>Ga0066388_100000513_pt1 | contig 18475 bp, 16 predicted proteins | sample PanSoiMetaGPlot6_FD_64539 | JGI IMG/M metagenome (GOLD analysis project Ga0066388, IMG submission 64539) | Tropical forest soil microbial communities from Panama analyzed to predict greenhouse gas emissions - Panama Soil - Plot 6 (Hybrid Assembly) | ecosystem: Environmental > Terrestrial >... | reverse complement strand
GGTCATCAGGTGGATGAAGCGGCGGACCTCGGCGAGGTCGGGCCCGGTGAGGTTGCCGAGGGGGCCACGGCGGACGAGGCGGCGTTCGGAGAGGGAACGGATGTCTTCCGTGCGCACCCAGGTGGGCCGGTCCAGGCCAGCAGCCTGCCAGTCGATCGGGACGTGGTGCGGAAGGCCGCGGTCGACGGTGGTGCAGGGCGCTACCAGGGCCATGGCGATGGGGAACGAGCAGTGCAGGGTGGAGCCGACGACGACGGCGGGGCGGCGACCGGACGGCTCGGATCCGACCGGGACGCCCAGGTCGACCATCCACACCTGGCCCTGCCGGGCCAGACGGCTCACGAGACCACCTCGGGCAGGCCCGCCGACCACACTCGCCTGGCTACTGCGCTGACCAGGCCGGTGACGACCTCGCTCACTCGCGTTCCGCGTCGTCGGCTGTCACGGCGTCCCACTCCTCGATCTCAGCGACATAGTCGGCCCAGCTGGCGGGGTCGTCTTGGAGGCGGGCGTACGCGGCAGCGATTTCCCGGCGCGTTCGGGCCCGCTCATGCTCGGCCAACAGCCGGGCCAGGACCTCCGACAGCGTAGCGCCGGGGAACTCCTCGGCAGCGATCCGAGCCAAGTGGTCCCGGACGTCGGCCTGGATCTTCATGGTGGTCGCTGACATACCCAGAGTATACCGACTCGGGATACCACAGGGGTGCAGTGGAGGGTCCGGTGAGGTAGTCGGCCGGCCCGCTTTGGCCTTCGGCGAGGTTGGCGTCGTGCTAGTAGGCGGTTGTCAGGCGTCGACTTCGCTGCGTCGTCCCGACGCTTGTGGGCTCATTGGTCGGTGGCCTGTCCGCCATCCCGGCCGATGAGCGTGTTCAGGAGGTTGACGATCTGCTGCTGGCCGGCCGCGGTGGCGTCGAACTTGCCGCGCATCTCGATGAACCCGTTGTTCATCTGCGTGCAGAGGTCGGTGACCTCCGTGCGGAGGTCGGTGAAGTCTGCGCGGAGGTCGGTGAGGTCTTCGCGCATCGCGTTGAAGCTGGCGGTGGTGGCCTGGCGGAAGTCGCGGATCTCTGTGCGGATCTCGGTCACGTCGCGGTCGGCTCCGCCGGCCAGCACGCGGGCTGCTGCCGCGTCCTGCGCGATGCGGCGAACGTCCGTGGTCAGCTCCTGGACCTGGGTCTCCAGGGCGGCCACCCGAGGCTCCAGATCGTCGGCCGTGGTCATGACCGTGAGCCTTGTCGGTCGGTGGCTTGTCCGCCCTCCTGGCCGATGAGCGTGGTCAGGAGGTTGACGATCTGCTGCTGGCCGGCCGCGGTGGCGTCGAACTTGCCGCGCATCTCGATGAACCCGTTGTCCACGTCGGCGAACCTGTCGTTCATCTGTGTCCGGAGGTCGGTGAAGTCTGCGCGCATCGCGTTGAAGCTGGCGGTGGTGGCCCGGCGGAAGTCTCGGATCTCCATGCGGATCTCGGCCATGTCACGGTCGACCCCGCCGGCCAGCACGCGGGCGGCTGCCGCATCCTGTGCGCTGTCACGAACGCCCGTGGTCAGCTCCTGGACTTGGGTCTCCAGGGCGGCCACCCGAGGCTCCAGATCGTCGGCCGTGGTCATGACCGTGAGCCTACTGGTGCCGAGGTCGCGCCCGCCGGGGTCATCATCTCGCTCATGGTCTCAGGTTACTCGGTGATGCACTATGATGCAACATGGCATCTAACAAGTTCGGCGTGCATGGGCGGAGGTCGGCTAGCATCAGGCCGTCGAGCGGGACGAAGCGCAGTCGGAGTAGCTCCTGGAACCGCGACTGCGAAGGATCCCTAGTCGTCTGGGTGGAGGGCATGGTCCCGCCAGGCGAGTCGCAGCCCGTATTCGTCTGCGAGCCGTTCATAGCGTTGCGTCACCTCCTGCCGGGTGAGCCCGGCGCGGGACGCTGCCGCCGCGACCCGCTCTTCGGTTATCCACTTCAGCCGGTCCAGGACCGGTTCGAGGTTGTCGAGGTCTCGGGTCAGCAGCCGCTGGTCGACCTCGTCCGGCACGGCCCAGACCAGCGCCCGGAACGCGGCGTGGGCGCGGCGGCGGGACCGCCCGGCCAGCTCACCGAGCAGCAGCGTTCGGACTTCGGTGTCCATCCGATCAGTGAGGACGCCGACCACGGCGTCTGTGACCGCCTTGGAACGGCTGGCGAGCTGGGCGAGTGCGGCGGAGACGCCGGCCGGCGGGTCGAGCTCGGCCAGCGCGGTCAGGGCTGCTGCGCGAACGTCCGCGGCACCGCTGCCTGCCGCACGCTCGAGCAGGGCGGACGAGCGCGGATCGGCGAGGGCGGCCAGACCCTTGACCAGTCCTACCTGGACGGTCGTTCCCGCCGAGTCGAACCGCTCGGCCAGCAGGTCGAAGACGCCGGTGCCGCCGAGGCGGCCGATCGCCTCGGCGGCCGCCGCGGCCACGCGTTGGCCCCGGTCTGCCAGCATGTCACGCAGTGTCGGTGCCGACCCCCGGTCACCAAGGTGGCCCAGCGCTTCCGCGGCGAAGGTCCTGACAGCCGGCGACGGATCGGCCAGCTGCCGCTGGAGCTGGCGGACTGCGTTCGGCCCGCCCACGCGCCGCTGACCGTGCGCCACCGCCTCTCGGACCGCTTCATCGCGGTGCGACACCAGCGCAGCCAGCTGGGCGACGTTGCCCGCATCGGCGAGCGAAGGAAGGGCCTCGATCGCCTTCGCGCGGACCTTAGCGTCTTTATCGTCGACGAGTCGCACAGCCACGCCGAGGCCGGCTGGGTCGCCAAGCCGTTGGAGCGCGGCAGCCACCTCGCGTCGGACGGCCCGATCCGGGTCTTCCGCGTGGGCGGTGACTGCGGATTGGGTTTCCGGCGCGGGCTGAACCGCGCCCAGCAGAAACCTGACGCCCCATGGGCTCACGTCGCGGTCGTACAGATGCGCCAGCAGACGGCGGTTTGCTTCCTCAGTGAACACTACGATGCGGCTGTCAGAGTCCGGACGCGGCCCTGTGATCCACCATAGCGCCCACGCGCACGCTGTGAGCACGGCACCGCCCCGGTCCAGTCCGGAGACCAAGGCGTCGACTATTCCAGACGCGGCAATGACATCGGCCGAGAATCGGGTGCCAGGCAGGTGATCGTACAGTTCGGCCCACCGTTGATTCATGACCTCCAGTGCCGCTATGGCCGCTTCCGGTTCGGCGCCGGCCGTGATCCGGGTGGCCTGTTCGCGGAGCCAGCCCACAGCGTCCGATGCGGCGACCGTCACAGTCGCGCGGGACATGTCAGCGGCCACCGCGCCGGCATCGAGAGCCCGCTTTCCCTGGTCCAGGAAATGCTGAACGAGCTTCTTCTGCAGGGCGGGTCCCCATCGCGTCGTGGCGAGTTCGAACGCGGCCTGGTCAAGGGTCGATAATGAGAGTTCCCTCCCCACCTGTAGGTGATCGACGACCCTCCGCAGCACTGTGTCAGATGCCTCGGCGGATACGTTCGGTTCGTCGGAGAGGCAGAGCGTGGCGAGGACGGTGCGGGCGCGCGTCTGCTGGCTCGGAGCGTCGGTGGCTGGGCCGAGGACGGCGAGCAGCACGTCATCGACGTCGTCGTCGTTGCACGACGCCACACACAGCCGGATCGGCTCCCGCCAGCTCTCGGCGACGACGTGCTCTTCCGAGCCGTCCAGGTACACGACTTCTGGCGCTGTCTGGGCGGCCAGGGGAGCGACCAGGTCGGCCAGCCGGAGAGTGCGGTCGCGCCCGGGGAAGCGGCCTTCGACGAGCGCGAGTCCGGCGAGGTATTCCTGGACAGTGAGGTGGCGGAACTCGAAGACCGGGACGGGCCGGCCGTGGTGGCGGACCCGCCCGGCCTCCACGATGATCCCGGTCCGCCGTTCGAGCAGCCTGAGGAACTCCTCCGGGGTCCGGTTGCGAACCGCGTGCACGTGCGGGTATTCCTCGCGCATCCGCCGCAGCAGGTCAACGATCTCGTCCTCGCGCACCTGCTGCGTGCCGCGGTCGCACATGGCATAGGCGAGGTACTGCAGCTGGGGAACGGCCTCATTCTGGTCGACCGGCTCGTCCACCTCGCTGCGCCAGTTGAGCAGCACCTGGACGGCTTCCCAGTAGAGCTCGGCGCGCCGGCTGGGCAGCTTTCCGACCTTGCGCCGGATCAGGGCCATGGTGGTCAGCAGCATCGGGTTGCCGGTCAGGCTCTCGATGCGGTCGGTGCTGTGGATGTCGCGAACGAGTTCCTGCGCGGCCGTGCTCGCCCGCTCGGGCGGCTGGGTCACGGCGCACCAGCGCCGCGCGAAGTCGTCCTTGTCCGCGCGGGACAGCTCGGCGACGGTGGCGTGCTCGAAGCCCCGGCCCAGCCGGTAGCCCATCTCGCGGTAGCCCACGATCCGGGAGGTGACCACGATGGGGCAGTCGGGATAGGCGATGTGCACCCGTTCGAGCTGGCGGCAGAGCCGCGCTCTCGCGCGCGGGTCGGCGATCTCGTCGAGCCCGTCGACGAGCAGCAGCGCGGAGCCGGCGCGCATGCGGCTGCGGAAGACCTTCCGGAGCGCGACGCATTCGGGCTCGGACATCTCTGCCTGCCGCAGCGTGTGCTGGAGCACGTCGTCGATGGAGCCGCGGACTCCGGCCGGGTCGAGGTCCCGGCAGCGGAGGATCACCGGCAGCAGATCTTGCTCCGGCAGCGTCGCGACGTCCGGAAGGTCCTTCCAGTCGGGATCCGCGGACAGTCGCAGCAGGTAGGCGGTGGCGAGCCAGCGCAGCAGCGTCGTCTTGCCCGCCCCGGGGTCGCCCAGCACGACCAGCCGCCGGGCGGCGGCGAGCCGCTCACCGACCGAGACGCGTTCGGTGGGGGCCGGCCCACCGGGGCGACCGACCTCGCCGGCCGGGCCGCGCCGCACCGTTGCCCGGCGGAGCTTGAGCTGCTCGAACGCGTCCGGCCCGGTCCCGTCGCCGGAGGGCATCTCCACGTGCACGCGCAGGGGCACGTACAGCCGGCGCAGCTCGAGCTCCCGGGTCGCGACGTGCCGGTCGGTCTCCGGCAGGTTGACCAGGTCGATGAGGTCGCACGACTGCAGCGCCAGTCTCCGGTACCGCTGCTCGGCAGCGCCGGTGCCGGCCACCCGTGCCGAGCGGCGGCGCCGCCCGGGCGGGTAGTACTTCCGCAGCGCGTCGAGCAGCTCTGCGACCGCGCGTGTCGGGTCCTGCCAGTAGGCCGCGACCCTGCCGTCCAGCGAGAGCGCCTCGACGTAGGCGCCCTTCTGCATCTGCACCGCGAAGATCCGGGTCTGCTGCTGACCACTGCGGGCGGCGTGAACCAGGCGGTGCGCCCAGCCCGTGCCGATCGCGTTGACCGTCCCGCACAGCACGACCGGCCCGCCGAGCTGGAGGACCTTCGAGGCCTCCTCCTCGAACGACTCGCCGACGAGCACCGTCCCGCGGTAGGCCACCTCGTACCCCGCCTGCCGCAGCGGCTCGGCCAGCTGTTCGGCCAGCTCCTCCTCGTCGGGGGCATGCGCCACCAGCACGGTCGTCGTCATCGGTCCCCCATTGCCGCGAGCAGGCCGGCCACGCCGCGGCGCCAGTCCCGAGTCAGGTCGGCCGGGCGGAGGTCGGCCAGGATCGCCGGGACCGGGCCGTCGCCGAGCTTCGCCGGCAACACCCGCACCCCGTGACCCTCCAACTGCCGGAACAGGGCCGACATCCACTCCCGCGTCGTCCACGGGGACGCCACGCCCGCCGCCGACAGGCACAGCACCAGGTAGCTCGCGCCGGCGAGGCCGGCGTCGATCCGCTCCACGACGGAGTCGCCGATCCCGATGGCCCACTCGTCCAGCCACACCTCGTGACCGGCGGCCCGCAGGTCGGTGGCGAGCCGGCGGGCAAGGTCGGCATCGACGAGCCGGTGACTGACGAAGACGTTCGCCATCGCACCCCCGTGACGGAACGGCGCTGGTCGCGTTCTGACCGGCCCGAACAGTGTCGCCGATGTTGCCACGCCCATGTGGGACGCCAGGTGGGACGTTCGGGACGCGGCGCTCGCCCCATCGACCGGACGCCGACCCAACGCCTGCCGCTCGGTGACGCACCCGGCCAGCCGCTGGGCGAAGCCTGAGTCGGTGTCGGCCGCGTCTGCACCGCCAAACCGCACCCGGCAGATCCGACGGGCTGCGGCGCCGTTGCCGCGACCTGGGCAGCGATCCGTGAGCAGTACAGCACGAGCGGTGTCCACGCTGGACTGTTCCAGGGCTCGGATCCGGGATGTGGTTAGTCGAGGGTGACGGTGGGGATACCTCCAGAGTTCCAGGTCGATCCGTTGAGCAGCGGCCGGAGGAAGGTGCCGGTCCTGGGCAGGCTGGCTGTACGGCATGCAGCGGCGAGCGTCAGCAAAGTACGCCGACGCGTCGTCGATGATCTTTCTTGTCTCGGGCTGCCCCACGACCTGGTCGAGGATGCCGCCCTCCTGGTCAGCGAGATGGTCAGCAACGCGGTCCGGTTCGCCGACCCGCTGCCTGGCGACGTCCTGCTCGTCAGGTGGGGTGTCGTCAAGGGGCGGCTCTTGCTGCGGGTGACCGACGGCGGCGGGCGGGACCGCCCGCAGGTGCGTGAGGCCAGTCCGACCGACTCCCGCGGTCGTGGTCTGGCGATCGTCGACGCGGTCTCGGTCGCTTGGGGCGTCAAGCGCGGGGGGAGCGGCGTCAGGAGGTCCAGCACGGTCTGGGCCGCGCTGCCGATCCGGCAGACCCCGGGCCGCCGGGGCGGTGAGCCGTAGCCGGGCCCGGGGACCTTGCTCTGAACCGCTACGGCTCAGCGCGTTGCGAACGTGGACACCGGCGGCCTTCTTCCCGTACGCGATCGGCTCCAGGACGGCCCGTCGCAGCCGCGCGGCGGGCAGCCTGCGGTACGGCCGCCTCGCTTGCCACGGGCGGGTCGGTCTCCCGGCAGCCGATGAGGCCGGTGGGCGTGGCGATACGGCGCTGCAAGCGGATCGAGGGGCACGTTGCTGGGCGGCGTGCCGGGCGGCGTCGATCAGCGGCTGCCAGACGAGTTCGTACAGCCGGGCTCGGCGGGACTGGCGGGAGAGGTCTCACTCGACCTGTTGAGGTGCCGGTCCGGACCAGGACAGCCGCAGCGGCAGCAGCGTCACGCCGACGGTCGGCCCACGCAGGTCACTCAGGTCACTCGGTACCGCCACGTCCCGGATCCAGCCAGGCCGCGGCTGCTGCGCCGGTGCACTGCTCACGGTCACAGCATGCCCGCCGCTCGCTGGGGTTTGACGACAGCGGGCGTGTGGCAGACCAACGGCTGGCTGCCGCTTCGCCTCGGCCAACGGCTTCGCGCTGTTCTGTGGGAACTCGTCCGACACTTCGCCTCGCGTCGGGTCTGCGCCCAGCACATCTCCTGCTCGCCGTTGACTGTCCAGTACGCCCTTCGTGCCACACGCTGTGTCGGACCGGTAGGAGTGGCGAGGCGACAAGTCAGGTCTGGTAGGCGTCCTTGCGGTGGCGGATCGCGGCGACTTCGACGACGCGGTTGGTGTCGTCAGTGAGGTAGATGACACGGTAGGGCCTCGCCGCGCCGACCACAGCGGCGCGAGCGGTGGGTCGAGAGATTTGCCGACCGGGTGGGGGGTGTCGAGCAACGGACCGGTGATGTCGTGAGCGGCCGTGGCGACCTTCTCGGGTAGCAGCTCGGCGAGGGCACGTGCAGCCGCTCGGGCGATGCGCAGCCGGTATCGGCCTCGGGTCACCCGCCACGGCCGGAGCGGCGAAGGTAGTCGGCCAGTTCGTCCTCGTCGAGGGCCTCGCTGGTGTGGAGCTGGGCCAGTCCCTCCTGGACGGCCCGCATGAGTTCGGCGTCGGCGAGAACCGCGACGGTTTCCTTCATCGCCTCGTAGTCGTCGGCGGCGATCAGAACCGCCGCCGGGCGGCCGTTGCGGGTGATTTCGAAGCGCTCGTGCGTCGCCTGCGCGTCAGCCACCAGCTCAGACAGCCGAGCACGGGCGTCGGCGAGCGGCAGCGTCGTCATGTACAGAATTCTTGCTCACTTCTGCCAGTCGTGCACCTTCGTTCCCTGTACGCCGCGCCTGCCAGCCCGCGGGTCAGCTGCCCGCCGGGCCGCCGCGGATCTGGAGCGGTTCCTGCAGGCAGCGTGGCCGAACTCGCCGCCGGGTTGAGACCAAGGGTTCGCGCTCGCTCACGCTGGACATGGACGGGTGGGGGATGGACTGCTCGACCGAACCTGTTCCCCGACTGCCCAGTCTGGTCAAAGTTGTTCACCGTGGACTGCGGATCATCTTTGGACGACGTGCAGTCCAACAGCCGCGAGGGCGGCGTTGCGCTGTGCGGTGGCGCTGCAGTGGGTAGCTGATCTCGAATCATGCCGTCATCGGCGAGTTGCGGGTCCTGGTCACAGCCGACACGTTCGCGCTGCACGCGGCGCGGGCGCAGGCGGTGCCGGTCGTGGCCCTGACCGGACCGATGCCGCACTGAGAACTCGAACTGGGCCCGGCCGTCCGCATCATAGGACCCGCGTTGGCTTGCGGACCGTGCTACTACCGCTGCAGCCAGCCGACAGCTGCAGCGTGCATGTACCGGATCACGCCGCGTGCGGTGGCCACCCAGGTCGAGGAAATTCTGGGCGACAGACAGCCGCGGGCACCCGGTCGATGCCGGGCGAGGCCGGCGGACTACCGCGGTGGGGCACCGAGGTCGGTGAGTTGGCTGCCGTAACGGGACAGCATGTGCCGTACCGGCACGACCACATTCGCTGACAGCGTGTCGGCTGGGTCAGCCACTGTGGCTGGTGCCCCTCCTCATCCACGCCAATATCGACGGCGGCGGCGCGGGTGGTGAAAGCGTGCCACCGGTGCGCGTCCGACCCCGCCGGCAACTGTCTCCGGTGATGTCTTCAACTGCCAGCGGGAGCAGGACGTCGCAGGCGAGGCCGACCTCCTCTTTCAGCTCGCGCCGCGCCGCAGCGGCCGGGTGTTCGCCGACGTCCACATGCCCGGAGGGAACGGTCAGCGCGAACGGGTAGACCGTTCGCTGGAACACCAGCAGCCGGCCGGCCGGGTCGAGGACGAAAACCCCGGCGCTCTCGTGCCAGTACTCCCCGCCGGCATCCATCCACCACCGCACGTGAGGGTCGATCACAATCGACCGTTCGTGTCGCCGACCACAGTTACTACAGCGGTAGAAGGTGCGACCGGCGTCGTCGTACTCCCGGCTGACCGCCTCAGCATGGCAGCCAACACAGTACTGGTGGTAGCGCCCGTCGTCTGCCCACTCGAAGTCCAGCTTCACCCAGCGCACCCTATCCCGAATGAGATGGCATGAGGGGACGCACGCAGCCAAGGCTGACTCGTCTCGCTCGGTGGTGCTGGCTGGTCAGGGGGTGGGGGTGGGGGTGGTGTTGACGGCGCCGAGTCCGTGGGTGGTGCCGTGTCCGAGGCCGGCGTCCCGCCCCGCCGCCACGAGACCGGCCAGTTGCCGGTAGATCTCCTCGACGACCGGGCGTTCCTTCTCGAAGTACTCGCTCTCGTGGTAGTCGCCCCCGTACCGGCCATGCAGCCGGTGGACCTCCTCGTCCACGCTGAGCCGCCATGTGCCGCGGCGCTCCAACTCCCGGGCGTAGGTGGTCTTACCCGACCCGGTGATCTCAACGAGCAAGAAGACCGTGGGCTTCTGCGCGCTCACGTCGACCACTCACAGTCGCTGTCTTCCCAGAACGGCAGGATATTCCCGAGGCAGGGAGCGTCTGGCCTCTCGAACGCCCCGTCGGCCGTCGTCGCACAGCGCGGGCTGGCCGCCGTGTTCGGCTGCCTCCACTGCGGCTGTGAGTCGCCGGGCGAGGCGCGGCTTCACCCGAGCCGTGACGTCGGGGGCGGCGCAGAACTCGAGAGACAGGATCTCCGGATCCGTCAGGACTACCAGGTCGCGGTCGCTTTGGGTGAGGATGCCTCCGTCCCAGACGAACGCCAGCCCTTCAGGCATCAGGCCGTCGTCGGGTACGTGGTCGATCACGAGTAACTGGCCGAGGGGCCGGTCGATCCCTATCTCCTCTCGGACTTCGCGCCGGGCGGTCACCCACGGGGCTTCGCCTGCCTCGACCGCCCCGCCGGGGATGTCCCAGTCGACTTTGTAGCTCGTCTGCACGAGCAGAACACGGCGTTGCTCGTCGCGGAACAGCACCCCCGCCGATGCGCGCTTGCGGTTCAGGCTCTGGGCGTACTCCTCGTATGGCAGCAGGTCCACGGCCGGTAAGGCTACCGGCGGGGGCCCGTCGTGCTGGTTCCCTGCCCCAGAGGCAGGGGTCACTGCCCGCGTCGCTGGCGAAGATGCGTCTGCCGCTGTGTTCTCTGCCGCCTCGAAGGCGCAGGCTTGGACCATGCTCGGAGGGTCTTGGTCGGGTGGCTGGAGCGCGAAACCCGCGCGGTGGCCTCTGCATGGATGCGGGGGCTGAGCGGCGGGCATGGCAGCCGCGCATGGCGGCGGCACCGGCCGATCCCGGAGGTTGGGCCGGTGCGGCGGCGACCGTACGGTCCGTTGTTGCGTCGGCTTTGGGCGGAGCGTCGGCCTCCGCGAGCACGCAACCGATAGCAGAGAGGACGGGTCCGGGATGGAAGGACCGGCGACCGCGATGCCGGCGTACTGCCCGCGCTGTGGCGCCGACCAGACGATGGTCATCAGCGCTGACCACTTCGGGTGCGGTCACTGCGGGGCGGTCTGGCCGGCCGAGCCGCCGCTGGTCGCGCCGGACCACGTTCCCGAATCGAGGACAGCGCCGGACCCGGCGATCTTCGGACCAAGGTTGCCGACCGAGCCGGAGTTGTCGCCGAGGGAGCGCTATCAGACGGGGCCGCGGCTGGACGAGCCGACCGCTCGGCCCTGACGCCGTCCACTCGCCCTTCCCGCCCTTCTTGCCGATCTCGAGGTTGCTCAGAGCCTGTTGGCGAACCCGGGTGCGCGGGTCGGCGCGGCCGGCTGCGGCTTTGCCGCCCTGGTGACCAACGTTCGGCCGCTCCCGGGCAGCCAGCGTGGTAACTCGGGCAGCAAAGGCCGGCCCGCAGGGGCCAGGGTCAGGCCAGGGCGAGGGGCCGGTGCCGTGAGTGCTGCCTTCTGCCACCGTGGCGACCACGCGGGGTGGCTCGCGGCAGAGCTCATCAGACCATTCGCCAACAGGCACTCAGGCGCTCCGCGGCGTTGGTCTCACGGCGTAGCCTCGAGATCGGTGAGGCGGCCCGCCCCGGCAGCGCCGGATCCCTCAGCGGCTGTCACGCTGGCGTTCCGCAGGTGAGACGGCCCCGGATCAGCAGCAGGATCAACTCCGGCGGCAAACCGTTGGTGGTCGGCTCTGTGGCGGCGGGCACGGCGGTCGTTCGCTGCGGGGTGTGCTGGCTCTGCGGCCGGCACCGGGGCAAGGCGTGGTGATCCCGGTCGCCGCCGACGGGACCGGCCACAGCGTGGAGCGCAACGGGTCCAGCCGGACACGCCGGGGCTGTAGGCAGCTCCGGTATCGCGCTTGTCGTGCACAATGCGACGTGTGGGGAACGCGGGCGTGCTCGATCGCGAGGTCTACGGGATGGCCGAGGCCGCGCGGCTGCTCGGGCTGCGGTCAGCCGCCCGGCTCCGTGGGTGGATCGACGGCTACCGGACGTACCCTCCGGTCATCCGTCTTGAGCCGACCGGCAGCGATCTGGTCACGTGGGGAGAGTTCGTCGAGGCACGCTACCTCGCCGAGTACCGCAATCGGCACAGGATTCCCCTGCAGCGCCTCCGACCAGCGATCCTCGAGCTCCGGAAGAAGTTCCGGGTTCCCTACCCGCTGGCGCACGCCGGCCCCTACCTGGACGTTGCCAATCGAGAGCTGCTGCTGCGGCTGCAAGAGGAGGCGGGTCTCGGTCGGCGGCTCGCTCCGCTCGTGGTCATCCGCAACGACCAGCTCGTGCTCGCCGAGCCAGCCGAGTCCTTCGTCGCCAAGGTGGACTTCGCCTCAGCCGACGGTCCGGTCGAACGGGTCTACCCGCTGGACAAGAGCCAGCCAGTCGTGATCGACCCGCTCCGGTCCTTCGGGGCGCCGTCTGTGCGCGGCATCCGCACGGAGAACCTCTACGAGCTGTTCCAGGCCGACGAGTCTGTCGACAGCATCGCTGCCGCCTACGACCTCGAGCCCGCTGATGTCGAAGCTGCCATCCGGTTCGAGAGCCGGGCCGCGGCCGCCTGACGCTGGTGGCTACGGATATACGTTTCTACGTGGATGAGGACACGCTGCACCTCGGCAAGGCGCTGGCCGCTGTCCGGGATGACGTCGTGCACCCTGGCCACGTCCACTGCCCGATTCCCCGCGGCGCCCTCGACTCGCAGTGGCTGCCGATCGTAGGCGAGAGAGACTGGCTGCTGATCAGCCGCGACAAGCGCCTCCGGACCAAGCCGGCGGAGAAGATCAAACTCATCGACGCTGAGATTCGGGCTGTCGTTCTCACCGGTGCGGGCAACATGAGCCGCTGGGAGCAGCTTCGGCTGGTCGTCCGATTCTGGGATCAGATCGAGGCTCTGACCAGCCAGACCGGTCCGTTTGTCCATGCCGTTACTGGTGGCGGTGTCAGCGCCCAGCCGCTCCAAGACCCGCGGAACAAGAAGCCTGGGCATTGAATTAGGCCGACCGCCTGCACACCGTCGTGTCGCAGCCCCCTGCACCCGGCCCGCTTGGTCTTCGCCCGAACTCATCGTCCGCATTCGGTGACCGGCACCGCGGCCAACCACGCTCGCTCAGCCTTGGTGTAGTTCTCATCGTGTTCAGCCGCTCGGGGGCTGACGGGGGGCTGACGGGTGCTCACGGAAGTAGCTACTGGCCGTAGAGTCGTCGTGGTCATGAGCGTGACCCTTGATCTTCCTGATGACGTGGTCCGGCGACTCACCGCCGAGGCTGAGCGGCGCGGCGCTCGCCTCGCTGACGTCATCACTGATCTTGCGGCGCAGCTTCCGTCGGCCGACCGGGCCTCGGGTCGCAGGCTCGCGTTCGTCGGGGCTGGCGCGTCGACCGCCGGCATCACCAGCAGCATGGACGACCTGTTGGCAGACGGGTTCGGCCGGGACTGAACCGCGTGCTGCTCGTCGACACAGGGGTGATCGTCGTGGCCACCGGTCGCAGCGACCCACCATGCTGACTGCGCGAAGCTGTCCGAGGAGATCGAGGGTTCGCTCGTCACCTCACCGGCGGACACAACTCGTCACCGATCGGGGCGAGGTCGTCACCGGCATTGGTGCCTGGGCGGGCGGGCTGTCGGCGTCGGCGCCGTCGAGGAGCGCGCGGCGACCACCTGCCCGGCCGCCAGCGCCCTGCGGGTGACGACTTCGCCGCCGGGTGACGGGTTCGGTCGGCGGGTGACGACTTCGGGTCGCCGGTGACGCCCTGTTTCTCGTCACCGGCGGGCGCAACTCGTCACCGGTGGACCGAACTCGTCACCGCGGCGCGTTGATCAGTGCGCTGGCGCCGTGCGTCGCGTGCCAGGGGCCGCCAGCACTCCGCGGGTGACGACTTCGGTCGGCGGGTGACGACTTCGGGTGGCCGGTGACGCCCTGTTTCTCGTCACCGGCGGGCGCAACTCGTCACTGGCGGGCCGAAGTCGTCACCGCGGTGCGTTGGTCAGCGCGCTGGCGCAGTGTGTCGCGTGCCGGCAGGCGCCGTGGACCGCACCGGCTGCATGGGCGGCCTGCTCCGGTCGGGGCTTCGTGGTGCGTCAGGTGGGCGGGGGCTCCGGCCGGTGCTCGGGGTTGGCGGCCAGGGCGGGCGTTGGGTCAGCGCAGGGCGGCGAGGCGGTCGGTGAGGTGGGCCAGGCGTTCGGCGGTGCCGGTGTGCACCCGGGCCGCTACGTCGCGGCGGCGCCGGAGGTCTCGGATCTCGGCGGCGGACTCGTGCAGGGCCTGCTGTGCGTCCCGCAGCTGCGCCTGCAGGGCCTCGATGCGCGCGGTGGCCTCCGCACGCGTCTGCTCGACGGCGGCCACCCGCGCCTCGGCCTCGCGCAGCTCGTTCCCGGCGACCTCGTGGTCGGCGCGGGCGGCGTCGTGCTCGGCCTGCAGCCGTTCCCGCTCGGCTCGCCTGCGTTCCTCGGTTCGCTGCTCGCGGGTCTGCTGCCGGTCGCCGGCTTCGGCCCCGCTGCGCTCGCGAGCGGGCGTGCGGGGGGCCGGCCGGGCCGCCGCGGCGGCCGGCGTCACCGCCTCGGCGCCGGCGTCGGTGCCCATCCCGAACCCGGTCGGTTCTGCCGGGTGAACCAGGCGCCCGGCGCAGACGGCGCGCGCGGTCTGCGGGTCGGCCAGCGCCGCGTTCAGCGTCTGCTCCACCTCGTAGGCGGTGCCGGCGCTCACCGGGTGCCCGGCTTCGGCGGCCAGCCGGCGGGCGGCCTGCACCAGCGCGGCGACGACGCGCTGCCGGCTGGCGGCCAGCTCGCGCAGCTGCGCCCCCCGCAGCTCGCGCTGCGCCGAGCGCAGCTCCTCGCCGAGGGAGAGCAGTTGGTCCAGCAGCTCCGGCTGGCCGCGGGCGAGCAGGTTGACGACCCAGGCGCTGGTCGTGGGGCGGCGCAGGCGGGCGAGCGCGGCGGCAAGCTCGCGGTCGCCGGCTTCCCTCGCCCGGCGCACGTGCTCGTCTCTGGCGGCGACGAACTGCTCGGGCGGCAGCGCATACAGCTCGTCGGCCACCTCGTCGGCGCTGGGCTCGTCGGCGCTGGGCTGGTCGGGCACGTCACCATCCTCGCTCACCACGTGGGCTCGGTGTCGGCTTCCCTCCGTTCGCCGTCCCGCGATGTCCTCCGTCCGTGTTTCATCACCAATCGATCAGTTGCGTTGGGTAAGCATCTGTCTGCCGGAACGGTCCTGTCCTGTGCACCGCGTCGCGGAGTCGTTGCGTTAACTTCCCCCAAACCGGGGTTACGAAAGCCTCTCGGTCCGACGTAAGGTAACTCTCTGTAGGGGTTCTGGGCAAGTGGAGTAACGGAATGTGTCCGAACCGTACACAAGGTGCGTTCGGGCATCTAGTTGGGATGGAGTCACCCATGCGCTCTCGTCTCGTCACGCTGGCTTCGCTGCGTGTAGCCGCCACCGCGCTCGGCTCGGCGCTTCTCGTTGGCTCCGCAGTAGGGGCGGCAGGTGCCGTCGGAGGCTCAGGCAGTCCGGATGGAACGAACTGGGGTGGGACCACGGTCGCGGGGGCCAACTGGCAGGTCGCGCCGGTTCCGAATGGCGCCAACTGGCAGGTCGCGCCGGCTCCGGATGGCGCCAACTGGCAGTGAGGCCTCTCGTGGCCGACGGTGTACGGATGGTCACCGTCCTGGAGCGGCCATCCGGGTGACTGACCCACGAGGAGCGCCGCCTACCCTGCCGTAGCTGTGGCACGGGCCGCTAGGGTGACGACCCGATCCGTCGAAACGGCACGGCCCTTGTGGCCAGAGGTTCGGGAGCCGGCGACCGCCGGGGTGGGACAAGGATGACGTGGTCCATACGGCTGAGCAGCCTGCGGCACGTCCGCCACCAGCCGAAGACCATAGCACTCTGGGTGATGCCCACCATCGTTGCCGGGATCCTCTGGGCCACCGTCGTCCCGCGCACGCCGACCCACGACTCGCCGCTCGGCATGCTGGTGCTGCTGACGGTGTTCGTCGTTGCCGACCGTGTCACGCTGCAGATCGAGCTCCAGCGCCAGACCTACGCGATCTCGCCTACGGAGATCCCGCTCGTCGTCGGACTTTTCCTGGTCGGGCCGCTGTGCCTGCTGTTCGTCCGGGTCCTCTCTGGTCTCTCGCTCATGCTGGACCGCCGCCGGCTGCGGGGAAAGCAGCTGTTCAACGCCGGGGTCTTCGCCGTCGAGGTGGGCATGGCGGAGGTGGTGTTCGGTGCCCTCGGAACACCGCGAGTCGCCGACTCACAGAACTGGCTGGCCGCGCTGGCCGCTGTAGCCGTCGCCGACCTCGTTGGGTCGGCCCTCGTCGGTCTGGCCATCGTGGTGACGACCGGGCAGGTCGACCGGCGCCGGCTCCTGTCGGTGGTTCTGCCGACGGTCATCGCGGGCTCGCTCAACGCCACCATGGGACTCATAGCGGTGATCGTTCTGCAGGTCAACCCGTGGGGCGCCGCGCTGTTCGTCGGTGTTGCGGTGGTCATTGCGCTCGGATACCGGGCCTACAACCGGTTCCTGCGCCAGCACGAGAGCCTGGGGCGGGTCTACGAGTTCAGCAAGTACGTGGAGCGGGCGCGGTCAGACCCCTCGGTGCTGGGGTATGCGCTGGCCCAGGCGCGGGAGATGCTGAACGCGGAGTCGGCCGTGCTGTGGACCCGGGCGTCGGAGCGGGCGGACCAGGTGCTCGTCTCGGCGTACGCGAACGGCGTGATGCGCACGCTGGCGATGCCGTCGATGAACGGGCTCGACCCGGTGCGGGCGGCCGCGTTGCAGTCGCGGCGGAGCCGGCGGTTCGCGGCCCGGGAGCTGGCCGAGGGACCGCTGCGCACGGACCTGGAGCGGCGCGGCGCGGATGAGCTGATCGTGGCTCCGCTGCGGGCCGGGGACCGGGTGCTGGGCACGCTGGAGCTGGCCGACCGGCAGGGGCAGCTCGCCTCCTTCACTCCGGACGACATGCGGGTGCTGGAGACGCTGGCGACGCATCTCACCGCGGCGATCGAAAACCAGCAGCTGCTCGACCGGCTGCGGCACGCCGCCTACCACGACCGGCTCACCGACCTGCCCAACCGGGCCCGGCTGAGCCAGGCGCTGGACGAGGCGATCCCGGCCGCGACGGCCAACGGCGGCATCGTGGTGCTGTGCCAGCTCGACGTGGACCGGTTCAAGGAGGTCAACGACTCGCTCGGGCACACCTGGGGCGACCAGCTGCTGGTGCAGCTCGGCGAGCGGATAGTCACCTCGGCCCCGCAAGGGTCGTTCGTCGCGCGGGTCGGGGCGGACGAGTTCGCGGTGCTCACGACCGTCACCGACCACGACCGGGCCGAGCGGCTGGGCCGGGAGCTTCGCCGGGCGGTCTCGACCGCGTACCCGTTGGCCGGGCTGACCATCGACGTCTCGGTCTCGGTCGGCGTGGCGCTGGCACCGGAGCACGCGCCGAATGCCGACACGCTGATGCGCCGGGTGGACGTGGCCCTGTCGACCACCCAGCACACCGGCCGGCCGGTGACGCTCTACGACCCGTCGATGGACCAGGCGAGCCTGCACCGGCTCCGGCTGGTCACCCAGCTGCGCGAGGCGCTCGACTCCGGCCAGGTCGTGGTCCGCTACCAGCCGAAGATCGCGCTGCGGTCCCGCGAGCTGATCGGCGCCGAGGCGCTGGTGCGCTGGAACCACCCGGAGTTCGGCGAGGTGATGCCGGACGAGTTCGTCCCGCTCGCCGAGGTCACCGGGCTGATCGGGCCGCTGACCATGCACGTGCTGCGCGCCTCCATCGCCCAGTGCCGGCGGTGGCTGGACCGGGACATGCGCATCGGCGTCGCGGTGAACCTCTCCCCGCGCACCCTGGTCGACGCCGACTTCCCCGAACGGGTCGCCGAGCTGCTCGCCGCGTATCGGGTCCCGGCCGAGCTGCTCACCTTCGAGCTGACGGAAAACAGCGTGATGACAGACCCGGGCCGGATGAAGCCGGTGCTGCACCGGCTGCACGCACTCGGGGTGGGCCTGTCCATCGACGACTTCGGCATCGGCTACTCCTCGCTGTCCCAGCTGCGCCGGCTGCCGGTCGACGAGGTGAAGATCGACAAGATCTTCGTGTTCAGCATGGGCACCGACCTCGGCGACCTCGCGATCGTCCGGGCGATCATCGAGCTGGGGCACAGCCTCGGGCTCCGGGTGGTGGCCGAGGGCGTCGAGGACGAGCTCACCCGCGACCTGCTGCTCGGCAACGGGTGCGACGCCATCCAGGGCTACCTGGTCAGCCGGGCGCTCGACTCGGACCGCTACGACGCATGGCTCGCCGCCCGGACCGCGCCCCGCCCGGCGCAGCCGGGCGTGACCGGCCGCCGCGTCCAGCTCGTCAGCTGACGGGCCCGCCTGCTGGCAGGCTCGCTGGGCTGGGCAGGGGGTGTCCGGGCTGGCAGGGGTGTCCGGCGGCCGGCGCGGCGGCATCTGGTTTCCTACGCGGCGGGCCGGTTGTGTACCCTGGCTCCGCTCGCCCCCTTAGCTCAGTCGGCAGAGCGTCTCCATGGTAAGGAGAAGGTCTACGGTTCGATTCCGTAAGGGGGCTCTCGCGGCGGAAGCCCGCCGCACGGCGGAGTAGCTCAGCCTGGCAGAGCAAGCGGCTCATAATCGCTGTGTCGCCGGTTCAAATCCGGCCTCCGCTACCCACCGCCCGCCGACCGACACCGACGCAGACGTACGAGCAGGGAAGAAGGACCGCGTACCGTGGCCGCCACCGACATCCGGCCGAAGATCACAATGGCCTGCCAGGAGTGCAAGCACCGCAACTACATCACCCGCAAGAACCGGCG
>Ga0066388_100000512_pt1 | contig 18480 bp, 15 predicted proteins | sample PanSoiMetaGPlot6_FD_64539 | JGI IMG/M metagenome (GOLD analysis project Ga0066388, IMG submission 64539) | Tropical forest soil microbial communities from Panama analyzed to predict greenhouse gas emissions - Panama Soil - Plot 6 (Hybrid Assembly) | ecosystem: Environmental > Terrestrial >... | reverse complement strand
TTATGAATCGTAAATCCCTTGTCCGTGATGATCGTGTAGTGAATGAGTCTGGAGAGATCGACTGGGCCGACAGCCACGCCGCACATATAGGAATCGCGCAGGACATAGTCGAGGTTATCTGCGGTATAGCTGCCGGAGATAACCGGCTGGAGCATGTTGAGCCATCGGGGAATACGGGAGTTATCCTTGCCCTTTTCCTTGAGAATCACGTGGGCGATTTGATCGGGGTTGAGTTCCTCACCTTTGGCAAAGGGGCCGGACGGGCTTCGCCGGATCTTGCGGATAATCGGGCCGAGATGGTCGCGGATGATGATCTGCCCGAGTTTTTCGTGGCTGGCGCCGAAGGCATGTAAGAAGTTGTCGTCGAAGAAGTGACAGAAAGGGCCGTGGCCGATGTCGTGCGCGAGTGCTGTGATGCGGAGAAATTCTTCGACATAGTTTGTCGATGGAATGTCTTTGGCGGATTTTTTGAGAAAAGGATAGAGATGCCGCGCAAAGCGTCCCGCCACATGCATGGTGCCGAGCGAGTGGACGAAGCGGGTGTGTTCTGCTGAGGGATATACCCATCGGGCGCTTTGGAGTTGATAGATGTATCTGAGGCGCTGGACCCAGGGGGAGTCGATCAGATCCTTTTCCGTCCGTTCCTGTTGGTCCGCAGCCGAGAAAGGCACGGTGAAGGAAACATATTGGTGGATCGGATCGGCGATCAGCGCCGACCCATCATAGGGAGCGTTGGAGTGATGGCCGAGTTGAGACATGGCGCCCGGTCATCTTAGCGTACATCTTGAGGGGGCGGCAATGGCTCTGTCGTAGCTAGTGGATGAGATTCCCGATATTTGGCCACGAAAAAATAGGCGAGTGGATAGGCGAGCGCCGAGCCGAGGAGACTTAAGATGAATCCTCCAAAAAAGAAGGGTGCGGCATAGGGCATGACTTGTGCGTATATCGCGCTGAAACTCACATCCTGCCAGTCGAACGAGGGGCTGTCCGATCGTCCAAGCAAGAGTGCGCCGACCCAGTAAGTGGCGCCGAGGATGGGGACCACAGTCCAGGGATTATTGAGAAAGGCGCCTGCCATGAGCCCGAGTAGGTTGAGTCGCAGAGCCCAGGAGCAGAAGAACACCATGACGGTGTGAAATCCATAGAGAGGAGAAAATCCGATGAAGACGCCAATGGCGAAAGCCAGCGCCGTCCGCTGCGGGGATTCCTGTAGATGAAGAACCTGTTTCAGCAACAATCGAAATGACGGGATCTTGGCCATGGCTGTCGTGGATGAAGTCGGTTACGTGAAATGTTCGTAACTGCAGTTTACCAGCCGGCGGCGTTTGCCATGTAGTGTCAGGGCCTGCATTCCGAAACGATAGTGGCGAATGGTCCCAATGCAGGTTATGAGAAATCCTTGCTCGATGGCTGAATGTTCGAGTCGCCGGCGCTGCCGTGGTGGTACGGTAAAAAGCAATTCGTAATCCTCGCCTCCGATCAACGCAAGATTCACCGGGTCGAGTTTCCAAGCGGCTGCATAGGCGCGGCAAGCCAGCGATAACGGGAGCGCGCGAAGGTCCAATTCTATTCCGACATGGCTGTCCTCGCAGATGTGGCGAAGGTCGCCGGAGAGGCCATCTGAAAGGTCGATAGCGGAGGAGGCGAAGCGGTGTGCACAAAGCCATTTGCCTTCTGCAATGCGCGCGGTTGGGCGCAGATGCCGTCCGATCAGAAATTTTCGGTGCCTGGTTGAGAGTGCTGCAGTGCGCGCATAAGAGCCCGCACGTGATGTTGTTTCGTTCAAGAGTTTCAGGCCGGCCAATGAGTCGCCGATTGTGCCGGTTACGTAAAGGTAATCGCCGATTCGAGCACCGTTCCGAAATAGGGCTTGGCGGGGAGGGACCGTTCCAATCAATGTCAGGCTGAGAAACCATCCGCTGTCTGAAGCCGATGTATCTCCGCCGACAAGCGCCACATGGTGCGGCCGGCATGCAGCCATCATCCCTCGGTACAATTGATGAACATCGCGGCTGGCACCGGTGCGAGGGATGGCCAAGGATACGAGCAGATGTTGAGGGCTGGCACCCATCGCCGCGATGTCGCTGAGATTAGCGGTTGCTGCGCGGAATCCAATATCGGCCATCGTGGCGGTCCGGAGGTCGAAGTGGACTCCTTCTGCTAAGAGGTCGGTTGTCAGCACGGTCCATTGGCCGGGCCGTGATGTGATGACGGCGGCATCGTCGCCGATCCCTCGAATCACCGATGGCGTGCGGCGGCTGTGCTGTTGGTGGAGTGAGCGAATAAGATCGAATTCGTGGATAGTGGAATGGGTCTTCGGACGGAACGTGGGCGCCATACTAGCAGGCTCCTGAAGGACCATTGCGAGTGATGTGAAAAGCACTGGCCAGCATATCCGAGATGGCGAGTAAAATCTTCTGTGGGATAATTGAGTGAAACGGACTGAGGTTGAGATCAAGGTCGAACAAAGACCTGATTGTTGTGATCTCATCATTGGCCTCAGCCGCAACCTGTGAGGAAGCTGGCTGAATGTTTCACCGTCCTACTAGCAGAGTTGTAACGGAAGCGTTGTCGTACTGGTCGCATGCACCGGCAGCGAGCGAGGGGCTTGCCCTGTTTTTGTGCGCGTAGCCTGTTTTTTTGAACGCGGTTGCTGCTGGTGGGACTTGCCCGTTGGACGTGTGGGTTTCAAGCCCCGCCGGAGCGCGACCTTCATCACGTTATCCATCGTATCGGCAAAGACGAGATGGATGCCCTTCAAAATGTGCTTGGGAATCTCGTCGAGATCCTTCTTGTTGCGTTTCGGAAGAATCACGGTCGTGAGTTTTGCCCGTTTGGCCGCAAGAATTTTTTCCTTCAACCCACCGATTGGGAGGATTCTGCCGCGGAGAGTGATCTCACCCGTCATCGCCAGGTCGCGGCGTACCGGGATTTGCGATAACGTCGAGGCAATGGCGATGGCCATGGTAATGCCTGCCGATGGCCCGTCTTTGGGAATCGCTCCGGCCGGCACATGGATATGGAGATCTTGAGTGGTGAACACATCGGGGTTGATGCCAAGAGTGCGTTCGCGCGACCGGACGTAGCTCAAGGCTGCTTGCGCGGATTCTTTCATGACGTCGCCCAGTTGGCCGGTAAGAGTCAATTGCCCCTTACCCTTCATTGCCGTAGCCTCGATGTAGAGCACATCGCCGCCTGACTCGGTCCAGGCTAATCCCGTTGCCACACCGACCTCGTCCCTCTTCAATTCCTCTTCGGGCACGAACTTCGGGACGCCGAGATACTTGTGCAAGTTGGCGGGATCGACGGGGAACCCCACGCCTTTGCCTTCCGCCACTTTCTTCGCCACCTTGCGCATGACGTTGGCGATCTCTCGCTCAAGGTTCCTGACACCGGCTTCGCGTGTATAGTTGGCGATGATCTGACGCACCGCCGGTTCAGCGATGCGAACATGTTTCTCGGTGATGCCGTGTTCGGTGAGTTGCCGAGGAATCAGATATTTCTGGGCAATGCCCAACTTTTCTTCTTCGGTATAGCCGGGGATCCCAATCACCTCCATCCGGTCGCGTAAGGCAGGCAAAATGGGGTCGATCAGATTCGCCGTCGTAATGAACATCACTTCGGTCAGGTCGAAGGGCACGCCCAGGTAGTGGTCGGTAAACGAGTTATTCTGTTCCGGGTCGAGCACTTCAAGCAGGGCTGCGGAGGGATCGCCGCGAAAATCCATTCCGACCTTGTCGACTTCATCCAGCATGAAGACCGGGTTGTTGGTGCCGGCTTGTTTGATGCCTTGAATGATGCGGCCTGGGAGCGCGCCGACGTAGGTGCGTCGATGACCGCGGATCTCGGCTTCGTCACGGACCCCGCCAAGACTGATGCGGACAAATTCGCGCCCTAGAGCACGGGCGATCGACTTCCCGAGCGAGGTCTTTCCAACGCCTGGGGGGCCGACGAAGCAGAGAATCGGGCCCTTCATTTTGTCTTTGAGCTTCCGCACAGCGAGATATTCAAGGATCCGTTCTTTCACCTTTTCTAAATCATAGTGGTCCTCGTTGAGCACCTTGGCGGCGGCTTTGAGGTCGAGATTGTCCGTGGACTTTTTGGACCAGGGCAATTCCACAATCCATTCAATATAGGTCCTGACGGTTGCAGACTCGGCAGTATCCGGGTGCATTTTTTCGAGGCGTTTGAGCTGCTTTTCGGTTTCTTTCAGCACCTTTTCCGGCATCTTCAGTTCCACGATCCGTTTGCGAAACTCGGTAATTTCTTCCGCGCGTTCGTCGAGCTCGCCCAACTCTTTTTGAATCGCCTTCAGTTGCTCGCGCAGGAAGTATTCGCGCTGGCTCTTGTCCATCTCCCCTTTGGCTTGCGCTTGAATCTTCTGTTGCATGGAGAGGACCTCGATCTCCTTGCCGAGGATCTCGCTGACGTGCCTGAGGCGTTTGATTGGATCAATGACCTCCAGGACTGCCTGGGTGACTTCAACCTTGAGACCAAGATTGGATGCCACCATATCGGCAAGACGTCCGGGGTCTTCGAGGTTCTCGATAACGATCATCACGTCAGGGATCAAGACTTTGCCGAGACTCACAATCCGCTCGATCTGTTCCTTGACCGTCCGCATCGCGGCTTCGGTTTCAAGGGCGGCGCTTGCCGGCTTGTGTTCCGTCAGCTTATCGATGCGAACGGAATAATAGGGCTCGGTCTGAACATAGCCAGAGATCTTGGCCTTCGAGAGCCCCTGGACGAGAATTTTGATGCGTTCATCGGGCAGTTTCAGCATCCGCATGATGATGCCCACTGTGCCGATGGTATGGATATCCTCCGGCGAGGGATTTTCGACGTCCAAGGCCTTTTGTGTCGACAAGAAGATCATTCGATTGCCGGCTAACGCTGCTTCAATCGCTTTGATCGACATCTCTCGCCCGACGAACAAGGGGAGGACCATGTAGGGGAAGACCACGATGTCTCTGACCGGCAACAGCGGAAGTTGGTCGGGGATCTCGATGTTCTGGGGTGGCTGCAAGTCTTGCTCGATCGGGTCGTTCATCGGTGTGGTCTCACTCTTGAGTTCAGTGTTGAAGGCGATATGAAGTCGTACCTTCGTTGAGAACGTAATTAGGCTTTTCGTGATCGTGTCGTGCGGCGGGTTCCGGAAGTCCGCATCCGATTCCGCAGATATTCGCTAAAGTCCGGTCCCAGGGACGGGTTTTTGAGGGCGAATTCGACGGTCGCTATGAGAAACCCCAGCTTGTCCCCGGCATCGTACCGTTGTCCGTCTACCTCCAGCGCGAACATTGGGGACTTCCTCGCCAATTCCAATAGCGCATCGGTCAATTGGATTTCGCCATTCTTGCCGGGCTTGGTCTTTCGCAGGATAGAGAAAATTTCCGGTGGTAACACGTAGCGACCGATAACTGCCAGATTGGATGGGGCTTCGGCCGGTGCCGGTTTCTCAATGAGGCCATCGACTCGATGCAGTCCTGCTGAGATGGTTCGGGGCGACACGATTCCATAGCGGTTCACTTCATGGTGGGGCACTTCCTGGACGCCGAGGACCGCACCGTGCCGTTTCTTGTAAGCATGAATAAGCTGTGCGAGGCCAGGCACCGGGGCATCGATGATTTCATCGCCGAGAATGACGGCAAAGGGTTCGTCACCGATCAGGTGTTGGGCGCAGAGGACTGCATGACCGAGTCCAAGGGCCTCCGACTGACGGATGTAGCAGAAGTTTGCGAGCGTGGAGATGTGCCGCATCTGGTTCAGGAGTTGGGCCTTGCCGCTGCCTTTGAGATTTTCTTCCAACTCGACGGACCGGTCGAAATGGTCCTCGATCGCGCGCTTCCCCCGCCCGGTGATGATGATAATGTCTTCAATTCCCGATGCGACCGCTTCCTCCACTGCATATTGAATTAGCGGCTTGTCGACAAGCGGCAACATTTCTTTGGGAGAGGCTTTCGTCGCGGGAAGGAAGCGGGTGCCAAGGCCTGCGGCGGGCATCACGGCTTTGCGCACTTCGAAGCGTGACATGATTCGATACTATGTGATGGGGTAGACGAAGTCAAGGAATGCAACAGCTTAGCCAGCATTGTTCATGACGATTCGTCGCTCACTGGCAGAGTGGCGCGCGTCAAGCGCAAGGAGCGGGACTCTGGTGACGTGTGAACCTTGTTCCTGCCCGTCTCACTTTTCCGGCCCATCTCGCCCGTCTCGCTTGATTCAGGTATCCGCGCGCGCCGCCGAAGTTCCATGGATGATGCCAGGAGAAGCGGCGTGAGATGATTGTGCAACCAAGCTGTTGCCCACATGACCCATGATCTTTCTGCTGCGGGTACCGATCTATTGTTAGGTGAGACTCGGATGAATGGCACGACACAGGGGGCGGGGAGTGCACAATGCGCAAGGCGCGTTTCTCGCGGTTGGTGCGCTCCACCCGCGAACTTGCAATGAACCTGGGCCGAATATATATGGGTTATCAGCTTTACATTCAAATACTTGCCCAATATAATCCGACAGTTTTGCACGCTTGTTACTGCGAGGGACATGATGCGCTGACTGCGGGAACTCCTCATGCCAGCAACTTCCGCTGCCGCCGCCGTCACGCGCGCTCCGGATGAGTCGTGCGTGAGCTTGAGGTAGAGGCACAAAGCGTACGGTCACGGCCACAGTTAGGGTTGCCCATGATGCCGGTAACATCCTCCTTTTTCTTGCTTGGGACACCGATCCAGTGAGGGGGAGTTGCAGTTTATCCGGATCTCGCTGGCTAATCGTTACCGTACTCCTCACCCTAGTCTGCGGCATGCTGTCGGTCTGGGCGGTCGCTGCGGAGCAGGCCGGAGTTAAAGTGACGGCGATTGAGATTCGAGGAAACAAGCGGATCATGTTACCGGCGATTGCAGGCCGGTTGACATTGAAGCCGGGCGATCCCTACACCCCTGAAAATGTTCGTGGGCAGATCAAGATTCTCTATGAAACCGGTTTCTTTGAAGAGGTGCAGGTAGAGACAGAGATGGGAGCGGGTGGAGTGGCCTTGGCCTTTCTGGTCCGTGAAAAACCGTTTATCACCGAGATCGTGTTCGATGGGAATCAAGCGCTCAGCGACGATAAGCTCAAAGAGAAGATTACGATCAAGAGCCAAGCCTTTCTCGATCAGTTGCAGGCGAAAGAAAGCGCGGAGAAGATTCGTCAAGCTTACCAGGGAGATGGCTACTTCAATTGTGTGGTGTTCCCGGTCGTGCAGGCCTTGGACGAGGACCGGAAGCGCCTGACGTTTTTCGTGAAAGAGGGGGACAAGGCGCGTATAAAAACGGTCATTTTTGACGGCCTGCACGCGGCGACGAAAGACGAGATGTTCAAGATAATGGCGACGCGGGAATCGATTCCCTGGTATGGTCTGTTCACGCAGCTAAAGTTGCCGTCGTTTGTCTCGGATGCCGGTGTCTTGAAGCGGGAAGAAATGAACAACGACGTTGAACGGATCAAAGAGGTCTTGCTGAACAAAGGCTACTTAAATGTCCGGGTTGGATTGCCGACTGTGGATCTCAGCGATGATAAGAAATGGTTCATTGTGACGTACGGGGTGATGGAAGGGGAACCGTTCACCATCGGCGAAATCGGATTCCGCGGGAATACGGTGTTTGAAGATCCGGAGCTTCGCGAGGGGCTCAAGATAAAGGAGGGGGAAATCTTTCAGCGCCAGAAACTCCGTGATGAGATTACGCGCTTGAAGGACCTCTATGGGAGCAAGGGCTATGCGTTTGCCGATGTCTCGCCCAATGTGATTCCAAACATGGCGGACCGGACCGCGGCCATCATCCTGACCATCAAGGAAGGGGAGTTGATGCGGATCCGTCAGATCAACATTCATGGGAACGAGAAGACCAAGGACAATGTGATTCGCCGGGAAATTCGTCTAGATGAACAGGACGTCATCAGCACCACCGCGATGAAGCGGAGCTTTGAGCGTCTCAATAACCTGAATTTTTTTGAAACGGTGGAAATTCTTCCTGCCCAGGTGGGGCCGGATAAGGTCGATCTGAATGTCCGCGTGAAAGAAAAGCCCACCGGCCAGTTCAGTATCGGCGGCGGGTTCAGCACGTTGGATCAGTTGGTCGCAATCGCCGACATTACGGAAGCTAATATCGGTGGGAATGGCTGGATGGGACGAATCCGTGGTCAGTTGGGACAGCAGCGAACATTAGGGTTGATCACGTTTCGCAACCCTGCTCTGAATGACTCCTTGACATCGATGCAGCTGGACGTCTACAAGACCGCGACGAATTACTTCACCTACTATGAGAAGAAAACCGGCGGCAGTGTGACGTTTGGCCGGTGGTTCTCCGAGTATCTATCGGGGTCTATTGCCCCGGTTGTAGAGTCTATCGAGTACACAAGTCCGTCGGCCACTGCGCCGGCGATTATAAGAAATCAAATAGGGACCCAGTCGACCACGGGCTTTCGGGCCTCGCTGACCCGCGACTCGAGAGATTACTTTCAGGATCCCCGCACCGGTTGGCGAACTTCTGTCGCACTTGGTCTCGGCACGTCCTACCTGGGTGGCACGAACGACTTCTTTAAATACACCTTCGATGTCAACAAGTATACCCCGCTCCCGTACGATACCCGGCTCTCGGTTCGTGTGCGCTATGGTGTTGTACAGGGCCTCCATACCAATGGCGAATCTAAGCCTGTTCCTCTTACAGAACTCTACTTCGTTGGAGGCATTAATACCATGCGAGGGTTCGTCTTCGGCAAGGCGGGGCCAGTGACATCTAATAACACGCTGCTCGGCGCGGCAAGCGAGTTGATCTTCAACTTTGATTATATTTTCACGATCTCTCCTGAGGCTAAACTCAATGGCGTGATTTTCTTCGACTATGGGAAAGGGTTCGCCGATAGTACTGTGTCAACCCCCTTGCGGTCGGCGGCCGGTTTGGAGGGGCGATGGATCTCACCCTTTGGCCCCCTCCGCGCTGCGTACGGGATTAATCTGGATCCCAACCATAACGAACGCAAAGGGGTCTTTGAGTTCACGATCGGGACGGTATTTTAAAATAGGATAAGTTTATCGCCACGAGTGAGGACCAGCGGTATGATCCAGATTGATGCTGTCATGCGGCAAGTGTTCTGCATTGGAGTTTTGTGGGTGGCGTTCCTCGCGGTCTCCGGCTGTGTTGCCGGCGGGGTCAAATTTGAAGTGAAGATAGGAGTTGTCGATCCAGCCCGTGTCCTAAACGAGACGACCAACGGCAAAAAGGCTAAGGATTCCTTGAGCGTATTCTCCAAAAATCGCCAGGCGCTGATTGAAATGGAGGAGAAAGAGCTCCGCCGAATGGAGGAAGATTTTGGGAGGCAGGCCAGCGTGTTGAGTGCGGCCGCGAAAAAGGAACGCGAAGATCAGTTTCGACGTCGGCTGGCGGAGTATCAGCAGAAAGCGGGCGACATGAACCGGGAGGTTCAGGAAAAGCAAAAAGACGTGCTTGAAGGGTTTCGTGAGAAAGTCGGAGTTATCGTGGGAAAAGTGTCGAAGCGGCTCGGATTACAGGTGGTCATCGACAAGGGGAAGGGCGGCCCCACTTTATACAGTGATGAGGGTCTCGACATTACGGCGCAGGTCATCGATGAATTTAACCGGGAATATCCATAACCCGTTCTGTCTGGTCTATCCGGTTGGTCTGGTCTATCTGGTTCATCCGGTTAGTTTCGTTCAACCAAACGCACGAGATAGACCGAATAGACCAGACAGACTAGATAGACCAGACCGTGAGGAGCAGAGGAGGATTCGATGGAACGACTGAGAGTGACTCGTCTGATCAGTGCTGTGACATTGTGGCTGGCGATGGTGTCGCCGGTGTTCTCGGATGAAACCTTCAAGGTTGCGGTGATGAACCAACAAACGGTGGTTGAGCAGTCGAGGGCCGGCAAGCGGGCCATAGAAGAGCTCAAGGCCTACTCCGCGACCAGGCAAAAGATCATCAATGCTGACGATCAAGAACTGAAGGAATTGCAGCTGGCGATCCAAGATGGGAAGTTGCCTGAGACCGCAAAGCAAGAGAAGCAAGGTCAGTTCCAGGCCAAGTTGGATGCCTATCAACGCCGCTTGGCTGATTTCAATCGCGAGATTCAGCAGAAGCAGCGCGAACTGGTGGCGGAATACATGAAAAAAGTACAGGCGGCCGCACAAGTCGTGGGAGAAAGGAACGGGTATGTTGCGCTCATCGACAAAGGGAGCGAGGCGATGATGAAGATCGTGCTCTATCATCAGCCTGCATTGGACGTGACCGATCAAGTGGTGAAGGAGTTCGATCGACAGAATAAATAGAGGGGATGGAGCCTGATGATCTTCTTTGCTCGCGCAACGCGCGGCCTCAGATGGGTGGGATAGGGAGCCGCTAGACCGTCCTTCTTGCTCGCAGAACGTGCACGATGAAACGGTGCTCGTTCGATGCGCGCAGTGAAGGACAATCCGGCGACTCCCTTGGGCGAGAAGGTGTGATGGTGCAAAGAAGGAAATACGAGGCCCTCGCCTGGGCTAATGACACGTCTCGGCGTGCCATTGGGTGGGCGGGTGAAAAAGTGCGCGCAGTGGAAGCTCAATCAGGCCCCATCCCTGGAGAGGTGAGGGGAAAGGTTGGAAAAAACATTCTTCGTGTAGTCTCAACTTGAACATGCCGATTGAGGTCTTGGCTATAGAGGAGGTTCTGCCGATGTTCGTGATGGAACAAGCTGAAATTCAGTCCCTTTTGCCTCATCGGTTTCCTTTTCTCCTGGTCGATCGCATTCAGGAACTGGTTCCCGACCGGCGAATCGTAGGGATCAAGAACGTGACGATCAATGAACCATTTTTTCAAGGGCATTTTCCTGGGCGCCCGGTTATGCCAGGCGTGTTGATTCTTGAAGCAATGTCTCAAGTCGGAGCCATTCTAGCGTTTAAATCATCAGGGGGTTCGGCACATCCGGTGGTGTATCTGACCGGTGTCGATGACGCGAGGTTCAGAAAGCCGGTCGTGCCGGGTGATCGGTTGCGGTTCGAAATCGACGTGGTCAAGAAGCGGGCGCCGTTCTGGAAGATGCAGGGTAAGGCATTTGTCGAGGAGGACCTCGTTTGCGAAGCCGAAGTGACCGCGATGGTGACCGAGGAGAAAGCCGCGACGTGAATCGTTCAACGTGAATCGTGAAGTAACGGTCGAAGACGTGTGAGGCGATTCACGAGTAACGATTGACGTTTACTGGAGGGTAAAAGTGCGGATTCATCCAACAGCAATTGTTCATCCCAAGGCAAGTCTTGCCGATGATGTGGAGGTCGGGCCCTTCTGCATGATCGGTGAGCATGTCACAATCGGAAAAGGAACCAGATTGTTGTCTCATGTGACGGTCGATGGATGGACGGAGATCGGCGAGAGGAATGAGGTGCATCCGTTTGTTTCGCTTGGCGGACCGCCTCAGCATCTCGGGTATAAGGGGGAACCGACCAAGGTGATGATAGGCGACGACAATATTTTCCGCGAATACGTGACGGTCAACCGTGCAACCGTCCAGGGAGGAGGGATCACGTCCATCGGGAATAAGAGTTTTCTTATGGCGTATGTGCATATAGCGCATGACTGTCGTCTGGGCAATCACCTCATCATGGCCAACGCGGCGAGTTTAGCTGGTCATATTACGATTGGGGACCATGCCATTATCGGAGGGTTGAGTGGAATCCATCAGTACGTCCGCATCGGCGCCTATTCAATGGTCGGCGGATGCTGTGCGTTGGGACAGGATCTTCCGCCTTTCATGCGGGCGGCAGGCGGATACCGCGCGCGGATGTATGGATTGAATTCCGTCGGCTTGCGCCGGCATGGATTTTCGAGCGAACGGGTCGCGGTATTGAAACGCGCCTACGATATGCTCTTTCGATCGGGCCATCGGACTGCCGAAGCCGCCAGGCTTGCCAAGGCTGAGTTCGGAGATCAACCGGACGTCATGACGGTCGTGAAATTCCTGGAGGGGACGAAGCGCGGCATCTGCCGGTCGGTTGTCAAAGATCAAGAGGAAGAGGATTAAGCACTGTGGCGTTACTACCACCCGTGGCCAATGGTGAGCGAATTGGACTGATTGCCGGTAACGGTCGGTTTCCGATCATTTTCGCGGACAATGCCAGAAAGCTTGGCTATCACGTGTCGGCTGTGGCCCATGAAGGCGAGACGGAACCGGAGTTGGCCGGCCATGTGGATCGGATCCATTGGATCAAAATCGGCCAGCTCAGCAAACTGATCAAAGCATTCAAGGAAGACAATGTTCACCAAGCTGTGATGTTGGGCGGGATCAAGAAAACCCATATGTTCACCACACTGCGGCCGGATTTGCGCACCTTGGCGTTGGCGACACGTGTGGCACTGAGGAAAGACGATGATATTTTGCGCGAGTTTGCGAAGGAGCTTGAAGGAGAAGGAATTGCCATCTGTGAGTCGACCTTCGGACTTGAGGGAATCCTTGCAGAAGAAGGGACTTTGACTGCGCGGACTCCATCGGAGAAAGAGTGGGAGGACATCCGCTATGGATGGGAAGTGGCGCATGACATTGGGCGACTTGATATTGGGCAATGTGTCGTGATCAAAGATCGTGTGGTTGTGGCCGTCGAGGCGGTTGAGGGTACCGACGGAGCGATCAAGCGAGGCGGCGATTTGGCCAAGGAGGGCGCGGTGGTGGTCAAGCGATCCAAGCCGCAACAGGACATGCGGTTCGATCTGCCGGCTGTGGGGCCTCGAACTATCGAGGTCATGGCAGCGGTTAAGGCCTCCGTGTTGGCCATCGAGGCCGGACGCACGATCCTATTGGATCGCGAGATCGTGTTGCAGAAGGCCAAGTCTGCCCGGATTGCCATTGTCGGGATTACGAAACTTGATCCGAGCAGGAAATAAGCGTAGCCCGCATGACTCATGAACACTTCTGCTGCAACCGCCGATCCGCTGCTACGACGAGCCTGCGGCCGGCGGGCTCGCCCATCGGACCCTCAACGTACTGCAAGAGTACGCCTCAGGTCCTCAGGGCTCCGCGCGCCGTTCTCGCGACGCGGCTCAGCGGTTTCGCCACGACCCGTCATGAATCATGCGGGCTTCAACATGACACCGATTAGGGCAGGAGTCATCGGCGTCGGACATCTCGGGCAACACCATGCGCGCCTCTATGCCTCCTTGCCTGGGACACAGCTCATCGGTGTGGTGGATCTATCCCATGAGCGTGCGCAGGTCGTTGCAAAGAAGCATGGGGCGCGCGTCTTTCTTACAGCTGATGAATTGTTGCAGCACGTCGATGTCGTAAGTGTGGCAGTGCCCACGTCAGACCACTATGCCGTTGCAAAAGCCTGTCTGGAAGCGGGCAAACATATCCTGGTCGAAAAACCGATTGCCGTCACGTCTGGAGAAGCGCAGGAGTTAGTGCGACTCGCCAAACAGCGTGGCTCTTGCTTACAAGTGGGGCACAGTGAGCGGTTCAATCCGGTGATGGCGATGATGCGTCCCTATATTGGGCAACCTGTGTTCATCGAATGTCACCGTCTCAGCAGTTTCAGTGAACGGGGAACGGACGTGGATGTGGTGTTGGACCTGATGATTCACGATATCGATCTTGTGCTTTCCTTGAAGCCTGGCCCCGTTGAAGAGGTACGCGCTGCAGGGGTTGCGGTGTTGTCCTCCTCCATTGATATTGCCAATGCCCGCATTCAGTTCCAGAGCGGCTGTGTGGCCAACCTGACATCCAGCCGTGTTTCGACAAATAAGATGCGCCGGCTGCGCCTCTTCCAGCGAGATAACTATCTGTCGATCGATTTCCAAACCAGGCAAGGGGTGATTTGCCGACGCAGTGCCAAGGCAGGGGAGCGACCGACTGTCGAGGCCAAGCAGTTGCAGGGTGGGGATGAAGAACCACTGAAGCTCCAACTTGAATCGTTTCTTCATGCCGTGAGCACGGGCACGAGGCCTGTGGTGTCGGGTGAGGAAGGCGCGGCGGCAGTGGAGGTCGCGCATCAGGTCTTGCAGGCCGTTGCGGCTTTTGCAGCCCGCCATGAACAAGGGGGTAGCGGCGGATAAAAAAGGGGTAGTTGGGGGAACTGGACAGAAATTTCAGACCCGGTACACCTATGCCTGGTTCCCGAAGCCATGAGGATTCTGATCATAACGGGCGAAGCCTCTGGTGATCTCCACGGGGCTCATTTAGCCAAAGCGATCATGGCGCTCGATCCGACGGCCCAGCTGGTCGGCATTGGCGGGTCCGGGATGCGCGCTGCGGGTGTGAAACTTGTACCGGGCGTACCACAGTTGGACGTAATGGGGTTGATCGGGCTGTCTGCGATCCGAGCCATGGTTCAGCGTGTGCGCGCCATCCGGCGGGTGCTGAAGGCAGAGGCGTGGGATCTTGTCGTGCTGATCGATAATCCAGGGCTGAACTTTCATTTCGCCCGGGTTGCCAAAGCTGCCGGCCGGCGTGTGCTTTACTACATTGCCCCACAAGTGTGGGCCTGGCGGCCTGGGCGTATGAAGTGGATTCAGCGCCGGGTTGATCATGTCGTCGTCATCCTTCCATTCGAATCGGAGCTCTATCGCCGGGCAGGAGTTCGGTGCACGTTCGTCGGCCACCCACTGCTTGATTCGGTGGCGCCTGAGTATGATCGCGCGGGGCTTCGGAAGGAATTTGGCTTTGATGAGTCCGCCCGTGTTGTGGGATTATTGCCGGGGTGTCGAAAGAGCGAGGTCGAATTGCTTCTGCCGGTTCTCCTGAGGGCGGCTGCTCAAGTGGTCGTAGCCGAGCCGGGAACGCATTTTATCCTGGCGCAGGCTTCATCAATTGACGATAATCTGATCCAAACCCTGCTGCAGCACAGCCCTGTGCCGGTTCAAGTGGCGCATGATCGAGCCAGTGAGGTGATGGCCCTGTCCGATGTGTTATTCATTGCCTCAGGGACCGCGACTCTGCAGGCGGCGGTGGTGGGCACTCCGATGGTACTGCTGTACAAGACGACGCCATTGACGTATCGGCTGGCGCGCCGGCTGATCACCGTGAAATGGATTGGGCTCGTGAATTTGGTGGCCGGCCGATCGATCGTTCCGGAATTGATTCAGGATGAGGCGACGGACGATCGGCTGTGTCAGGAAGTCCTGCACCTCTTGCGAGATCCGTCGGCGTATAATCACATGAAAGAAGGGCTGAGAGAGGTTCGGCAATCGTTGGGAGAACCAGGCGCATCCCGCCGGGCTGCGCAGGTTGTATTGGCTGAATGTCAACTCTAGATCGCTTGATACGTTTGGTCCGTTACCTGAAGCCCTATCAAGTTCGGTTGGGTGCGGCGTTTGCGTGCTCGGGATTGGTGGCGACCTTCTCCGGCGCCTATGCTTGGCTCGTCAAACCGGTTCTCGACGAGATTTTTATCAACAAGAACGAGAGCCTCCTTCTGGTTCTCCCTCTCGCGCTATTCGCCGTGGCGGTGCTCAAGAGTCTTTTCAACTACGGCCAAAACTATCTCATGAACTATGTCGGCAATCAGGTAATCACCGACATTCGACAGGAGTTGTTCGGCAAGCTCATTCGGCTGCCCGTTCCCTATCACGATGTGAATACCTCAGGGCGGTTGGTGTCCCGTGTGGTTAGTGATGTCACGTTGATGGCCAATGCGGTGGCAGGAGTGCTGAAAGATATTTTTCAGCAGGGGCTTACCTTCCTGGCCATGATGGGGGTGATCTTTTATCAGAATTGGCAGCTTGGCAGTCTCTCGGTGATCGTCATTCCCTTGGCCGTATTCACGATGGTGCGGATGGGGAAGCGGTTGCGGGCGCTCGCGGCAAGCGGCCAGGAGCGGATGGGGGATATGGCCTCCACACTTCAAGAAACGTTATCCGGCATTCGCATGGTGAAGGCCTATGGTCGCGAAGAGTCGGAGGCGGCCCGATTTCAAGAGAGCAACCGTTCGTTCCTCAATACGACGATGAAGGCGATTCAGGTCTCCTCCCTCGGGTCGTCGCATATGGAAGTGATCGGTGTCGTGGGGGTCGCGGCGATTATTTGGTATGGGGGATTTCTCGTGATCAACGGCTCAATGACTCCAGGAGAGTTTTTCTCGTTTCTGACTGCGATGTTCATGGCCTATGCGCCGATTCGCAAACTGTCCGGTTCCAATAATGCTATTCAACAGGCGCTGGCCGCGGCTGAACGGGTTTTCAACGTGTTGGATCTCAAGACCGAACAGGATGCGGAGAAGGGCCGATTGGAGTTACCGCGGATTGCACGGTCGGTGACGTTCGATGATGTGACGTTTCACTACGAGAGCCAATCGGTCCCGGCGCTCACCGACATAAGCCTGACGATTCGCGCCGGAGAAATGGTAGCCCTCGTGGGCAGCAGCGGCAGCGGAAAGACGACGTTGGTCAATCTGATTCCGCGGTTCTACGAGCCGACAGCCGGCCGCATTCTCATCGACGGGGTCGATATTCAGTCGTACACCCTCCGCTCGCTCCGATCACAGATCGGCATGGTGTCGCAAGACGTGGTCTTATTCGACGACAGCATTCGCAACAACATCGGGTTTGGTTGGGAGAACGCGACCGATGAAAACATTATCCAAGCGGCGCGATTGGCCTATGCCCATGATTTTGTCGAGCGCCTTCCAGAGGGATACCAGACAATCGTGGGAGAGAAAGGAGTGAAACTCTCCGGCGGGGAACGGCAGCGATTGGCCATTGCTCGTGCGATTTTACGAGATCCCCCCCTGCTCATTCTCGATGAAGCGACATCGGCGTTGGATACCGAGTCAGAGCGGGTCGTCCAGCTGGCCCTCGCCAATTTAATGAAGGGTCGAACGACCGTTGTCATTGCCCATCGGTTGTCCACGATTCAGCAGGCCGATCGGATTATGGTGTTGGCCGGAGGATCGATTGTCGAAGTCGGGACGCACGACGAGTTGCTGTGCCGTGGCGGACAGTATAAGCGGCTCCATGCGATGCAGTTCCAGGATGTGCCTGATGCGTAACCCGCCATGAAGCGAGTCGAGCAGTGGCTGAAGCTCTCTGTGCTCCCTCCGATCGGAGCTGCGGTGATTCGAGGGCTGGGGCGGTCGATGCGATTGGATTCGCAGGGCCACGAACAGGTCGACGCGTTGTATCGTCAGGGCCGGCACGTCATCCTCGCGTTTTGGCACGCGCAGCAACTCATGATCCCGACCGGCTATCGTGGACCAGGGGCCAACGTGTTGGTCAGTCGACATCAGGATGGCGAGATTATCGCGCGCATCATCTCTCGATTCGGGCATCGGGCGGTTCGTGGTTCGAGCACCAGGGGTGGGGCGCTTGCGCTACGAGAATTGATCCGCCTTGGGCGGGCCGGCGCCGATCTCGTTGTAACTCCCGATGGACCCAAGGGGCCTCGCCAGGTTGCGAAACTCGGGGTAGTTCAGCTGGCGAAAGCCACGGGGCTTCCGATAGTGCCGTTGGCCTTTAGCTGCTCAAAAAAAAACTCTTCGCGAGCTGGGATCGGTTTTTGGTCCCGTATCCATGGTCCCGAGGTCTCTATCTGTGGGGCGCGCCCATCTGGGTTCCGCGAGATGCCGATGCACACGCATTGGAGGCGGCCTGCCAGGAGCTTGAGACGGTTTTGAATCGGCTGACGGATCAAGCGGAAGAGGCCGTACAGCGTGAAATGTGAGTTCTCACGCGTTGGGGGTAAGCGGGGCGGACGCCTCATTTCACGTTTCACGCCTCACGCGTAAGGCGCAGAGCCATGTGGCGTCTCTTCTATAATATTCTATTGCTGATCGTTTCTCCGCTCATCGTGGCGGTCCTGATGGCCAAGCGACGGTGCCGCCCCGGCCTGCTTCAACGGCTGGGACTAAAAAATAGTCCATCAGGTCTATCTGGTCGGCAAGACAGACAAGATGGACTAAATAGACCAGTCATCTGGATTCACGCTGTTTCTCTCGGTGAAGTGGTGGCGGTCACGCCGCTTGTTCACGAGCTGCATCGCCGTCATCCCGAGTGCCGCTTGGTGATCTCGACAGTAACCGAGACTGGACGGGAAGCTGTAGAACAACGGCTGGCCGGGGTGGCAGCCCACTGTTATGCACCGCTCGATTTCCCCTGGGTCGTCTCCCGATTTATTGAACGATTGCAACCCTGCATCTATCTGTTCGTCGAAACCGAACTCTGGCCGAATATCTTGTGGCACCTGCGTCGGCGAGGAGTCCCGACAGTTCTCGTGAACGGCCGGCTCTCGAGCAAGTCTTTTGCGCGGCAACAGTGGGGGCCTGTGCGATCGTTCTATCGGACAATGTTGCAGACGCTCAGCCTTTGCCTGATGCAGTCGGAGCGGGATGTCAACCGTATCGTTGCACTGGGCGCAGAGGCCTCGCGAGTCAGGCAAACAGGGAATATAAAGTTTGACCAGCCGGCACCGGCCGTCGCAGAGGATGCGAGGACCAGGGCGCATCTGGGGATTCAGGACAAGGAGCAGTTG
>Ga0066388_100000511_pt1 | contig 18483 bp, 16 predicted proteins | sample PanSoiMetaGPlot6_FD_64539 | JGI IMG/M metagenome (GOLD analysis project Ga0066388, IMG submission 64539) | Tropical forest soil microbial communities from Panama analyzed to predict greenhouse gas emissions - Panama Soil - Plot 6 (Hybrid Assembly) | ecosystem: Environmental > Terrestrial >... | reverse complement strand
TGACGGCGCGCCGGTAGTTCAGCTCCTTGGACGCATACTCGCCCATCGCATGGCAGCACTGCGCGGAGGTTGCCGAGGGGCGAATGACGAATGGGTTGGCACGGCGCTGGGTTACATCCTCGGCGGCGGCCAAGCTGATCAGCGGCGTGGCCTTGTCGCGCACGTAGTCGGTGATGGCGAGCAGCTCGAAGGCGGCGAGCGGTCCGAGGATCACATTGACCCCGTCGCGCTCGATGACCTCCTGGGCCTTGGTTCTGGCGCCGGCCGGATTGCCGCCGGTATCGGCCACCAGCAGCTCGACCTTGCGGCCGGCGAGGGTGTAGTTCTTCTCCTTGAGCAACGTGACGATGCCCTGCTCCATCTGGAACCCGCCCTGCGCCAGCGGCCCGGTCTTGACGGTGAGCAGGCCGATCTTGAAGGGAGTACCCTGGGCATGAACGGCTGGCATCTTCAGCGTGGCCGCACCCGCACCGGCTGCGAGCATGCCTTTGAGGAAGGTTCTGCGCTTGATTGCCATGACGGTCTCACTCCCTTGATTTCGGTTCACCTCGCGGCCTTCGAACGTTTCGCTCTTGCCGATGTCGACGCCTTCGCCGGAATGACGGGCAGCAACAGATAGGGCTGCCGGCCGCGCCCGAAATGCAGGCTGGTGGTGCCAGCGAAAATGTCCGGTGGCCGGTCGTAGGGATCGTCGTGCAGGAAGGGGCCGCAGCCCCTGAGCTCGTTCTTGAAGTTCGACAGCCGCCCGCCGCTTGGCCCGGGGTACTCGTAGTCCTTGCCGCCGATCGACAGTCCAAGGCGGTAGCCTGCCGGCACCACGACCGACGTCGGCCAGATCTCGATGTCGAGCTCTACCACCTGGCCTGGTTTCAGCGGCTGCTTCTCGTCATGCGTGTGATAGGGCCGGTAGGGCGTTGAGAGCTTCTTGTCGAGCTTGCGGTGCGAGGCCCTGAGCCAGCCCTGCGCGATAGGGGTATGCGGATCGATGGCGCCCTGAAACACGAGCTCCTTGAGGTCGGGTGCGAAGGCACGCAGCACGACGAACAGGTCGGCGTCGCTGGTCGAGGACGATACGAATAGCTTTAGCGCCGACGGTCCGGTGATCTCGGTCTCCCTTTCGAGCGGCGCGGTAAGGAAGGTGACGCCGTCGCCCATCGCCTCGAAGCTCAGCGTGACCGCGCCGCTCGCCCGCTCCGTTCGCAGGAGCCCGGTGCCGGGATCGGGGTAGAGCCTGATCCACTTGGTGCGCGCGAGCGGCCATTCGTTCTCCGGCCGCTCGACGAACTTGTCGGGGTGCCGAATCTGCAAGAGCACGCGGGGGTGCTGATCCCAGCCATTTTTTCTGCCGTGCAGGAAATGATCGAAGAAGGCGAGCTGCAGCTCGCGGCCGTAGTCGGTATAGAAGTGCGTCCAGTGCTCCAGACCGTGCGCTTCGAGCCACTTGTGCTTGGAGGCGGCGCGCACAAAACCCTCGAAGTTGCCGCGCGGATGCAAGCCCTGGCCGGCCCAGTTGCCGGCCGACAGCAGCGGCACCTTCACCTTCGACCAGAGGGGAGAGCGCGCCCTGTAATACTTGCTGTCGAGAGCGTGCTCGCGGATGTCCATGCCGAGGTCGCAGCGGTTGCGCGCCAGTTCCGCCTCCGAGATGGTGTCGGGCCCGCACACGAGCCCGCCGTGCACGCGACTGCGCCCGCCGCGCTCGCCGGCGCCGTGCTGCACCGTCTTCACCTGCATGTCGTACCAGTTCTGCCAGAAGGTGCAGAGGATGCCGCCATGGTGCGTCATGTCGCGATACCAGTCGGCCGCACCTTCCCAGATGCACATCGCGGCAAGGTGTGGCGGCTGCAGCGAAGCGACGTGCCACTGGTTGATCGCGTAGTAGGAGATGCCGCTAAGGCCCACTTTGCCGTTGCACCAGGGTTGTGCGGCGGCCCATTCGATGCAGTCGTAGAGGTCCTTGGTCTCGCGGGGCGAGAAATGATCGATGAAGCCCGGCGAACATCCGCAGCCGCGGGAGTCGAACCGCACGCAGGCGTAGTGGTGCGGCACCCACTTCTCCGGATCGACCACTTCCCAGCTCTGGTACTCGTTGCTGGAGTTTGCGGTCACATCGGCATGCTGGGAGGCCATCCGCTCCCAGGCGCTCGGATATCCGTCCTGGAAAGCGAGGCCCTTGGCATAGGGGCCGTAGCTCAGGATGACGGGGTAGCGGCCCTGCTTCGTGGGTCGGAAGACGTCGCCGCGCAGGACAATGCCGTCGTCCATGGCAACAGCCGTGTCCCAGTCGACATGCATTCCATCGCGCACCTCGGTGCGAGATGCGCGGCCGGCACCGTTCTCACCCCCAGCTTGGGTCTGCACACTGTTCCGGGCGTGCACGCGTCCCCCCTGACGCGCGCTTCTCGTTGCGTCGGTAGCGCGCTCCGGGGAACCCTATGGTTCCCCGCCTTGGAGCGCAAATCCAATCGCGTCCCGCCGGCCCAGATTTTCCGGCCCTCATGGAGACGGCATTTCAGGGGTCCACATTGCGGCCTCTGCTCAGCGGGCTGCCAGGCTACACCTTGCTGCGGGAGCTAACGGCGGAAACTGGGCGCGAAGCTGAAGTCTTCCCACTTGTTGGAAGCGGCCAAGCGCCATTGACAGCAGGCCGCGCCCTTCGCATAAGGACGCCATGGTCACGCTCGCAAATTCCGCGCCACGACGACCCCGCCGCACCCGCCTGCGATGACGGTTGCATTTGCGCCGCCGTTTCTCCCGCAGGCCGCCCCCGATGCGGCCTTTTTCGTCGCCCAAGCTCCCGAGCTTCACCATGTCCAACACGACCATTGCAAGAGCCGGATCGTCCAAGGTCCACGCCGCCCTGCCCATCGTCTTCATCGACGGGGAGGCCGGCACTACCGGGCTTGAGATCCGCCGCCGGCTCGCCGCCGTCCCCGGCATCGAGGTGAAGAGCATCACGGCCGAGAAGCGCAAGGATGAGGCTGCGCGCCGCGCGATGATGGCGGAGGCCGATCTGGTCGTGCTCTGCCTGCCTGATCGGGCGGCGCTGGAGGCGGTTGCGCTGGTGTCGTCGCTCGGCGACCACGCCCCCAGGGTCGTCGACGCCAGTACGGCGCACCGCGTCGCCGAGGGATGGGTCTACGGCTTCCCCGAGATGGACGCCGGCCAGGCCGCAGCAATCCGCCGGGCGCGCCGCGTCTCCAATCCGGGCTGCTATCCGACCGGCGCCATCGCGCTGCTGCGCCCGCTCGTCGACCGCGGGCTCCTGCCCGCCGACCATCCGGTCACCGTCAATGCCGTCAGCGGTTACAGCGGCGGGGGCCGGAGCATGATCGAGGCCTACGAGACGGGCGCCGCGCCGGCGTTCGAGCTCTACGGCCTCACGCTGCAGCACAAGCACGTGCCGGAGCTGCAGAAGTATGCGAGGCTAGGGCGTCGGCCGATCTTTGTGCCCTCAGTCGGCAATTTCCGGCAGGGGATGCTCGTCAGCGTGCCGCTGCACCTCGACACACTGCCGGCCCGGCCCTCGGCGCGGGACCTCGAAGCCGCGCTGGCCGAACACTACGCCGGCGCCCGGCTGGTGAAGGTGGCGCGACCGGACGATACGCCGGCGGGTGGCGAACGGCTTGATGCGCTGGCGCTCAATGATACGGATGTCCTGGAGCTGCGGGTGTTCGCCAACGAGAAGCACCGGCAGGCCGTCCTGGTGGCACGCTTGGACAATCTGGGCAAGGGGGCGGCGGGAGCGGCAGTTCAGAACATCATGCTCATGCTGGCCATCGCGCAGCCCGACCTCAGCTGACGGGCGTGGAGGAGAGGAGAGAGCGGAAGCGGCGGAGCGGAGCAAGCGCCGATGCAGTTCTTCACGAGGGAGCTCTGGTTTCGGGCAAATAATCCTGCTCTCAGGAAAGACAGCATTCTTAGATGGCAACATGCGCTCGCTGAATATCAGTCTCGACTCGAGACGCTTCGGCCGCGGCTCAAGTGGCGCCTTGCAACCAGCAGCCGGAATCCCGGTGTAGACTGTCCGGCATGAGCCGCTATAACTTCGCCGCCCAGCGCCTGTTTGTCGATGCCGACCTCGCCGAAGGCAGCGCCGTCGGCTGCACGCCGGCGCAGACCAACTACCTGCGCAACGTCCTGCGCCTGAAGACCCAAGATCCGATCCTCGTCTTCAACGGCCGCGACGGCGAATGGCGCGCCCATCTACAGGAGACGGGCAAACGCGGTGCAGCTCTGCTCGTGGGCGAGCGGGTGCGGGCCCAGGAGGAGGGGCCCGATATCCACTACCTGTTCGCGCCGCTCAAGCGCGCGCGGCTCGACTACATGGTCGAGAAGGCCACCGAGATGGGTGTGGCCCGCCTGCGCCCCGTGCTGACCCGGCGCACGGTCGCCGAGCGTGTCAATCTGGAGCGCCTGCGCGCGCATGCCATCGAGGCCGCCGAGCAGTGCGGTATCCTGCGCATTCCTGAGATCGACGCGCCCGAGCGCCTCGATCGCGCCCTCGCCGCCTGGGACCCGGCGCGCCCGCTGATCTTCTGCGACGAGGACAGCGAGGAGACCTGCCCGTTCACGGCGCTTGCGCGCATCGAGCCCGGTCCCGTGGCCGTGCTGATCGGCCCCGAAGGCGGGTTCGATCAGGCCGAGCGTGAGCTTCTCTCAACCCAGCCATTCGTGACGCGCATCTCGCTCGGTCCGCGCATCCTGCGCGCCGATACCGCGGCTGTTGCAGCGCTCACTCTTGTCAACGCCGTATTGGGGGATTGGCGTTAGCTGCGCCAGCGACAACGCTTGTGTGCGGCAATGCTTTTCAACTAACAAGGTGCCCGGCTGCGGCAGCCTCTATCCGCTTTCGACCAGGGCAAGAAAGAACCCGATGTCCACACGCCAGGACACCACGGCGAGCCAGCCGGTCGGCTCGCGGGAAGATCTTGTCGCCTGGATCGCGTCCGGCTCCAAGCCGCGTGAGGCGTGGCGCATCGGCACCGAGCACGAGAAGTTCCTGTTCCACGTCGAGAGCCTGAAGCCGGTGCCCTATGCAGGCCCGCGCGGCGTGCGCGCGCTGATGCAGGGCCTGATCGACCGGTTCGGCTGGCTGCCGATCCGCGAGGGCGACACCATCATCGCTCTGAAGCAGCCGGACGGCGAGCCGGGCGGCACCGTGTCGCTGGAGCCGGGCGGCCAGTTCGAGCTCTCCGGCGACCCGCTCAGCTCGGTGCACGAAGTTGGCGCCGAGACGGAAGCCCACCTTGACCAGTGCCGGGCTGCCGGTGCCCCGCTCGGCATCGGCTTTCTCGGCGTCGGCTTCTCGCCCAGCTCGACGCTCGCCGAGACGCCGCGCATGCCCAAGCAGCGCTACCAGGTGATGACACGCTACATGCCGACGGTCGGCACGCGCGGCCTCGACATGATGTACCGGACCTGCACCATCCAGGTGAACCTCGACTTCGGCGACGAGCCGGACATGGTGAAGAAGTTCCGCGTGTCCCTGGCGCTGCAGCCGATCGCCACCGCCATCTTCGCCTGCTCGCCGTTCACCGAGGGCAAGCCCAACGGCTTCCTGTCGCTGCGCAGCGAGGTGTGGCGCCACACCGATGCTCAGCGCACAGGCATGCTGCCCTTCGTGTTCGAGCCCGGGATGAGCTTCGAGCGCTACGCCGACTACGCCCTCGACGTGCCGATGTACTTCGTCTACCGGGACGGCCGCTACATCGATGTGGCCGGCGCCTCCTTCAGCGATTTCCTGGGCGGCCGGCTCCCGCAGTTGCCGGGCGAGCGCCCGACGCTCGACGACTGGTCGGACCACCTCACCACGCTGTTTCCGGAAGTGCGCATGAAGCGGTTCCTGGAGATGCGCGGGGCCGATGGCGGGCGCTGGCGGCGCATCTGCGCGGTTCCCGCCTTCTGGACGGGGTTGCTCTACGATCAGATCGCGCTCGATGCGGCATGGGACCTCGTCAGGGATTGGAGCGCGGAGGAGCGCCAGCACCTGCGGGATAACGTGCCCAAGACCGGGCTGCGCACCCCCTTCCGCCGCGGCAGCGCGCTCGACGTGGCGCGCGCCGCGTTCGCCATCGCCAGGGCCGGCCTCTCGCGGCGTCGTTTGCTCGATGTGCAAGGCCGCGACGAGACGCGGTTCCTGGAGCCGGTGGAGACGATCCTGCACGAGGGCTCGCCCGCCGAGGAGATGCTGGCGCGCTACGCGCGCGAGTGGGGCGGCAGCACCGCCCCGCTGTTCACCGAGTTCGCGTTCTAGGCGTGGCCGCCGTCCAGCCGCACGGAACAAAGGTCACAGACCCACGTTTACTTGCATGGCCCTGCAGAGTGGCCAACCAAGGTTCACACCGGCCCTCAGATGGTCAGGCCGATGGATTGAAGGGCTGGGCCCGGTCGGGACGTCTCCGGGTCCGGCCCCATTGGCGCATGCTTCGAAGCCTTTGCCTTCCTCAGCGTGCGAACAGCCCCCGGATCATGCCCCCGATATCGGGGGGACACCACAGGTTCCAAGGGCCGCAAACCTCGCGCCAGCCGTCAAAGATCATGTCGAAGGCCACGTAGAGGATTACCAGCCAGCCGACCCAGGCGATCCAGGCGAAGCGCGCCAGCATGTTGGCGATGGCGTTGGCGGCGACCGCCATCAGCACGATGGCGATGCCGAGGCCCACGATCAGCACCCAGGGCTCGCCCTTGGCGGCACCGGCGACCGCCAGCACGTTGTCGAGCGACATGGAGATGTCGGCGACAATGATCTGGGTCACCGCGGCGCCAAACCTCATGGGGCGCTGCGCCGGCTCCCCCGTGGCGTGCACGACGCCATCCGCACCCCGCTTGGTGTCGGCATGCGTCAGCTCCCGGTACATCTTCCAGCACACCCACAGCAGCAGGAAGCCGCCGGCCAGCAGGAGGCCGATGATGGACAGCAGGTACGTGGCGAGGAGAGCGAACGCGACGCGCAGGGCGACGGCGCCGGCAATGCCCCAGAAGATCACCTTACGGCGCAGCTCGGGCGCCACCCGCGAGGCGGCAAGGCCGACGATGATGGCATTGTCGCCGGCAAGCACCAGGTCGATCATGATCACCTGGAGCAGCGCGGTGAGATTCTGCGCGGTGAGATTCTGCAGGAGCCAGTCGATCATTGGAACGCCCCCTACCACCCCCGGTGCAGATTGCTCAAATCAGCATTGCACGCGACGGGAGTCTCCACCAGCCGTCACGGATCACACGCCCCCGCCGAAAAGCGTCGTGTCAGGCCCGAGCCGAGCGTGGCACCCCTGTCAATGTGGTGGCTCTAACGAAGCGACACACTCTGTCATGCCGGGACTTGTTCCCGGCATCCAGCCAACCGATTGCTCCAGCACTCGCTCTTGCACTGGATCCCGCAACAAGTGCCGGGATGACATCGAGCCGAGTGTTGCGTCGCAACTCTTAGCTCGGTTAGCGCTTGGAGAACTGGAAGCTGCGCCGGGCCTTCACGCGGCCGTACTTCTTGCGCTCGACCACGCGGCTGTCGCGGGTGAGGAACCCGCCCTTCTTGAGCGCCGGCCTCAGCTCGGGCTCGTAATAGGTGAGGGCCTTGGATATGCCGTGGCGCACCGCGCCGGCCTGACCCGACAGACCGCCGCCCGTGACGGTTGCCATGATGTCGAACTGGTCGAGGCGATTGGCAGCCTGCAGGGGCTGCCGCAGCAGCATCTGCAGCACCGGGCGCGCAAAATACTGATCGAAGTTCTTGGTGTTGATGGTGATTTTGCCGACCCCGGGCTTGATCCAGACGCGCGCTACGGCGTTCTTGCGCTTGCCGGTGGCATAGGCGCGGCCCTGGGCGTCGAGCTTCCTTGCGGGCAGCGCCACGGACTCTTCACCCCGCAGCGCGGCAAGGTCTTCCAATGTCTTGGACTCGGCCATGGGGTCAGGCCCTCGCATTCTTGCGGTTGAGTGACTTCACATCCAGGGGTTCGGGCTTCTGCGCCTCGTGGGGGTGCGTGGCGCCCTTGTAGATCTTCAGGTTGCGCATGAGCTTTCGCTGCAGCGGCCCGCGCTTCAGCATCCGCCCCACCGCAAGCTCCAGGACGCGCTCAGGAAACTTGCTGTCGAAGAGACGGCGCGGCGTGCGCTCCTTGATACCGCCGGGGTAGCCGGTGTGCCGGTAGTAGATCTTGTCGTCGGTCTTGTTGCCGGTGAAAGCCACCTTCTCGGCATTGATCACGACGACGTTATCGCCGCAGTCCACATGCGGTGTATAGATCGCCTTGTGTTTGCCCTTGAGGCGCATGGCGATCAGCGCTGCAAGCCGCCCGACCACCAGTCCCTCCGCATCGATCAATATCCACTTCTTCTCCGCCTCACCGGGCTTGGCAAAATAGGTCTTCATGGAACGGCCCCGACGGTTGGCTCTTGCGACGCGCTGGCTTCTAGGCTGAAGCGGCACACCCGTCAATGCCCATGCCAATAAAATCTAATAGAAAAATCAGCGTATTATGAAGAGGTAAAATGATACCGCGTCAATGGGGGCGCGTACCTGGCGGCGGCGCCGCGCACCGCGCGCTCCCGCCTCGCGACCAAGTGCGCGCCCACCGGGGCCCCAGGGACGCGGATCGCAATCAATTCTTCGATACGTTTGCTGTCCAGTTGCTGGGATATCCACGTAGACATTGACACGCGCGCAGTTGTCCGACTTTTGTCACTCCTGATCACTACGACCGGGGCCCGAAGAAGCAGCGCAGATGAGGCGCCAAGCGAGGAAAACCCATGCAGCACGTGCTTCGCCTTTCGCTCACGGCTCTTGCAGCCGCCGCCTTTGTCTTTGTTGCGGGTCTGGCTTCCGCACAGACGCCGGCGCCGTCGCCGAAGCAGATCAAGCTTACCGAGCCGCAGGTCACGGGCTTCATCTCCGCACACAAGGACATGGCCGAGGCGTTCGACAAGGTTCCCAGCGAGAAGTCCGACGCGGCGATCGACGCGCAGCTTGACTCGGTCGCCAAGCGCTTCGGCTTCAAGGATCACAAGGAGTACGAGGAAGTCGCCGCCAACGTCATCATGGTGTTCATCGCCATCGACCCTCAGACCAAGGCGTTCACCGATCCTCCGACGCTGACCAAGCAGAAGCTGGAAGAGGCCAAGGTCGACAAGTCCCTGTCTGACGAGGACCGCAAGCAGGTGCTCGAAGACCTGGCCGAGGAGTTGAAGGTCGTGCAACCAATCATCCACCCGAGCAACGTCGATCTGGTCAAGAAATTCTACGACAAGATCGAACCGTTGCTGCAATAGCGAGGTAGGGATGCCGGCAAAGCACGGAATGCCGGCGCGAGCTGTTCCCGGCCGCAGCGACGACGCAACGATGCCGGCCGCTCCCGTTGTCGAGAGCAGGCGCCGCAAGCCCGGCACCCTGCTGCTGACGCTGGCGCGGCCGGGCGCGCGCAACAGTCTGTCCCAGGCCACGCTCGCGGCGCTGCAGGGCGCCATCGACGAGGCTTCGGCGAATGCCGGCGTGCGTGCCGTCGTTATCGCGGCCAAAGGCCCTGCGTTTTGCGCGGGCCATGATCTCAAAGAGATCACCGAGCACCGGTCGGACCCGGACGGAGGCCGCGCCTTCACCGCGCTCCTGATGCGCGACTGCGCGACGCTGATGCGATCGATCGTGCGCTGTCCCAAGCCGGTGATCGCCGCGGTGGAAGGCGTAGCCACCGCGGCCGGCTGCCAGTTGGTGGCCACCTGCGATCTCGCTGTGGCATCGGTTGCAGCAAGGTTTGCCACCCCCGGGGTCAACATCGGACTGTTTTGCTCCACCCCAATGGTGGCCTTGTCGCGCAACGTGCCGCGCAAGCGCGCCATGGAGATGCTGCTGCTCGGCGAGATGCTGGGTCCCCGCGAGGCGGCCGAGTACGGGCTCGTCAATCGCGTGGTGCCCGCCGGCGAGGCCCTGGACGAGGCGCTGAGCATTGCCCGAGCCGTGGCGTCCAAGCCTCCGGAAACGCTGGCCATCGGCAAAGTGGCTTTCTACCGGCAGATCGAGATGACGCTCGCCGATGCCTACGACTACGCCGCCCAGGTGATGGTCGAGAACATGATGCACGGCGAATCCAGCGAGGGCATCGGCGCCTTCCTCGACAAACGGCCTCCCGACTGGGACAAGGGCTAGGCCGAACGGTTGCGGCGCATCGTGAGCAGGCCGAGGAACACCAGATTGCTGACCGACACGGCTGCGATGCCGCCGGCAATCACATAGGCGAACAGGGTACGGCTGAAGAGCGGCACGCTCAACTCGATCTCCATCTCCAGCGGAACGAAGAACGTGCTGGCCATCGCCGCGTAATGCGTCGAGGCCAGTGCCAGACCCAGCACAACGCCCCCCGCGAGCCTGGCGAGGATGCCACGCCTGCGCACGGCGAGCCACAGCCCGACAGCCGACACGCCGACACCGACGGCCACAGATGCCGCCGCAAGCCGAATGTCATAGGCGAGACCGCAGCCGCGGACCGCGCTCATGCCGAGGTAGTGCATGCCGGCGATGCCGAGGCCCACGCACAGCGCGCCGGCGGGGATGCTCCAGCGCCGCAGCAGACGCGCCCTGGCGATGTAGAGGCCCGCGCCGGTCCCCGCGATCGCCACGCCGATCGAGCCGATGGTCTCGGCGATGCCGTAGTTGACGGGCACCGGCAGCGTCACGGCCATCAGGCCCACGAAGTGCATCGCCCAGGCCGTGCTGCCCATGATGAGGCCGCTGTTGGCGAGCGCGAAGCTCGTACGCCAAGCCCCGAACTGGCGGTCATAGCCGCCCATGGTGAGCGCAACCGCGGTCAGTGCGCCCAGGATCGCCACGCCGATCGACAGTACAATGAGGACGGGATCGTACGTCACCGCCATTTTGTGCTCCCGTCATCCATAGCCAGATACCAGTTATAAGACACAAGAATCTTCGTTGCCGCCCATGTGGATAGGCGTGTGGATAGAGTGGATAGCCGTGTGGATAGAGCAGACAACGTCGTTTTGCCGCCGCAATTGAGCCTTGACCATGGCACACGTGAAAACGCACCGGACAGGCGGCGGTTTCATCGTCCCGTTGGCCGGCCTTAATCACCTGAGCTGCCTGGAAAGGGCAAACTGTATGCGTCTCGCGGCGGCAGTACGGCGTGTTGGCGTTCCATGCGTCGAGACTTCGGTCGGCCCTCCGCGCGCCCTACATGCGCGCATCGCCGCGCTGGGGTCAGTGCTCTTCCTGCTCGCCGGCCAGCCGGCCTTCGCGCAGATGCAGCCACCACCATCGCAGCTGCTGCCGCCGGCCCAGAACCTGCCCCCGCCCACGAGCCTTGCTCCGGCCCCGGTGCCGCCGCCTCCGCCCCCGAAGCTCGTGCCGCACCCCTTGAGCCCCCAGCAGGCGCAGCGCCTGAAGCTCAATCATGACACGCTGATCGTCGCGGCGAGCCGGCCGGGCACAACCTACCTTGCCATGGCCAACGACCTCGTGGCCGCCGTCGGCAAGAGCGGCAGCCTGCGCATCCTGCCGATCGCGACCGAAGGCGGCCTCGCGAACCTGCGCGATCTCCTGTTCCTGCGCGGCGTCGATATGGCCATCGTGCCCGCCAACGTGCTGGCCCATGCCAAGGCCAAGGATGCCCTCGGCAGCGGCCTGTCGAACAGGATCGCCTACCTGGCTCCGCTCTACGGCGAAGAGGTGCACATCATCGCCGGGCGCGGCATCGCATCGGTGGACGAGCTGCGCGGCAAGAAGGTCGCTGTCCCCCTGGAAGACGCTACCGGCCAGTTCACCGCCAAGGACCTCTTCGAGCGGCTCGGCGTGGCCGCCGAGAGCATCCCGATGGAGGCTGCCGATGCCGTGGAGCACGTCCGTTCCGGTACCGTCGCTGCTGCCGTGCTCGTCGCCGGCAAACCCGTCACGCTGGTGGCCGGGCTGCCCAAGGACGGCAGCCTGCGCCTGCTGAGCCTGCCGTTCTCGGCGGGGCTGGGCGAGGGCTATTCGCCGGGCGTTCTGCTCGCCGAGGACTACCCGGCGCTGATTCCACCGGAGGCCATCGTGGAAACCGTCGCGGTGCGCGCGATCCTGGTCGCCGGCAGCGACAAGGGCAGCGAAGAGACGGCGCGGCGCATCGCCAAGCACGTTCCTGCCCTGTTCGACGCCATCTCGCAGCTCGCCGTGACCCAGAGCCAGACCAAGTGGAGGGATGTGAACCTCGCCGCCGTGCTGCCCGGGTGGACCCGCATTGCGGCGGCCGAGGCATGGCTTGGCAAGGCGCACGAGAAGCAGAGGCATCTGCTGCAGGGCCAGTTCGACGACTACCTGCGTGCGCGCAAGGAGCCCGCGTCGTCGGAGCTTTCCACGACGCGGCGCAAGAAGCTCTTCGATGAGTTCCAGAGCTGGGCGCGCAAGTCGATCACGAGCGCGAGCACCACACAGCAGTAGACAGCCGGGCACGCCGAGACAGCCGTCACAGCAATCGCCACGCAAGCGAGGTTCTTGTCATTCATCAGCGCAACTCAAGCACAAGCAGGATCGCCATGAGCACTCCCGACGAAGCCAAACTGCGCGAGATCAAGAGACTTCTCGATCGCATTCAGCAGCTGCCGCACATTGCGGCGGCGGCCGCCGGAAACGGCGTGCACAACGGGTTCTTCGCCGGCTCGCTCCATTCCCATGAAGCTGACGGCGGGAACGGCACGCACAACGGGTTCTATGTCCAGTCGCCCCATAGCCCGGATGCGGACGGCGACAGCGCCGCGGAAGACGACTACGACGGGGAATCCCCCTACCCGCCGGCGCGGGACGCCGCAAACGGCCTGCACAATGGGTTCCACGCGGACCAGTCCTACGCGCCCGAGACGGCGGCGCCAGACGGCGCGCATGACGGCCCCTACCCGCAACCTCCCCTTTCGCCTCCCGTCGAGCGTGACGCAGAACCGCCTCCGGTCCCCAGCCATTCGCTGAGTTCGCTCGCCCTCCATGATGAGCGGCACATCGCCGCGTCGCGGGCGCTCGTACCTGTCCAGGCCAGCGGCGCCATGGGGATCAACCCATGGGTGTTCGTCACGGCGACGGCGGTGAACACCATCATCGCCGCCGTGCTGGCCGTCGTCATAACCCTGGGCGTGGGTCGGCGCGAGCCGGTGTCGAGTGAGATCGCGTCAGCCGTGATGCCGAGCAAGGAGGGTACGCGCGCCACTGCAAGGTCCAGGGACGAACCGGTCGTGGCGCGTCCGATCGAGCTGCTGGCGATCGGCTCGCGCAGTGAGCCGCTCCACCTCGAGGCCTTGAAGCCGTCGCGCTTCCCCCTCCAGCTTCGCCCCGAGGAAGCGATGCAGGGGAGCTACCTTCTCGTTCTGTCCGGCCTGCCCGCGAACGCGACGCTCTCCGGTGCCACGCGCCTCAGCTCCGACCTCTGGCTGGTCCCGCCGGGCGCCCTCCGCCAGCTGGAAATCATCGTGCCGGAATGGTCGGCTTCCCTCATCGAGCTGCGCGTCGAGCTGCGGTACACCAACGGCGCTGTCGCGGCCCAGGGCAAGGCGTGGCTGGCCGTGCCGCCGCCGGTACCGCAGGGCGTCAAGCTCGATCCGTCCGCAATCAAAGACCTGATCCAGAATGGCGACCGACTGCTCGGCCGTGGCGATGTCGCGGCCGCCCGCGCCATTTACGAGCGGGCAGCCGCATTGGGAAGCCCCCAGGCGGCGCTGGTGCTGGGCTCCACCTACGACCCCGGCCGCCTGTGGTCGCTCGGCGTCTTCGGCATGGTCGGCAACAAGGACCGGGCGCGCTATTGGTACCAGCGCGCCGACCAGCTCGGCCACCCCGAGGCCAAGGACAGGCTCAAGACGTTGCGCTGAGGACCGGAGCGACCTGTCATCCCGGACCGCGTCGAACGCGGGTCAGACCCCTCGCGTCCAAAGGCGAGGCAAGACACGAGGCTCGGTCGCGAGGGGTCTCACCCCCTTGCGGACCGGTAGCGCTGCGGCTCAAGCCGCGAGCGCCTGCTCCAGGTCGGCGATGATGTCGGCCGCATCCTCCAGCCCGATGGACAGGCGCACCACGTCGTCCCCGGCGCCTGCGGCCTTGCGCTGCTCGTCGGTCAGCTGGCGGTGGGTGGTCGAGGCCGGATGGATGATCAGGCTGCGCACGTCGCCGATGTTGGCAAGGTGCGAGAACAGCTTGACGCCGGACACGAGCTTCACGCCCGCCTCGTAGCCGCCCTTGAGGCCGAAGGTGAACACCGAGCCGGCGCCCTTGGGACAGATCTTCTGCGCCAGGCCATGGTAGGTGTTGGAGGGCAACCCGGCGTAGTTCACCCACGCGACCCGGGAATGCTCGGACAGGTACCGGGCGACAGCAATCGCGTTCTCGCAATGCTTGGCCATGCGGAGCGGCAGGGTCTCGATGCCCGTCAGGATCAGGAACGCGTTGAAGGGTGAGATGGCCGGCCCGAGGTCGCGCAGGCCCAGCGCCCGGCAGGCGATGGCGAGGGCGAAGTTGCCGAACGTCTCGGCCATGCGGATGCCGTTGTAGCTGGGGTTCGGGTCCTGCAGCGCGGGATACTTCTTCTTCGAGGCCAGCCAGTCGTAGGTGCCGCAGTCGACGATCACGCCGCCGATGGAGTTGCCGTGCCCGCCCATGAACTTGGTCAGCGAGTGCACGATGATGTCGGCGCCGAATTCCTTGGGCCGGCACAGGTACGGGGTCGCCAGCGTATTGTCGACGATGAGCGGCACGCCGGCCTGTTTGGCGATGGCCGCGACGGCTGGAAGGTCGACGACGATGCCGCCGGGGTTGGCGATCGACTCACAGAAGATCGCCTTGGTCCGGGGCGTGATCGCCTCCGCGACGGTCTCGGGCTTCGTGGCGTCTGCCCAGGCGACCTTCCAGCCGAAGTTGCCGAACGTGTGGTTGAACTGGTTGACCGACCCGCCGTAGAGCTGCCGTCCCGCCACGAACTCGTCGCCCGGCTGCATCAGGGCGTGGAACAGGACCATCTGCGCGGCATGCCCCGAGGCCACGGCGAGCGCCGCAGTGCCGCCCTCGATCGCCGCCACGCGCTGCTCCAGAACGGCCTGCGTCGGCCCGCCGATGCGCGTGTAGATGTTGCCGAACACCTCCAGATTGAAGAGCGCCGCGGCGTGGTCGACGTTGTTGAACACGTACGATGTCGTTTGATAGATCGGCGTGACGCGCGCGCCGGTCGATGGAACAGGCGCGGCGCCGGCATGGATGGCGAGGGTGGCAAAGCCCGGCTCACGGTTGGTCGGCATCAGCAGGCTCCTTGGAGCTGGGTTGTCGCGAGATCTCCCACCGGACCCAATCGCCGCCGGTAAGTCAATGGCGTCCTTGACCTGATGGACGGCCATCACCGTGGCCGACTGGCACCATGACGAATAGGCCGGTGGACAGTGAGGTTCGTGTCCCGGCGAGCGATCACCCTCAATCCGGCAGTTGGCTCGGCTGCCGGATGAAACATGATTGAGCCTTGCGCACAATCAGCTTTCTCGAATTCTTCATCCAACCTCACAAATTCGCTGAAACGTCCAGGTCGAACCGACCGCTGCAACTACGCTGTGAGCGCATCACTCGCCGTTCATCTGTGGAAGCGGGCGGGGCGGGGGAGCGCGTCAGCCTTGAGCCGGCGCTTTGTCAGGGATGAGATGGTCCTGCACGCCGCGTCCGCTGAGGAGCGGGCGCCGGGAGGAGAGAATGCCCACATTCACCCCGGCCCAGCCGATCTCGCCAGAGAGCCGTCCGTACTCGATCTTGGGGCAGCGGTTCATGACCACCTTGAGACCCGCCGCTTCGGCCTGCGCAGCCGCCTTGTCGTTGCGCACGCCGAGCTGCATCCAGACCGCCTTGATCCAGAGCTTCTCCTTCAAGGCGATCGCCTGGCGCACGATCTCCTGAGCGGCATCGGAGCTGCGGAAGATGTCGACGATGTCAACCGGCCTCGGAATATCGGCCAGCGAAGCATAGACCAGGCGGCCCTGGATTTCCTTCCCCGCCAGGTTCGGGTTCACAGGGATGACCTCGTAGCCCTTGCCCAGCAGGTATTTCATGGCGAAGGAGCTGGGGCGGCTGGTGCCGGCGCTGGCGCCGACCATGGCAATGGTCCGCGCCTCGCCCAGGATCCCGGCGATATACTGGTCGGTGTAGCGGTCGTGATCCATGCGCCTGACCCGCCCCCTTTACGCCTTCACTCTGACGTAGCTTCCCGGCGCATCCTCGATCACGCCGCTCCGGGCGCCGGGTACGCGCGCGGGAACCATGTGGCCCGAGTACTTGGCGAGCCACTCGGCAAAGTGCGGCCACCAGGAGCCCGGGTGCTCCTCGGCACCCTCCATCCAGGCTTCGAGCGTCGCCGCACGCCGGTCGTTTGTCCAGTACTGGTACTTGGCCTTCGCCGGCGGGTTGATAACGCCGGCGATGTGGCCGGACCCGGCCAGCACATAGGTGACCGGCCCGCCGAACAGCCGCGAGCCGATAAACACCGACTTCGCCGGCGCGATGTGGTCCTCCTTGGCGCAGAGCTCGTAGATGGGCAGCTTCACGGCTCCCAGGTCGAGCTTGATGTTGCCGATGGTCATCTGGCCTCGGGCGAGCCGGTTCTCCTGGTAGAACTCCCGCAGGTAGAACCTGTGGTTCGCGGCGGGCAGGCGGGTGGAGTCCTGGTTCCAGAACAGGAGGTCGAACGGGAGCGGCTTCTTTCCCAGGAGGTAGTTGTTAACCACGTAGGACCAGATCAGGTCCTTCGGCCGCAGCATGTTGAACACGGCCGCCATGCGCCCGGCATCGAGAAAGCCGCGCTCGACCATCATCTCCTCCAGGGCCTTCAGCTGCGCGTCGTCGATGAAGACCATGAGGTCGCCGGCCTTGGTGAAGTCCACCTGCGCGGCGAAGAAAGCGGCGGAGGCGAACGGATCCTCCCCGCGCGCCGCGAGATAGGCGAGCGTGGTGCCAAGCAGGGTGCCGCCGACGCAATAGCCGATCACGTTGGCCTTGTCCGCTCCGGTCTCGCGCCGGACGATGTCGGTCGCGGCGAGGATGCCCTCGCGCATGTAGTCCTCGAAGGTCTTGCCGGCGAGGCTCTGGTCGGGGTTGACCCAGCTCACCACGAACACGGTGAAGCCCTTCGACACGGCGAAGCGGATGAAGGATTTCTCCGGACCCAGATCGAGGATGTAGAACTTGTTGATCCAGGGCGGCACGATCAGCAGCGGCCGCTCGTACACCTGCGGGGTGGACGGCGCGTACTGGATGACCTGCATGACGTCGTTCTGGGCGATGACCTTGCCCGGCGCCGTGGCGACGTTGCGCCCCACCTCGAAAGCGGAGACGTCGGTCTGGCTGATGTTGAGCATGTCCCCCGACCTCTGCATGTCCTGCACGAGGTTGGCCATGCCCTGTACGAGGTTCTCGGCGCTCGACTGGGCCGTCGCGCGCAGGACTACGGGGTTGGTCAGCGGGAAGTTGGAGGGAGAAAAGGCGCTCACGACCTGCCTCAGGTAGAAGTTCGCCCGCTGGCGCGTGCGCTCGTCGAGACCCTCGGTCTCGTCCAGCATGTGCTGCAGCCAGCGCGCCGTGATGAGGTAGGCCTGCTTCCAGAAGTCGAAGTAGGGGTTGCGGCTCCACTCAGGGTCCTTGAAGCGGTTGTCGCCGGGCTCCGGCTCCGCGACCGGCGCCGCCTCCCGCCCCAAGGCGCGATCGGAAGTGAAGGTCATCAGCTGCAGGTACTGGTCGAACAGGTGCACCTGCGCCTGCACGAGCTTGGCGGGGTCTGCCATCCAGGGCGCTGCGATCTCCGAGAACAGCTTGGCCGTCTCCGTCCACTCGCTGGCGGCAGTGTAGGGCGCAGGTGCCGCCCGGGCGCGGTCGAGGAACTCGCCGAGGGCCTTCTGGCCCTCCTCCATGAAGCGTAGCACGTTGCGGCCAAATGCCTCCGGGTCGGCGATCCGGTAGGGGCCAAGGTCGATCTCCGGCGGACTTGGCTCTCTGGTTTCAAGGGGTTTCTGCATCGTCGGGTCTCGCGGCAAGGGGTCCTGCAGGCAAATCATACCCCGGTTTGGCTGCCTTGCGATTACTTGGCGCGTGCGTCGCCCGGTTGCACCAGCTCCAGCAAAAAATTTCTCGTGTTCGCATGTCAAAACCAGCCAGAATCAGCTAGCGGTCGTCCACAAACAGCGAAGACTTCGCAGGGCGATGGTGCTAAACATCGCCGCGCGGTCAGATGGAGGGGCTGATGGCGGCACGTTTGAAGCTCGGAATGGCCTTGGTTGCGTTAGCGGCCATGGGCACGGCCCTCATCGGTTGCGCGGAGACCCTGTCGCTGGCCGACTTGCCGAACGTGACGCGGCTGCCCGAAAAGCTCCTCAGCAAAGAGGACCAGGCCAAGACCGTCACCCAGATGGCCGAGAAGGGGCAGAACCAGCAAGCCGAAGCGGCCAAGGAGATCGAGAAAGGCAAGCAGTAGACCTTGCTCGTAGTTGTCCGCCTCCAGCGTC
>Ga0066388_100000510_pt1 | contig 18496 bp, 17 predicted proteins | sample PanSoiMetaGPlot6_FD_64539 | JGI IMG/M metagenome (GOLD analysis project Ga0066388, IMG submission 64539) | Tropical forest soil microbial communities from Panama analyzed to predict greenhouse gas emissions - Panama Soil - Plot 6 (Hybrid Assembly) | ecosystem: Environmental > Terrestrial >... | reverse complement strand
GCAGGATGAGAAAGCCCGTCCCGAAGCGGAAAACACCGAGCGTCACCGGATCGGTGACGTGAATAATAAAGCGGGTGGCGCCGCCTGCGACTCCACCGATCGCGCTCGATGTCACCGCTGCGAGAACACCGACCTGGTCTCGTGTCATAGCCATGCTTTAGGCAAGATTAGAATAAAGTCCGAGCAAGCTCAGGCAAGCAGGAGGCAATCGCAAGACGTAGAACAGAGAATCAAATAATGCACTAGAATGCTGTGAGCGTTGCGACAGTCGTCAATCGAGCGACTCATCGTGCATGAATAACCCCCTTATCAATGTCGCCCGTTGAGCGTTTGTTGTCGCGAACATGGCCAGCCAGCCGCACTGCGCCCAGCGGCCGGGATGGTTATTGCAGGTTACCGCCTGGGTGATAATAACTTAGACCATAAACACCAACGGCACGGCTTCGCGCGCCGTGCGGTTGATGCTGCTGCGGAATTTAGCGCCAGCGCAATTGGAGCGCCGACACGCCAGCCACCACGTTGACCGCGGCGGAACCCTGGAGCGACACTGGCTGAAGCGCGATCGTTCGGTTGGATCCGCCCAGCAGAACGTTGGCGCCGCCGCCTACGCCCACGGCAGCCGTGCCGGTCACACCAACATATTCGCCGGCGAGTGCGCCTGCGGGAACGCCGGTGGTCGGCGCAAACACTGCCCAGCCCAGCACACTGCCGGCGCTAAAACCGATGCTCACCCCCACCGTATTGAGTGCGCCGTCGTAGTTTTGCGGTGGCCCCTGACCCGGGCTCGGCTGGTAGAGGCAGCGCATCGACTGGTGACCGACGAGAATGAAACCGACATTCGGATCTACGTTGCAGGAAAGAGTACCGACCTGCGCCCACGATGGACCCTGGGCTTGCGCAGGCGTAGAAAGAACTGCCGCGAACGCGAGCGCGGCAAGCAATAAGTGATGGCATTTCATGGTCGTCATACCCCCGATACTGGATAGCCGAACTCTATCAGCCGTAATTGCCCGTGCGAAGCCATCTTGTACGGACTGCGGGAGATATAAATGCGCTGCAAGTACCCAAACGGGGCGTGAATATAGCTTCATCCGCCACCACGGTAAGGAAGTGCGATGACTAAAATCACGCTCGCTGCGCTGACCGCTGCGGCTTGTCTTGCCAGTCCGTCTTTTGCGCGACAGCCAGCTAAGGCTGGATTGCACCGCTCGGGCGCGTCACAGGTCATCAAAACTTACAGTGGCAAATTATCGTGTTTGCGCGCCGGCATCTCGACGTGCTTGTTGCGCAGCATCGCCAGGGCGCGCGCAATCCTGCGCCGTGTCGAGTGCGGCATGATCACGTCATCGATATAGCCGCGCTCGGCGGCAGCGAACGGCGACAGAAATCGTTCCTCGTATTCCTTGGTACGGGCGGCGATCTTGCTGGGGTCATCCATGTCGGCACGGAAGATGATCTCCACCGCCCCTTTCGCGCCCATGACCGCGATCTGCGCCGTCGGCCAGGCGTAGTTGACATCGCCGCCGATATGCTTGCTCGCCATGACATCATAGGCACCGCCGAAGGCCTTGCGCGTGATCACGGTGATCAGCGGCACCGTGCACTGGCTGTAGGCAAACAGGAGCTTGGCACCGTGTTTGATCAGCCCGCCATATTCCTGGTCCGTGCCGGGCAGGAATCCCGGTACATCCACGAAGGTGACGATGGGAATGCCAAACGCATCGCAGAAGCGCACAAAGCGCGCAGCCTTTCGGGAAGCATCAGAATCAAGCACGCCGGCGAGCACCATCGGCTGGTTGGCGACGAAACCGACTGTGCGGCCGGCAATGCGGCCAAAGCCGGTGACGATGTTCTTTGCGTAAGACGAAGAGAGTTCGAAAAAATCACCCTCGTCCGCCGCTTTGAGGATCAATTCCTTGATGTCATAAGGCTTGTTGGGATTGTCGGGCACGAGCGTATCGAGTGATTCATCAATCCTGTCGACGCCGTCCCTAGTCGGCCATTCCGGCACTCCGCTTTCGTTGCTTGACGGCAAAAAATCGATTAGCCGACGCATTTGCAGCAGGCACTCAACGTCGTTCTCAAACCCGCCGTCCGAAACGCCCGACTTGGTGGTGTGGACCGATGCCCCGCCCAACTCTTCGGCGGTAACGACTTCATTGGTCACCGTCTTTACCACGTCGGGACCGGTCACGAACATGTAAGAGGTCTCGCGCACCATAAAGATGAAATCAGTCATGGCCGGCGAATAGACGTCGCCACCCGCGCATGGCCCCATAATGACGCTGATCTGCGGAATGACACCGGAAGCGATGACGTTACGCTTGAACACCTCTCCGTAGCCGCCGAGCGAGGCCACGCCCTCCTGGATGCGCGCGCCGCCCGCGTCGAACAGGCCGATGATCGGGCAGCGCGCCTTCATTGCCATGTCCTGCACCTTGATTATTTTCTGCGCGTGTGTTTCAGACAGCGATCCGCCGAACACAGTAAAATCCTTGGAGAAGAGATAGACTGCACGACCGTTGATGGTGCCCCAGCCAGTAACTACACCGTCACCGGGGATTTTCGTCTTCTCCATGCCGAATTCGTTGGAGCGGTGTTCGACGAACATGTCGAACTCCTCGAACGAACCCTTGTCGAGCAGCAGTTCGATACGCTCCCGGGCGGTCAACTTGCCGCGCTTGTGTTGAGCCTCGATACGCGCTTTGCCGCCGCCCAGACGGGCCTCCTCGCGCCTTTTCTCGAGTCTATCGAGGATATCTTTCATTGGAGTAGAACCCCCTCGTCGCGCGGAATCCCTACTATAGAAGGGATAGCATGAGTGGCTTGCAATCTCACTTCCTTCCCTGCAGGGGAAGAGACTTGGCTTCGCTGCAAAACCCTGCTTACAAGCCCCTCATGAGCGAACCGCAGACCGCCGCTGAACTCATTCAGCAGGGCCTCGTCCACCATCGGGCTGGCCAGCTGTCACTGGCCATGGACCGTTACACCGAGGTGCTGCGTAACGATCCGCAAAACGCCGACGCGCTCTATTATGTCGCCGTGGTGGCTTGCCACGAGGGTCAGTTCCAGCAGGGCATCGATCTAGCCCGTCGTTCGCTGTCGTTTCGCCCCGGACAGGCGCGTGCACACAATCTCATAGGCCAGGCCCTGCATCGCATGGACAAGATCAAGGACGCGCTGGAGAGCTTCGACAACGCGATCGAATGCGACGTCAATTTCGCCGATGCCTATGGCAACCGCGGCAACATGTTGAGCGAGCTTGGGCGTCACGCCGAGGCGCTGTCGAGCTTCGATCGCGCCCTCGCGCTCAACCAGAATTCGCCCGGAGACTGGCTTAACCGCGGCGCCACGTTGCATGGCATGGGCCGGGTCGACGAAGCGATTGCGAGCTATGACAGGTCGATCACGCTTGACCCAGATTTCTGCGTGACGCATTGCAACCGCGCCTATGCCCTGACCGACGCCGGGCGCCACGCGGAGGCGCTGGACGCCTTCGACCGCGCCATCGCCCTCGAACCGAAAATGGCTGAAGCGTATCTCGGGCGTGCCTTGTCGCTGAAGAACCTGTCACGCGTCGACGAGGCCCTTGCAAGCGTTGACAAGGCGATCGGATTTAGGGGAGACGTCGCCAAGATGCATGAAGCGCGTGCCACGCTCCTGCGCGTGCTCAGCCGCGAGGACGAGGCGCGCGTGGCCGATTCCAGGGCAGCCGAAATTACAGCCGCAAAAAAAGCGCTTTAGGCGAAAACAATTGCCTCCTCGTCAATAAAACGTCGTAAACTTTTGGAACTTTTCGATGCCCTCCGCGGTTTCGCGGGATAGTCAGAAGGACCTCCCAATGAATCACGCCACGCCCCGTACCAGCTCACCGCGCCTTGCCACCCCGACTGACCTTGGCGCCACCGCCGCGAAAGACATTGCCGCTGCGCTCAACGCTATCCTCGCCGACAGTTTTGCGCTCTATCTCAAGACAAAAAATTTCCACTGGCATGTCAGTGGACCACATTTTCGCGACTATCACCTCTTGCTTGACGAACAAGCCGACCAAATCTTCGCCACGACCGATGTCATCGCCGAGCGCGTGCGCAAGATCGGACAGCCGACCTTGCGTTCGATCGGCGACATCACTCGCCATCAGCGGCTGGACGACAATAATGCGGCTTACGTCGAGCCATCGGACATGCTGGCCGAATTGCGCGAAGACAATCAGCGCGTCATCGCTGCGATGCGCGAAGCGCACGACGTCTGTGACGAACACAATGATGTGGCGACCGCGAGCCTGCTGGAGACCTTCATAGACGATGCGGAGAGGCGCGTCTGGTTTCTCTATGAAGCCGGCCGCAAGGGGGATTCGAGCGGACACTAATTTTGCAATCCGTTCATTCCCGTGTAAGCGGGAATGAACGGAATTAGCCTGCAAGTCTCAACACCGTCACCGCGGCATCGAATTCCGTTCGGCGATAAGCGCGGCGTTCGAGCGCAAGCTCATCGCGGCCCCACTGAGACATCTGCCAGTCCTCATCCACGTGAGTAGCCGCCCAGGTGCCATCGGCGTCGAGCGCACCGCGTGCGAGCGCCAGCGCTAGCAAGGCTGAGCCAGTTAACGTTGTGATCGATGACGTCGCGGCGAGCTGCCATGGCTCCATCGGTATCGCCCCGCGCGCAGCCGCAACAGCGTCGCCTGGCTGTGTCACGTGTACGACTCCCTGCGCCAGCACGAAGCGCGCGCCGAGCGCCTCTTGCGCCCAGGTCAGCACCGGGTCCCAGGCTTGCGATTGTTTCTCGACAAGGCCGTGAGGCCCTTCTGCGCGATAAAACAGCAGATCGGCGGAGAGATACTTCGCGATCTCGTCGGCGACTGGCTGCGGGTCATCGCGAACCGTATCGATCGTTGCATTGGCGAGCCGTGTCAGCGGCATGCGCAAGGGGTCGATTACATTGGTTTGCGCGTCCCATTCCGCCGCGAGTTGTTTGGCAAGTGCCGGCGTAGGCGCGGCGAGCGCCCGCCGTGCCGGTGTGCGCACCGGTTTGCCATCGAGGAGGACCGCACCGCCGTCGCCCGCACGTGCGCGCTCGTAGAAGCGCTTGTGCAAATGTGGACGTGCACCCTTGCGGGCCGCTTCTGTCGGGTCGAGCGGCTGATTTTCAAAGATTTCGGTAAACAGGTCGCGCATTGGAGTAACGATTGTGCGCCGCAACAATCGCGGAACTGATATCGGAACAAGATCAAATTAACCAGCCATGCCGATGGAAGCACTAGTGCGTCCAAATTGCCCCGCAAAGGTCATGTTGCCGCCGCTTTCAGGGAGCGAAAGCTTCACGCATTCTTGTGGTTGATAGGCCCTAGTCATGACGGAAGGATAAGTAGCCTTAGAGGGTTAGACCCCATATTATCCGCCCTCGGATTCGTGCCGCAAAACAAGGCCGACCGAGGCAGAACGGAACCGCCGGGGCCGAATGCGTGGCGCCGTTTTGTTTCTGCCGAGTAGCGGGGCGCGTTTCGAGGAGTCAATGAAGAATACCGACATTTCTGCGCCCGATTACTTCCACAAGGTCGTGGATTGCCAGTGGGCTTGCCCTGCGCACACACCGGTTCCTGAATATATCCGCTTGATTGCGCACGGTCGGTATTCCGACGCCTACATGGTCAATTGGCGATCGAACGTATTTCCGGGGATTCTTGGGCGCACCTGCGACCGCCCTTGTGAGCCGGCGTGCCGGCGTACGCGTGTTGAGAAGGAGCCGGTGGCGATCTGCCGCCTGAAAAGAGTGGCAGCGGACTACAAGGACGACATTCGCGCGCGCCTGCCCCAACCAGCAGCAAGAAAGAATGGCAAGCGTATCGCGCTGATCGGTGCCGGCCCGGCCTCCCTCACTGTCGCTCGCGACCTTGCCCCGCTCGGCTACACCTGCGTTATGTTCGATCAGGATCCCCAAGCCGGCGGCATGATCCGCACCCAAATCCCGAAATTCCGTCTTCCGGACTCCGTCATCGACGAGGAATGCGGCTACATCCTCGACCTCGGCATCGAATTCCACGGTGGCAAGCGTATCGACAGCCTCAAGGCCATGCTGGCGGAAGGCTGGGACGCCATCTTCGTCGGTTCCGGCGCCCCCCGCGGCCGGGACCTGGATGTTCCGGGCCGCAAGGAAGCAGCCAAGAACGTTCATATCGGCATCGACTGGTTGTCATCGGTTTCGTTCGGCCACATTTCCAAAATCGGCAGACGCGTGGTTGTGCTCGGCGGCGGCAATACTGCGATGGATTGCTGCCGTTCCGCCCGCCGGCTCGGCGGCGAGCAAGTCGACGTGGTCGTGCGGTCCGGTTTCGAGGAGATGAAAGCCTCGCCTTGGGAAAAAGAAGACGCCATGCACGAGGGCATCCCGATTCACAATTACCTCGTGCCCAAGGAATTCATCCACGAAAACGGCAAGCTCACCGGCATCACGTTCGAGAAGGTTAAGGCCGAATACGATGCCAAGGGCCGCCGCAGGCTCATTCCGGCCGGCGAACCTGATCAGCATTTCCTCTGCGACGATGTGCTGGTAGCGGTCGGCCAGGAAAACGCCTTTCCTTGGATTGAGCGGGATATCGGGATCGAATTCGACCAGTGGGACATGCCCAAAGTTGACACCACGACGATGGCATCAACTCACCCGAAGGTGTTTTTCGGTGGTGACGCAGCGTTCGGCCCCAAGAACATCATCTGGGCCGTCGCCCACGGCCACGAAGCGGCTGTATCAATCGACAAGGTGCTCAACGGCGAGAACATAACTGACCGCCCTGCTCCCGCGGTCGAGATAATGAGCCAGAAAATGGGCATCCATGAGTGGAGCTATGACAACGAGATCGCGCTTGATATGCGGTACAAGGTGCCGCATCGCGACAAGGTGGTCGCGCTCAAGGACATCAAGGCCGAGGTCGAATTGGGTTTCGATGTCAAACTTGCGTTTGCGGAAGCCGGCCGCTGTCTGAATTGCGACGTACAGACCGTGTTTTCGGCACAGCTTTGTATCGAATGCGATGCCTGTGTCGATATCTGCCCGATGGACTGCATCACCTTCACGGCGAACGGCGAGGAAGCCGACCTGCGCAAGCGGCTGAATGCGCCTTCGTCCAATCTCACGCAGGATCTGTATGTCCAGGACGGCCTCAAGACCGGCCGCGTCATGGTCAAGGATGAGGACGTTTGCCTGCACTGCGGCCTTTGCGCCGAACGCTGCCCCACGGGCGCCTGGGACATGCAGAAATTCTTGCTCGATATGACTTACGCAGGGAATTCATGCCGACCACAACGCCGATCAGCCGCGTAAACGACTTCGTTATTCGTTTCGCCAACGTCAACGGCTCAGGTTCGGCGAGCGCGAACGAGATGTTCGCACGCGCGGTGATGCGCATGGGTGTGCCGGTGGCACCCCGTAACATCTTTCCGTCCAATATTCAGGGATTGCCGACCTGGTACGAGGTGCGGATTTCCGAAGCGGGCCACCTGGGCGCCCGGGGGGGCACCGATCTGATGGTCGCGATGAACCCGCAGACCTTCGACCGGGATATCGCCGCCATCGAGCCGGGCGGCTATCTGTTTTACGATTCCACCAAGCCGCTGCCGGCCTCTAAGTTTCGCGAGGATATCACCGTTATCGGCGTGCCCCTGACCTCGATCTGCAACCGCGAATATACGGATCCTCGTCAACGACAGCTCTTCAAGAACATCATCTATATCGGCGTTCTTACCGCTCTGCTCGACATCGACGTGAAAGTTGTCGAGCAGCTCATCGGCGAGCAATACAAGGGCAAGGACAAGTTGATCGAGCCCAACGTCAATGCGCTCCACATCGGACGCGACTACGCGATCCTGAACTTGCAATGCCCGCTCGGCATCAGACTCAAGCGCGCGAATGCGGTTGGCGACCGCATTTTCATCGAAGGCAATTCCGCCGCCGCGCTTGGTGCGGTCTATGGCGGCGCAACCGTGTGCGCCTGGTATCCAATCACGCCGTCCTCATCGCTCGCTGACGCTTTTACCCGCCACTGCGCCAAATTCCGCGTCGATCCGGCCAGCACGCAGGCAAAATACGCGATCATCCAGGCCGAGGATGAGCTGGCCTCGATCGGTATTGTCATCGGCGCTGGCTGGAATGGCGGGCGTGCTTTCACCGCGACCTCCGGTCCCGGTATTTCATTAATGCAGGAGTTCATCGGGCTCGCCTATTTCGCTGAAATCCCTGCAGTTATATTCGATGTGCAGCGCGCCGGCCCCTCGACCGGTATGCCAACGCGAACACAGCAGTGCGACATCACCTCCTGCGCCTACGCCTCACATGGGGACACCAAGCACGTGCTGTTGTTCCCCGAGGACCCGTCAGAGGCCTTCGATTTCAGCGCAAAGGCTTTCGATCTTGCCGACCGGCTGCAGACGCCGATTTTCGTCATGCTCGATCTCGACATCGGCATGAACCATCACCTGTCGAAGCCGCTTACCTGGGACGACACGCGCAGATATGACCGCGGTAAGGTGATGACGGCCGCACAACTCGACGCCGGTAAGGAATTTGGCCGCTACCTTGACGTGGATGGTGATGGCATCCCCTACCGCACCTATCCCGGCACCCATCCAACCAAGGGGTCGTTTTTCACGCGCGGCACCTCGCGCGACCGTTACGCGCGTTACACCGAGGAAGGCGCCCCTTACGTTGACAACATGCAACGGCTGATCCGCAAATTTGAAACGGCCGAGGATCTGGTGCCGCGTCCACTGATTGCCAACGCCGGAAAGCCCTCGAAGTACGGCGTGATCTATTACGGCTCGACCGCGCCGGCGATGGACGAGGCAATCCACATAATCGAGGCGCGCGGGCACGCCCTCGACCGGATGCGCGTGCGCGCTTTCCCATTCCACTCGAGCGTCAACAGCTTCGTCGCCGATCACGATTTTGTATTCGTGGTCGAGCAGAACCGTGACGCGCAGCTGCGCTCTCTCATCGTCAATGAATGCGGTATCGATCCGGTGCGGCTGGTGCCGATCCTCCACTATGACGGCACGCCCATCACCGCACGTTTCATCGCCAAAGCGATCGGCGATCACCTTGACAAGTTGACGGTGAAGCCGATGAAGGTAACCTCATGACCTATCTGGCCAAACCAAAATTCCACCATCCCGACCTGCCGAAAAACTCGCTCGGGTACACCCATCGTGATTATGAGGGCACGGTTTCGACCTTGTGCGCCGGTTGCGGCCATGACTCGATTACAGCGGCGATTATTCAGGCATGTTTCGAATTGTCGATCGAGCCGCATCGGGTCGCAAAGATTTCAGGGATCGGATGCTCATCGAAAACGCCGACCTATTTCCTCGGCAACTCGCACGGATTCAATTCCGTGCACGGCCGCATGCCGTCCGTGCTTACGGGCGCCAATCTGGCCAATCGCGATCTGATTTATCTGGGTGTGTCCGGGGATGGCGACAGTGCGTCTATTGGCTTGGGCCAATTCGCCCATTGCCTGCGGCGCGGTGTGAACATGGTCTATATCGTTGAGAACAACGGCGTATACGGGCTTACCAAAGGCCAGTTTTCGGCCACGGCCGACCGCGGTTCAAAGTCCAAGCGCGGCTTCATCAACACCGACAATTCCATAGACCTGGTAGCGATGGCGCTCCAGCTCGGCGCTTCCTTTGTCGCCCGCTCGTTCTCAGGCGACAAAGAGCAATTGGTCCCGATCATCAAGGCAGCAATCGCGCACAAAGGTGCGGCGTTCATCGATGTGATCTCGCCTTGTGTCGCCTTCAACAACCACGCGGGCTCTACCAAGAGCTTCGATTTTGTGCGCGAGCACAACGAGGCGGTGAATCGGCTCGATTTTATTTCGAGCCGCATGCCGATCGAGATCAAATACGATCCAGGGACCGTCGAGGTGGTCGAGCAGCACGACGGCTCTAGGATCGCGTTGCGCAAGCTTGCCGCGGACTATGAGCTGCACGACCGCACTGCGGCCTTGGGCTTCCTCCAACATCACGCCGCCAAGGGCCAGATTGTCACCGGACTTCTTTACGTCGAGAAAGAGCCGGAGGATCTGCACGCGCATCTGCGCACGGTGGACACCCCACTTAATGTGCTCGGCGAAAAAGAACTGTGCCCGGGCCAGGCGGCGCTCGACAAGTTCAACGCTTCATTGCGCTAGGCTCTCGTTTTCCATGCGATACCGACGGCTCGGCCAATCCGGTCTCGAGCTCGCGCCGCTCATGCTTGGTGGCAACGTATTCGGTTGGGTCATCGACGAGAGGACATCTTTCGGCATTCTCGATGTATTCATCGACGCCGGTTTCAACGCTGTCGACACTTCCGACAGCTACGCACGCTGGATGCCGGGCAGTCCGGGCGGTGAGTCCGAAACCATTATCGGCAACTGGCTCAAAAAAAGCGGTAAACGCAATAAAGTGCTGGTCGCTACTAAAGTCGGCGAGGATATGGGTGAAGGCCGCAGCCTGAAGAGGGATTACATTTTGCGCGAATGCGAGGCTTCGTTGCGCCGGCTGCAGACCGACCATATCGACCTCTATCAGACCCATTTTGACGACGAGGTGACGCCGCCCGAAGAGACAATGCAGGCCTACGCCGAACTCATCGCGGCCGGCAAGGTGCGCGCCATCGGCGCGTCGAATATGAGCCCGGCCCGGCTAAAGGCCTCGCTGGTGGCCAGCAAGAAGCTTGGTCTGCCGCGTTACGAGAGCCTCCAGCCGCTTTATAACCTTTCAGACCGCAAGGAATTCGAAACCGAATTTCTGCCGATCTGCCAGCAGGAGAAGCTCGGCGTCATCAACTACTATTCCCTCGCTGCCGGCTTCCTCACAGGCAAATACCGATCGCCCGAAGAGGGTGCCAAACATCCGGCACGTGGTGGACGACTTAAGCGTTATCTCGACGCGCGCGGGCTGCGAATACTCAAGGGGATCGACACGGTGGCCAGGCGCCATAACGCTGTGCCAGCGCAAATCGCGCTCGCCTGGCTGGTGGCCAAGCCGTACATCACCGCACCTATCGTCAGCGTCACAAGCCTCAAGCAGCTCGGCGAAATCCTCAAAACCCCAGAGATAAAGCTGTCAGCACAGGATGTTGCAATACTGGACGCCGCTTGACGGTTAGCCTTCCCGGCTAAAGCCCCACTTTAACTTCAAAAAACCCCGCTAAATCAAAATCTTTCTGTCGGCCCGGATCATTGATTGACACAGGTTCCGATATAGGTTCCGCGGTTCCCGACGGCGTGCCCGTAGATGCCAGCCTGATTAACGCAACGCGCGGCACGATCCTGATAGGTCTCTCTACCCCCAGGCCCCGACCCAGACACGGTCGGAAGATTCGGCAGCGCGCGCCCCGTTTGCGGCACAACGATCGGGGGCGGCACTTGCGTGTTCGGCGGGGTTACGATCGTCGATTTCGGGATGGTCACGTGCTTTACGGTCCCGCGCGGGGATTTGTATTTCGGCGCGAGCCAGGGCTCGGGTGTCTTTGGTTTTGCACCCTTCTCGGGAACCATGATGCTGTAATCATCTCCCAAGAGATCATAGGCCAGGGCCGTCTGCGTTGGCAGGGCCAAAATTGCAGTCAGGCCGAACAGTAAAATTACCGAAGGCATGCGCGTCATACCCCCTAACATAGGAGTATCGAGCCGGGCGCGCTACTCCTCCGGGGCCTCCTCAATCGGGTCGTAGCGCTTGGCGTCAAACCCGAGCAAATTCCATGATTGCTCTATGTGCGGAGGTAGCGGTGCCGAAGTGTCAATGATACCGCCGCGCGGATGCGGTATCACGATACGGCGAGCGAGCAAATGCAACTTGTTCTGGATGCCCCCCGGCAATTCCCAGTTCTCTTTGTTGAAATATTTCGGATCGCCCACAATCGGGTGGCCGATGTGCGCCATGTGGGCGCGCAACTGATGGGTCCGGCCGGTGACCGGTTTGAGTGACAGCCAGGCGAGCTGATGCGCCGCCGTCTCTACCGCTGCGTAGTATGTAACGGCGTGGCTCGCACCCTTCTCGCCGTGCGCGGCGATACGCATGAAGGAATCCTCGTCCCGCTGCTCTTTGGCAAGGAATGTCGAAATGCGGCCCTGGCGCGGTCTCGGGACGCCGACAACCAGCGCCCAGTAAATCTTGCGGGCCGAACGCGAACGAAAAGCCTTGGCCAGGGCGGTGGCTGCGAAGCGGGTCTTTGCGATCAGCAGGCACCCAGCAGTGTCCTTGTCGAGTCGGTGCACCAGGCGTGGGCGCTGGCCGTCGGCGCTGCGCAGAGCTCCCAGCATGCCGTCGATATGGCGCGCGGTGCCGGAGCCGCCCTGCACGGCAAGACCCACTGGCTTGTTGAGCACCAACACGTCGGCGTCTTCGTAAAGCGTTATCGACTTCAGGTAGGCGCGGTCTTTCTGTGATACGGGGGCATTGTCGCGTGGCGAGGATGCTTCCGTTTTCAGGGGTGGGATACGCACGGCCTGGCCTTTCTCAAGGCGCGCCTTTGGCTGCGTGCGTTTACCATTCACGCGCACCTCTCCTTTGCGGATAATCCGCTGGATATGGCTGAACGAAAGACCCGGAAATCGCGCCTCGAAAAAGCGGTCAACGCGCATGCCGGATTCGTCGGGAGTAACGGTGACCGTTTGGACCTTGCCGACTGCTTGCGGCAACGCCGGCCTCCATTCTTGGGAGCTTGCGGCACTTGTAGCCCGCACTTCGGAACGCTGAGCGAAGCGGTGCCGCCTCTGGCGATGCTCATGGCGCGGACCAGCCATCTGCCTTCCGCCCCCCGGCTGGCGAGGGCCGGACCGTCCTCGGCTCATGACTCGCCCCGTTCCTTCCTCAGCTTTGCCCAGTACTCCAGCCGCTTTCTGATTTCGCGCTCGAAGCCGCGTTCGGGCGGGTCATAGAATTTCTGGCGTTCCAGCGCGTCGGGAAAATAGTTTTGCCCGGAGAAGGCCTCTTCGGCGTCGTGGTCGTAGGCATAGCCGCGACCGTAGCCCTCCTCTTGCATCAATCTGGTCGGCGCGTTGAGGATGTGCTTTGGCGGCAGTAAAGAGCCGGCTTCCTTGGCAGTCCGCATGGCGGCGCCAAAGGCAGCATAACCGGCGTTGGATTTCGGAGCGGTCGCGCAATAGATCACCGCCTGTGCGATGGCGAGCTCGCCTTCCGGACTCCCGAGAAAATCGTAGGCATCCTTCGCGGCATTGGCGATCACCAAGGCCTGCGGATCGGCAAGTCCGATGTCCTCGATTGCCATGCGCACGACCCGGCGCGCGATGTAGAGTGGCGGTTCGCCGGCATCGAGCATACGACAAAGGTAATAAAGTGCGGCATCGGGATCTGAGCCGCGCACAGACTTGTGCAACGCAGAAATGAGATTGTAGTGGCCTTCCTGCGATTTGTCGTAAATCGGCGCGCGCCGCTGCACGATCTGCTGCAATTTTGCACCGTCGAAAATCTCGTCCCTGCGCGCGGCCCGCCAGACTTCTTCTGCCAACGTAAGGGCAGCGCGGCCGTCGCCATCAGACATCTGCATGAGCGCGGCACGTGCGTCTTCATCCAGCGGCAGCCGTCGGTCCTCGATCTTTTCTGCACGCCTGAGCAGTTTCTCGATTGCTTTCCCATCGAGCGATTTGAACACCAGCACACGCGCACGCGACAGTAACGGCGCATTGAGTTCGAAAGACGGGTTTTCGGTGGTGGCACCAATAAGGATAATGGTGCCGTCTTCCATCACCGGCAGGAAACTGTCCTGCTGGGCCCGGTTGAATCGGTGAATCTCATCCACGAATAAAAGCGTGCCCTGCCCCAGTTCGCGACGGCGGCGCGCCTCCTCAAATACTTTTTTAAGATCGGACACACCGGTGAAAATCGCCGAAATTTGCTCGAAGTGCAGGTCGGTCGCCTGGGCCAGGAGGCGTGCAACTGTGGTCTTGCCGGTGCCTGGCGGGCCCCAGAACACAAGCGAACCAAGCGAGCGTGTCGCCAGCATGCGCGTCAGCGTGCCGTCTGGTCCAAGCAGATGATCCTGCCCCACCACCTCGTCGAGCTTCTGTGGCCGGAGCTTGTCAGCCAGTGGCCGGGGCGCGTCCTTGTCAAGGCCCGCCGCAGCGAACAGGTTCGGGCCGCCCGCTTTGGCGCGCGACGTCATCCGCTGAATACCGCGGAAATCTTTTGCCCGCCGCGCAGGATAATGATCCGCCAGCTGCGGTTGGGCACGCCGCTCAGTCGTTCGAGGTCGCGGGTTCTGCCGATGCGCTCGCCATTGACCTCCTCGATCACGTCACCGCGCTGGAATCCGAGATTGCTGGCGTATGAACCGGCGTCGACATCCACGATCGCTACGCCCTGATCGACATTCTGCAGCTGCAATTCTTCAGCAAGCGCAGGCGAGAGATTGGCGACCTTGACGCCGGAAAACGGCGATCGCGAGCGAATGGTGATTTCCTCGCGCGGCGTTTCCGGCGCGGATCGAAGCGCGATCGTTGCGCTCTGCTCGCGCCCCGCCCGTAGCACTCCGAGACGCGCGCTGCCGCCGAGCGGTTTGGTCGCGAAGCGATAGTCAAAGGCATTGGGATCGTCGACCTCTTGCCCGTCCACCGAAACGATCAGGTCACCAGCTTTAAGACCAGCCTGCGCCGCCGGGCTATCGGGCATGACATTGGAAATCAGCGCGCCAGCCGGCCGTTTCAGGCCCATGCTGTCCGCGATGTCGGCGGTGACGGCCTGCAATCTGGCGCCGAGCCATGGCCGTACCACTGCACTGCCACCGGTTCTGGCCGAGCCGACCACGACCCGCACCATGTTGGCGGGAATGGCAAAACCGACCCCTTGCGAGCCCCCCGAGCGTGAAAAGATCGCTGTGTTGATGCCGATCAGCTTGCCGGTCAGGTCAACGAGCGCGCCGCCGGAGTTGCCGGGATTGATGGCCGCGTCGGTCTGAATGAAAAATCGATAGTCGGAAATGCCCACCTGCGTGCGGGCCAGCGCCGAGACAATCCCGTGCGTTACCGTTTGCCCGACGCCGAACGGATTGCCGATCGCAAGCACAACGTCGCCAACCTGCAACGCGTCGGAATCGGCAAAGTCAAGAACGGGGAAGCGCTCCTTTCCGTCCTTGATGCGCAGCACGGCAAGATCGGTCCGCGGGTCCTTGAGCACCAGCGTCGCCTCGAACTCACGCTTGTCCGCGAGCGAGACTTTCACTTCGTCGGCGCCCTCGATGACGTGGTTATTGGTTACGACGAGGCCGGCCGGATCAACGATCACCCCGGAGCCGAGCGAGCGCTGAAGCTGGTTACCGGGTCCTCCCGGCACGCCGAAAAACCTGCGAAAGATCGGATCGTCGAATAAGGGATTGCGGTTCTGCACCACCTTGGCCGCATAGACGTTCACCACCGCCGGCGCCACGTGCTGCACCACGGGTGCATACGACAAGCGCAGTTCCTCTTGCGTCGGCAGACGCCGCTCCTGCGCGGCAGCGCTGCTCGCCAACGCGACGGCAATCAAGATGGCAAACAAAGGTTTAAACCGCATCGTTCCGAATCTGGCCTTTCATCTTGTCATGGCCGGGCCTCTCCCGGCCATCCATGACTTGAGGGAAAACTGGGATGCCAGGCCAGGCATGACGAACGTCGGAATGCCGGAGATATAAGCTTCTATCGAGCCCAAATGAAGGCCGCCGATCCCTTTCCCGCCCTCGGAAAGCGCTTATTCCAGCGCGGGCACGGTCCGCAGGTAAGCAACAATGGCGTCCAGATCGCCCGGCGTCAGCGTTGCGTAGTACTCGTAGCCCATCGGCGGCTTGAGTTTGCTGCCGTCTTTACTGACGCCGGTCGTGATCGCGCGCTTGATTTCGTCATCTGTCCAAGCGCCGATTCCTTTGGTTTTGCTCGACGTGATGTTGCGTGAAACAGACACGCCCCAAGGACCGGGGAATTCAAAGCCGCCGGCACCTAGACGGGTGTCCCACTTGCGAACGCCTTTCTCCATGGGCGTATGGCATTCCATGCAATGCGCAATCGTGACGAGGTAAAAGCCTTTCTTGATCTTGTCGCTCATCGCGGCTTCGGTAAAAGGCTGCTCGCCGCCCGGGATCACGTACTCAAGTTGCGGCATCTTGTAGATCGGATCCTCAACCTTGTTATTTACCGGCTTGATCGTGCGCAAATAGGCAACGACTGCGTCGAGATCGCGTTCGGTCATGATATGATAAAAACCGGTCGGCATGATCATCGCCACATGCACGCCGTTCGGGCGTACGCCGGTGCGCATGAGCGTCTTGAGCTGCGCGTCGGTCCACGTGCCGATGCCGGTGTCCTTGTCCTGCGTGATGTTCGATGCGGTCACCTTGAACGGGCGCTCATCCCAAGAAAGACCCCCGGAGAATTCCTTGCCAGCGACCGCTACAGGCATCCCTTTCGGCGAGTGGCAATTTCCGCAAGTCAAAATCCCGTTGACCAGGTAGGCGCCGCGCTTCTCCAGATCGGACTGCGCGCCCGCTGTTCCCATCATGGCGGAACCCAACGCCAAAGCCAAAAATGCTGTACGGATCATTGATTGTTTCCCGCTACCCCGATTGAACTGGCCATTGACCGCAATCATAGCGGCTAGACGCAGAGCCGCAAACGAAAGGGTGGCAACGCCACCCTTTGAAAGCTCAGACCGCCGCGGCGGCCGGCTCTTCGGCCTCTGTCTGCTGAACCGGCCCCGAATCCTTCCCTTTGGCTTCAATGTCGCGATCGATGAATTCGATCACCGCTTTTGCCGCATTGTCGCCATAGCGGAAGCCCGCCTTCATGATACGGGTGTAGCCGCCGTTGCGGCTCTTATAACGCGGACCGATGACGTCGAAGAGCTTCTTGACCTGCGCAACGTCGCGGATTTCCGCCACCGCTTGACGACGCGCAGCCAGTCCACCCTTTTTCGCCAGCGTCACCAGCTTCTCAACGACCGGACGCAATTCTTTCGCCTTTGGCAGCGTGGTGATGATCTGTTCGTGCTTGATCAGCGAGGCAGCCATATTGGCGAACATGGCCTTGCGATGCTCTGCCGTGCGGTTGAGCTTGCGGTGAACCTTGCCGTGACGCATTTCCGTCTCCTTCGGAGACAGAGATCAGGGATCAGGCGTCAGGTATCAGAAGTTCAATCCTGATTCCTGATTCCTGTTAACTGATGCCTGTCAGTAATGATCTTCGAAGCGCTTGGCGAGCTCTTCGATGTTTTCCGGCGGCCAGCCCGGCACTTCCATGCCAAGGTGCAGGCCCATTTGCGCCAGCACTTCCTTGATCTCGTTGAGCGACTTTCGTCCGAAGTTCGGCGTGCGCAGCATTTCGGCCTCGCTCTTCTGCACAAGATCGCCGATATAAACGATATTGTCGTTCTTCAGACAGTTGGCTGAACGCACCGACAATTCGAGTTCGTCCACCTTCTTGAGGAAGGCCGGATTGAAAGCAAGATCGGGGATCGCCTCGGCGGCTGCTTCCTTGCGTGGCTCCTCGAAGTTCACGAACACGTTGAGCTGATCCTGAAGAATGCGCGCGGCATAGGCGAGCGAGTCCTCCGGCGATACCGCGCCATTGGTCTCGATGGTCATCGTCAGCTTGTCGTAATCGAGAATCTGGCCTTCGCGAGTATTCTCGACCTTGTAGGAAACCTTGCGCACCGGCGAATAAAGGCTGTCGACCGGAATAAGACCGATCGGCGCATCCTCCGGACGATTGCGCTCGGCCGGCACATAACCTTTGCCCGTGTTGACGGTGAACTCCATGCGGATCTCGGCACCTTCGTCGAGGGTGCAAAGCACGAGGTCCGGATTGAGCACGACCACGTCGCCGACAGTTTGTATGTCGCCGGCAGTAACCGTACCCGGTCCTTGCTTCTTCACCACCATACGCTTGGGGCCCTCACCCTGCATTTTGATGGCGATATCCTTGATGTTAAGCACCATGTCAGTGACGTCCTCGCGCACACCGGCGATCGAGGAGAACTCATGCAAAACGCCGTCGATGTGCACCGATTGCACCGCCGCACCTTGCAGCGAGGACAGCAGAATGCGGCGCAGCGCATTGCCGAGCGTAACGCCGAAGCCGCGTTCGAGTGGTTCGGCTACCACCGTCGCAACGCGCGCCGCGTCGCTGCCGGTAGATACCTGGAGCTTGTTCGGCCTGATCAGTTCCTGCCAATTCTTCTGGATCACGTCTTCACCTTTTCAGCGGCGCGGGCTTGTCGCGCCTAGCGCACCCCACCCGCCGTATGGGGAAAATTTCGGCGGCAGCACACGCGCGGAACACTGCGCCCGCACGAAGATACGTTTACACGCGACGTCGTTTACGCGGCCGGCATCCGTTATGCGGAATTGTGGTCACGTCGCGGATCGATGTGATGGTGAACCCGGCCGCCTGTAACGAACGGAGCGCCGACTCGCGTCCCGACCCCGGGCCGGACACCTCGACTTCGAGGGTGCGCATGCCGTGCTCTTGCGC
>Ga0066388_100000509_pt1 | contig 18502 bp, 8 predicted proteins | sample PanSoiMetaGPlot6_FD_64539 | JGI IMG/M metagenome (GOLD analysis project Ga0066388, IMG submission 64539) | Tropical forest soil microbial communities from Panama analyzed to predict greenhouse gas emissions - Panama Soil - Plot 6 (Hybrid Assembly) | ecosystem: Environmental > Terrestrial > Soil... | reverse complement strand
TTTTGCAGAATAACCATGAGCTTTCACTGGAACAGCTCAAACGCTGTTTGCAGGAGCGACCGGACGATATCATTGCGCTGATTTGCCTGGCCGAGCGCGACACCAAACAGCAAGATTTCACAGTGGCGGCCGCGGCTTACGAGCAGGCGCTCGCGATAAACCCCGAATTGGTTCCGGCGGCCGTCAACCTGGCTGAGCTTAATGTTGGCCCTCTGGGAAATAAGAATCTGGCGTTCGCTTTCGCGAAAAGAGCGCGAGACCTCGCTTCAGCCGATCCGCACGTTGCGAATCTCCTGGGCAGGATCGTATTCCAAATTGGAAACTTTCCATGGGCCTACAGCTTACTGGGTGAAAGCGCTCGCCGGCTAGACGATGACCCTAAAGTGCTTCGCGATTTTGCCTGGAGCGCCTACAGCGTAAGTAAACTTGATGAGGCGATCCGGCTAATGCGACGAGTTCTCGAGCTTCATCCAGACGAAACAACAGCCGCTCAGGCGAGTACGTTCTTGACTATGACATCTTTAGAAAAAACTCGGCAGCGGATCCCGTCGCTGGAGGGAGCCATCGAGGAACTGCTCAAAGCAGACGGATTTTATATCCCAGCATTAATGGCTAAGGCCCAGCTTCAGCAACAGCGCCAGGACCCAGCTACCGCCATCGCGATTTATCATACCGTGCTGCAACGTTGGCCGGATTTCGCGCTCGCCGAAAAACGTTTGGCGGCATTGTTGATTGATGATTCAGATCAAATTGACGGAGCGTTTGAGCTTGCTTTAAAGGCTAGGAATTCCCTCCCTGACGACGCGGAGCTGGGCGTGACACTGGGTGAAATCAGCTATAAGAAAAACGATTTTTCGTATGCGATTCGCTCCTTTCAGGAGAGCGCACGCAAAGGGCCGCTCCCAACTAGAGCACTCTATTATCTTGGTATGGCTCAGCTAAAAATGAGTCAAGATACCGAAGCGAGGAAGACTTTAGAAAAAGCGATTTCTGCTGGGCTGCAGGAGCCGTTGTCGCGAGAAGCCAAGAATGTTTTACATGACCTGGCCCAGCGAACCGGTCTGTGAGGTCTACGCCTAGTCAGAAGATTCAGGTGGCAATTTGTCGGAATCCTTTACAATTCTCGTAAACCTCAATGAAACATCGATTTTTCTTGCTTGCAAGGCAATGCACTGATTATAAATATCTTACGGAATGAGGAACGCACAACGATTTGTGGACAGCATAGAACTTGCTGTCACTGAAACCGGAGTGTTGCGTAACGCAACTTGAAATTTGAGCCAGCGGATTTATCCTTTCCATGAAGACGAGTGATATGGGAATGGTTCAGCGTTCAAGAATACTGGTCACAGGTATCGCTCTGGTGGGTTTTCTAACCTCCGTGGCTAACTGCTTCGCTCTCCCGGTGCAGATGCCTGAGGATATGTATAGCGGTGCTCTCTTGATGGACGCGACGACACAAGTCTCCGGTTCAGCTACAACACAAATGTCGAGTCCGGTCACCACACAAGCAACCAGTCCAGTGACAACGCGAACGTCTAGTCGAGCGACTGTCACGACGCGAAGATCTAGTCGGACAGCGACGCGAGCAGGTCGACACGCTAGGACGACGCCGGCAGCTGTGTTTAGCGACCTAGGCGCTGCCGGCCCCAACAACTGGGCGGTTTTGGAAGTGGGCACCGGTAGCCTGACCGGGCAAATGCAGGGAATCGGAAACGTCGGTGTCCAGCAGAATGCGGCAGCCGCCGCTGATAGGGCGTCGACAGCCGCTAGTTCCTTAAGGCCGACTTCTAGACTGACTCAAATAAACTTGAGTCAAACGAGTATGAGTCTCCGCGCCGGCGTTTATAATCTCACTAATTTTCAGTTGGATCATTCAACGCTGACTCTAACTGGCCCGGGTTATTTCATTTTCAACATTACGAGTGCTTTCACACTTAACGCAGCGCAGATTCTGTTGGCTGGCGGTGCGACCGAGGCAAATATTCTTTTTAACTATAAAGGCACAAGTGACATCGTTTTATCCGGAGCTACTCAGGGCAGTCCAAATGAATCAGTCTTGCACGGCATCCTGCTGGCCCTCAATACCAACGTGACTTTGGCTCCCGGCTTGTTTGTGGGTGAGATTATTGGCGGTAAGAATATTTCAATCCTTTTCAATCCTTTGGGAACCGCCGGTCCAGCCCCGTTCCCCACCATTGCCGATACTGGGTCGACGTTGAGCTTAACTTGTTTGGCTCTGGTAGCCCTCATCTTAATTTACTTTCGCGCTAGTCGTCATCTCATTTGGCAACAAACGGGGAATAAATCCTAGAGGAACGCTGGCGAGCTCCTCCTTCCGATTCTGAATTCCGCTAGAGTTTGGGTAAATCCAGGGGGCGGGATCACGCGCGGAGAGAGGCTTTAAGAACCGCCGGTAATCCTGGCCGTGATTATCCTCTTATTTCGTCCTTACGCTAATTCGATTAACCGGAGTGAGTGGGCAAATCTCGTAACTGCACTTTGATTTGAACGATCTCAATTCTTCGATGAGCCGAAATAGATACTCTACCAATCCACTCTAATTATGCCTGTAGTTCGCAATTTCTTTCCGAGAATCGTCGTTCTTCTGCTGGTCGCAATTCTATTCTCGGGTTGCACTCGGGCTGCAAAAGAAGCCCGTCTTAGTCGGCGCGCGGAACAGTATTTCAACTCGGGCGAATATGACAAGGCAAAGCTCGAATATTTGAATGTTTTGCGGGTCAACTATCAGAATGCGACCGGGTATAAACAAATTGGGTTTATTTGGATGGAACAAGGCGTTCCCCTTCGAGCTCTTCCCTTTCTGCTGAGAGCGCAACAACTGTCGCCGAAAGATTTGGCCGTGAAATCGAAGGTTGCGACGGCTTTCATTAGAGTCGGCAACCTATCGGAGACGAGAAAGGCCGCTATTTCAATTCTCGAACAGGATCCGGCAAATTTGGAGGCGATTATTTTGCTTTCCGATACCTCACAGACTAAAGAAGAGATTGCCGCCACTGAAAAGCAATTGGAGAAATTCCCTAAGAAAGAGACGGCTGAATTTCATCTCGCGGCGGCAAGTCTGGCTGCGCGGAAGGGAGAGCTGGGTAGAGCCGGGGACGAGCTTGAGCAGGCGGTTGCAGCAAATCCAAAGTCGCCGCGCGTTCATTCAGCGATGGCCTACCTCTACGCGTTGCGGCAGAACGCGGGTCGGGTTGGCTCAGAGTTAAAGATGGCCGCTGACTTGGCGCCGGTACGGTCGCAGGAAAGAATTAAGTACGCCGAGTTTCAGGCTGCCAATAATGCGGTTGATGAAGCTAAGGCATCGCTGCGCAATATCACGAAGCAAGCGCCCGATTTTATACCGGCCTGGTTTAGCTTGGCCCAGATTGCGTTTAGGGAAAAGAACTATGATGAGACGCTTTCGCTTTTGGAAAACATCTTCGGCCGTGATCCGCAAAATCCCGAAGCGCAACTCCTTCAATCCGAGGCCTGGCTAGGTAAAGGCGATGCCACCAAAGCCATCGCAATTCTAGATAAGTTGAACGCGACTTACCCAGATATGGCTCCAGTAAAATATGACCTCGGTCGTGCCTATCTGGTTAGTAAGAATCCGACCCAAGCCGCTGCCGCTCTTGAACAGGCGGTTAAGGCAAACCCTAATTATGCCGAGGCAATCATTCTGCTGGCCGAACTAAATCTCCGCTCGGGTAAAGTGCCGGCTGCTGTCTCGGCGTTGGAAGATCTCCTGAAAAAGCGACCTAATCTCTCGCAGGCCCGCGTGCTCCTGTCTGCAGCCTACCAAGCCTTGGGCCGACTGGACGACGCCGCGGCCATTTTTCGCGCGGATATACAAAAGAATCCAGGAGACTCCGCTGGCTACCTCGCACTCGGATTGATTCTGCGCCAACAGAACAAAAATGATGAAGCTCGCCAAGCCTTCCAAAAGGCATCTGAACTTGCACCCAACAACCCAAACTCGATCGCTCAGTTGGTCGAGATGGATGTGGCCGAGAAACATTATAACGACGCAATGCAGCGCGTGCAGCAGCTTAGCGAGAAAAAACCTGAAGCTGCGACGCTCCATTTCTTAGAAGCTAGAATTTACGCGGCGCAACAAGACTGGACCCGAACCGAAGCCGCCCTCCAAAAAACGATCGAGCTAGATCCTAACTTCTACCCTGCGTATGAGCGGCTCGTCTCGGTTTACTTGGCGGAAAATAGGTTGCCGCAGGCGATCAGCGAGGTTGAAACGATCTTAGGCAAGAATCCTAAGAATCAGCCGATCCTGGTGTCGGCGGCGGTGCTTTATGAAAAGACAAAAGATTATCCTAAAGCGCGCGATGCTTATGAGAAAGTTCTTGCTCTTAGCCCGGACTCGGTTTTTGCGCTCAACAATCTGGCGATTCTATATTCGGAGCATTTGGGTCAGCCGGATCGGGCTTACGAGTTGGCGCAAAAGGCTCGCCAGCTTGCACCCGGCGAGGGCGCAGTTGCCGATACGCTTGGCTGGATCCTGTATCGCCGCGGGGATTATCAACACGCCTTGGAGCTGCTTCAGGAGAGTGCCAGCAAGGTGCCTAACGACCCGCAAGTTCAATTCCACTTGGGCATGACTAACTATATCATGGGTCAAGTTGAGCCAGCTCGTGAAGCTCTTCAGAAAGCCGGCGAGGCTGCTACCGATTTCCCCGATAAAGCGGAAGCGCAGCGTCAACTTTCACAACTCAAAGAGGTCTCAACGCGGCGAAAGGAAGCTTCAATCACTGAACTGGAGACGCTGGTTAAGCAGCGACCGAACGACCCCACGCTTTTACAGCAGCTAGGCGAGACGTATGAAAAGCAGGGGAACGCGATAAAGGCGGCTGCCGCTTATAGCGAGGCTTTAAAGATCAACCCAAAACTTTTGCCGGTCGCCCTGAGTTTGGCTCAAGTCTATGGTGGACCGCTCAACAGTCCAGACAAAGCATTGGAGTTTGCCAAGAAAGCGAGGGAGCTCGCTCCCAATGATCCGCAGACAGCTGGTGTGCTGGGGCGGATCGCATTCCAATCAGGCAACTTTAGCTGGGCTTACAGCGTCTTACAGGAAAGCGCCCGCCAACGTCGAAACAATCCCGAGATTCTGCATGACCTTGCCTTGGCTGCCTACGCATCGGGTAAAGTAACTGAAGCTAATCAGGCGATGCAGCGTTCTGTTGATTTGGCACCGGATGGAAAACAAACCGCGGACGCAAAAAAATTCCTCCGAATGACCGCACTCGAGCAGCCCTCGCCTGAAGTCATTAATGCCGAGCCGGAGATCCAAGCGGTCTTAAACGCGGAGCCAGGATATGCGCCCGGTTTAATGGCGAAGGCGGCGATCCAGTTGCAGCGCAATCAGCCGAACGAGGCGACCAAGACTTATTTGGAGGTCCTGCAGAAATATCCAGATTTCGCGCCGGCGCAGAAACGATTGGCAATCATTTACGCGGCAAATCCGGCCGAACTGAGCAAGGCCTACGATCTGGCAATCAAAGCGCGAAAGGTTTTGTCGGACGATCCCGATTTGGCGCGAACACTGGCTAAACTAAATTTCCAGCGAAAAGAATTTGGATACGCGGTTCAGTTATTTCAGGAAAGTGCGGGAAAAAGGCCTTTGGCCGCCGAGGACCTCTACTACCTTGGGATGGCGCAGCTCCAAACTAAGCACGAGGTCGAAGGGCGCAAGACCCTCGAGCGCTCCTTGGCGGCGGGCCTGAAAGATCCTTTAGCACGTGACGCCCAACAGCGGCTAGCTGCCCAGCAGTTCAAATGACGCAATCTCGTGGATCGACATCTACCGCGTAAAAAGTTGTGACCTCCCGAGGTGCGGATCGTCGGCCTCCTCTCGTTTGAGAACATCCAGACATCGTCGTCGAACCCGCTTTTTCGTCGGAAATCTTTACGGTTTTCCATCTATTGGAATGGATGTTATTCAAGAATTTTCATAATTTTATATGCATAAATATCTGATTAAAAGTTACTTATGCATAATGCGATTTGACATGGCATGCCGCCTGCTTTTATGCGGCTCGTGGTTAGATTAAAACCAGAAATCGGAAAGAGAGAATAATATGAGAACTCCATTAAAAACATCATTAACGATTGCAGTAGCGGTAGTGGCCTGCGTGCTGACAGGTCTCTCTGTAAATGCCAATACGATCTCGGTTGGCGTAATTTCAACCGCACCCGACGGATCGGGCGGTACCTTGTGGACTTACCCGATCATTTTTAATAACAGCGCGATAGACGCCTCACAACCAACCTCTTTTGACCTCAACGATTTTGGTGCCCTGAAGACCACGGGTCCTTTGGCTTCGGGTTTCAGCTTCTCTCCGGGGGTAGCTTTTAACCTCACCACGCCGCTCGTCGGGCCTAATTTTGGACTTCCAGGCTTTCAGCCTAATAACCCGGCTGTGAGCGACGTAGTAATCACGTTTACTGCTAGCGCCAACCTGGGGTCAGGCTCCCAAACCTTCAATCTGGTTCTCGACACGGCCCTGACGGGGCTTGGCGGGACTGCCAACTTCTTCTCGCAGGACAAAGTTGCAACTGGAGCTTTAGCAGGGTCGCCAAACGCGGTTCAGCAGAATATCACAACGCCGCAGGGTGTCAGCACTCCGGATGGCGGTTCGGCGGTCGCGCTCCTTGGAATGGCGCTGGCTGGAATCGAGTTCCTGCGGAGGAAATTTAAGAGCTAAGAGTTCATCGGGTTCTCGAGTGAATTTCACCGGGCGGGGTCGAAAGGCCCCGCCCGTTTTTTTAAACGATGAAAATAACTGAAATCGACAGAATTGAGCAGGAGACCTGTCCAGGGCCGGTGCTTGGTAATCAAATCCTGATTACCGTCGCGGAAAGCAGGCTCGATCGCTCGTAACTCTTATTTTCATGAATGGCATTCTCGAACTAACTGAACATCCTGGCTTGCAAAGCGGTGCCGGTCGCATAGGATCTCAACGTTTCCACCCAGCCCTCATGATCCGCTCGCGTCACGAACTCTCCTTGTCTGACGAAGCACACTGGTTTTGTCTTCGGGCCCACCCCAAACACGAACACGTTGCGGCCGCTGTATTGCGTCGACAGCACAACATCTCTTGCTTTTCTCCGCGAGTTCGATTTCGAAAGGCAACTCGCAGGGGCGCCGTTTGGTTTGTTGAATCGATGTTTCCCGGATATTTGTTCGCTCAGTTTGTTTACCGTTCCAGTTTCCGCGCGGTGCAACATTCCTCCGGAATCAACGGGGTTGTCCATTTCGGTGACAATTTGGCAATCGTCGATTTGGAAACGATGGCCGCCCTTCAGGACCGAGCGGGCGACGACGAGACGCTGACCGTCGACCCCCCGATAGAAGTCGGACAATCGGTAAAAATCGCAGAGGGCCCGCTCTGCGGGTTGGAAGCGGTTGTAACCCGTGTTTTGCCGGCCAAAGAACGGATTAGGGTGTTACTCGAATTCCTGGGGCGTTCCGTCGAAATGGAAGTAGAAAAACCGAAAGTGCTGCCAGCCACCACTCGCCTGTAAAAGCAAGGCGAACAACTAGCATTGCTGTCAGCGGGCTGACACATTTGTCAGGAAATTGACACTGCGCGCGGTACACGCAGATTGGGTTGTGAGATGCCGTCATCCGTAGTCTCTCGGCAACCAGCCGCTTGCGACTCGCATTCGCTCTTGGGCATACCACTTGCTCTCTTAAGAGGGGTATGTCAGCCATACTCGTAGGATTAACCCTGAGCGGCGGAGCGTTGGGCTGGATGCTTTTCCATTTGCGCCAGGCTCCGGAAGGATTTGAGGACAACTACGGCTTTGACCTATTAGAAAGGCGAACGCCGGGATCCAGGGTAGTACGGACGCAACCTGCGGCTGGGACGGTGTCTTCGTTTAGACAAGCGCAGGCGAATCGTTGACGCTTGCCCCCGGGGTCTGAAAAAAAGAGCCACGCGCTGCTTCGCCCGCGGCGAAGCCCAATCGCGGACTAATCGAAAATTGTAGCGAAGAGCCGAAAAACCTTTGATGACCGCCCGGTTGACTTTCATGTCGGTGATCTCGTTAAGCACGACAATTTGCGGAAGAGCGGACGACTTGCCCACCAAGGCAAGCTTCGACCGCTATAAAGCGATGCTGGAGCATTCACCGTTCGCGGTCGCGACTGGGGTTGTTACGCCGGCGGCGACACCGAATTTTGCGAAGGACCTGTACGTCGCTAACGCGGCGCAATCACCCGAAGGCGCTATGGTCACAATTGCTTCGAGCAGCGACAAAAACTTTAAAAAATATTTGGGCACAAACGCTCCGGTGGATGGCTACGCAATTGCCAGTATTAAGTGGTCGCACAAAGTGGGAGCAACCAAAGTCACCATTAGTAAAGACGGGCAATTGGCCACGCTAACTTTTAACCAAATGGTGTCAGTGCAACCCCTGCCCAGCAGATAGCCGGGTGGTTTCACGGGCCAATCGCCATTTGGTTCGAGAAACTGGTCGTGCAGCCAACGCCGACTGTCCCTCGCGTGATTCAAAAGAACCGGCCGGGCCAGACGGTAACGCCGGCGGCGGAGGATTAAGTTGTCGTATTTACCAAGCGTTGGGGTACGGACGTCTCTCCCGTACTGCCCCGTACGCGAGTCCTAATCAGCGGTTTCCGCAGCGTCAAAAACAGCGCATTGGCCTTTGCAGTAGAAGCGCAAGCGGAGACCACGTTCTTGCGCGAACGATCGGATCTTCGCTTCCCGATCATTATCTGTTACCGGCCAGAGGCGCATCAGTTGCTCCTCATAAATCGCGCAATAACTCGCTGACCGGAGCTCCTTCAAAATGTAATCTGCCAGTGCCTGCACTGTTTCTAATCGTCCGATAATTTGGAGCTTTTTGTAAAGAGGTTGCTTGAACAGCATTCCCGCATTTGCTCGAGACGAATCAAACCCAAGCTTTTTGGCTTTGCTCGGCGCCGTTTTCTTAAAGTTGCGGTCGGCCGCCCGGCAGCGAGCCGACTGAATCCGTTCCTTGCGCAAATGGAACATCTTGGATCAGAGAGTCGAGCTTATTCAAATCCACCGGCTTAACCAGGTGATGCGAAAAACCGACGTCGCGGCTCTGGCGAATGTCTTCTTCCATTCCGTAGCCGGATAAAGCGATACCAAAGATTCGCCGCTGCGCGCGAAGGGCCTGGAGGAGATCGGTGCCGCTTCCGTCGGGTAATCCGATGTCGCTAACCAGCACATCAAATTGCTTACTCGCGGCCAGGTCTAGCGCGGAGCGGACGTCGTAGGCTGGATGAACTTCGTAACCACGCCGGCGAAGCATTTGAGTCAGAGAGCGGTTGGTGTCTTCATGATCTTCCACCAAGAGAAGGCGGAACGACTTTCGTTTCGCAGGGACGCGGGGCAGAGAAGCTGATTCCGGGGATACATCTTGTTCGCAGGTCGGAAAGGACGCCGTGAACTTCGAGCCGCGATTGCACCCGGCACTTTCGGCTTTGATCGAACCTTGATGAGCTTCGACGAGTGCTTTGCTAATGGCCAAACCCAGTCCAAGGCCGCCTTGTTGATTTTGATCGCCTTGCTCGAATGCACGAAAAATTCTCGGCAAAACTTCAGAATCGATTCCGCATCCGGAGTCCTCGACTTCAATTTGGAACTGCCCATCGGCGTCATTGCTCGTCCGAATCGCCAGCTTTCCGCCGTTGGGCGTGAATTTCACTGCGTTCTTGATCAGGTTCCAAAAGATCTGTTGGAGCCGAGCCGGATCCGCGCGGAGAAAAATTTCGCTCGCCTGCAATTCAGTGCGGAGTTCGAGTTTCTTTTCCTCGATTTCCAATTGGCAAATCTCGATCGCATTGCGCAAAAGCGTGTGGGCATCGACCACTTCGAAACTCAGCTGCACTTTTCCTTTGCCGATTCGGGTCAGGTCGAGAAGATCATCGATTAAGCGCGCCTCAAGCTCCACGTTTCGGCGAATGAGCTGCAAACACTCGCGCATGATTCCCGGGTCGTTTCCGTCCTGTTCCAAAGTAGCGACTGAGGCCAGGACCGGGGTGAGGGGAGTGCGCAACTCATGACTGAGCATCGCGAGAAACCGGTCTTTTTCCGCGCTGGCGCGTTCCGCCTCCAGCCGCGCATGCTCAGCCACCGCCTGCTCTCGGACTAACTTCTCGCGCTCCTCGGCCTGACGTTTGATCTGTTCCGTTTTCTTGAAAAGATCGACAAAGACCGCAATTTTCGCGCGCAGAATATCCGGAACGACCGGTGTCAGAATATAATCGACCGCGCCTAACGAGTAACCGCGCGAAATGTGATTGAGCGTGTCGTTGATCGCGCTCACGAAAATGATCGGCGTGGTTTCCGATCGTTGTCGCTGCCGAATCAGGGAGGCCGTTTCAAAGCCGTCCATGCCCGGCATGTTCACGTCCAGGAGAATGGCGGCGAAATCTTTCTTGAGCAGATGGCGGAGCGCTTCCTTGCCCGACCGCGCGCAGACGATGTTCTGCTTCAGCTCGGCCAGCATTACCTCATGGGCGAGAAGTTTATCGGCACGGTCGTCTACCACGAGAATGCTCACTTTCTCGTCCTCCGTGTTGTTGCCCTTTTTTCCCATCATTACCGAACCAACCAGTTACGCAGAAGAGATAAGAGTTCCTCCGTTTCCACCGGCTTGGCGATATAGTCGCTGGCTCCGGCATCAATGCACTTTTCGCGATCGCCCTTCATCGCTTTCGCGGTCAGTGCGACGATCGGAAGTTCGTTAAAGCTGTACTCCTGGCGAATCGCCCGCATCGTGTCGTACCCGTCCAGTTCCGGTAGCATGATGTCCATCAGAACCAAATCAATATCTCGCGCTTTTTGGAGCGCTTCGATACCAGCCTTGCCGGTTTCGGCCGAAATAACATTGATTTTGTACCGCTCCAACAAACTCGTCATCGCGAAGATGTTTCGAATATCGTCGTCCACGATCAGAATTTTTTTGCCGGCCAAGACTTCGTTCGGATCATGCAAACGCCGCAACAGATCGCGCTTGTCCGCCAGCAAGGCAGTGACGTCGCGATGGAGCCAGAGCGCGACTTGATCGAAAAGTCGCTCCGGACTGCGGACATCTTTCACGATGACGGTTTGAGCGAGGCGATTTAGTTCTTCCTCTTCCTTGCGAGACAAATCTTTTGCGGTGTAAACGATGACCGGTAACTGCTGGTTCTCAGCGCGAATTTGTTCGATTAATTTGAAGCCGGAGACGTCGGGCAACATCAGGTCGGCGATCACGCAACCGAATTCCTGCTTGCGAAGCGCAGCCAACGCCTCGGCACCGGTGGCAGCTTCCACGACTTCGACCGAACCGTCCACGACGAGCTCGCGGATCGCGCCCCGTTGCACCGCGTCGTCCTCGATCAAGAGCAATTTCTTCTTGTTGGGCAATGCCATTGACGCGGCCCTGGCGAAAACGGTTCGAATTGCAGCCGAGCTGATCGGTTTGGCGAGAGCCGCAATTGCGCCGTGCTTCAATGCGCTCTGGACCACGCTGCCAGAGTTCGAAAACGCGATTACCGGAATGTGCCGGATCGCGAGATCGGATTTCATTCGCTCAAGCAGCTTGTTGCCGTCGATGTCCGATAATTGTAAATCGAGCCCAATTGCGATTGGCGAATAGTCTCGAGCTAACGCCGCCGCCGTTCGTCCTTGCGGAGTCACGATCGCTTTGAAACCCGCCTCGTGCGCTGAATCGAGCAACCACTGCGCCTGCTCACGATCCTCTTCGACAATCAGGATCGCTTTGTCCGATGGCATAATGGCGAAGCGATCGTCGGGTATCGAGACGTTAGTGAAGGGAGCAACCACCGGTTCGCTGTGCATCTCTTCAGCTCGGCGGGCAGTTTCGGCGCGATGGCTTGCGTCGATCCTTTCCTTGTCCGCCGCTGAATACGAGTCCGGCAAAAACAACGTAAACGTGCTACCCTGACCTCCCACACTCTCGAGTCTGATCTCTCCTCCAAGCAATCGCGCCAACTCACGACTGATCGCCAATCCGAGTCCGGTACCGCCGTAGCGACGGTTCGTGCTGCCGTCAGCCTGCTGGAACGCTTCAAAAATTGTCGTCTGCTTTTCGGCCGGAATTCCAATTCCGCTGTCGCTCACCGAAAAAGCAAACACGGTTTTGGCTCGATTGAGCGAGGACTGGTCGAGGTTCCAGCCATCACTCGCCGGCGCTATTTGCAACTTAACGTGACCGGCCTCGGTGAATTTGAACGCGTTCGATAACAGATTCTTCAAAACCTGATCCAGTCTTTGCGCGTCGGTATAAATCGCGGCCGGAAGTTTCTTGTCGATGTCGATCTTGAAAGCCAGCCCCTTATTTTCGGCGACGTGGCCAAATGTCCGCTCCAGATTTTGCTGCAACTCCCGCAAGCGGACTTCGCCCACATCCACGGTGACTGTTCCGGACTCGACTTTGGAGAGGTCGAGAATGTCATTGATTAACTTCAGCAAATCGACACCTGAGTCTCGAATCGTTCTGGCAAATTCGACCTGCTTGGAACTCAGATTGCCGTCGGGGTTGCTCGACAATTGCTCGGCCAGGATGAGCAAGCTGTTCAGCGGCGTCCGCAATTCGTGCGACATGTTGGCGAGGAACTCGCTTTTGTAGCGCGAGGTAAGAGAAAGCTGTTGCGCCTTGTCTTCCAGGGCTTGGCGCGCTTGCTCGACTTCGCGATTTTTTCTTTCGACCTCGGCATTTTGCTCAAACAGCTGACGCGCCTTTTCTTCCAACTCCTGGTTGGTTGTCTGCAATTCCTCCTGCCGGCTTTGTAATTCAGTCGCCAACGATTGCGATTGCTTGAGCAAATCTTCCGTGCGCGTGTTTGCTTCGATCGTGTTGAGGACGATTCCGATACTTTCGGTGAGCTGGTCGAGAAACGCCTGGTGCGTGGGATTGAATTGTTCCGCCGATGAGAGCTCCATCACCGCTTTGACCTGGCCCTCGAACAGAATCGGAAGCACGACAATGTTTTTGGGAGGCGCACCACCCAAACCGGAACTAATTCTCACATAGTCGTCCGGGACGTTGGTTATCAGAATGCGCTCCTTTTCGAGCGCGGCCTGTCCGACCAGACCTTCGCCGAGTTTGAACCGGCTGTTCACGCCCTTGCGATCGCGATACGCGTAGCTGGCCAGTAATTTCAGTTCCGGTTCGCGGCCGTTTCCATCGGCGGTATCTATAATATAGAAGACGCCTTGTTGCGCAGAGACGACCGGGGCAAGCTCGGAAAGAATCATTCGAGCGACCGCCAATAGATCGCGTTGACCCTGGAGCATTCGGCTGAACTTGGCGAGATTGGTTTTGAGCCAGTCCTGCTCGGTATTGCGTGATGTCGTGTCTCGGAGATTTCGAATCATCTCGTTGATGTTGTCTTTGACGAATGCGACCTCGCCCTGGGCTGCGACTTGGATCGATCGCGTGAGGTCGCCTTTGGTCACAGCCGTCGCGACGTCGGCAATGGCGCGGAGCTGAGAAGTGAGATTACCAGCCAGCTGATTCACGTTGTCGGTCAGATCTCGCCACGTTCCGGCCGCGCCCGGAACGTTCGCCTGTCCGCCAAGTTTTCCTTCAACGCCCACTGCGCGCGCCACCGTCGTCACCTGATCGGCAAAGGTGGCCAGGGTGTCGATCATGCTGTTGATCGTGAACGCGAGTGCGGCGATTTCGCCTTTTGCTTCAAGCAACAGTTTTTGTTTGAGATCGCCATTTGCGACCCCGGTTACGATCTTGGCGATACCGCGCACCTGATCGGTCAAATTGCTGGCCATGAAATTGACCGAATCCGTCAGATCTTTCCAAGTGCCGGCAACTCCACGCACAACTGCTTGGCCGCCAAGTTTTCCTTCCGTGCCTACTTCGCGTGCTACGCGCGTCACTTCCGATGCGAACGAGTTCAGTTGGTCCACCATCGTGTTGACGGTATTTTTCAATTCGAGAATTTCGCCTTTCACATCGACCGTGATCTTTTTCGACAAATCGCCGTTGGCGACCGCGGTCGTAACGGCGGCAATGTTGCGAACCTGCGCGGTCAAATTGCTGGCCATGAAATTCACGGAGTCGGTGAGGTCTTTCCACGTTCCGGATACGCCTTCGACTCGGGCTTGGCCTCCGAGCGCGCCGTCCGAACCCACTTCGCGCGCGACGCGAGTTACCTCGGAAGCAAATGAGCGCAGTTGGTCCACCATTGTGTTGATCGTGTCCTTCAGTTCCAAAATTTCGCCGCGAACATCGACCGTGATTTTTTTTGAAAGGTCGCCGTTGGCGACGGCGGTGGTGACTTCGGCGATATTACGGACCTGTCCGGTCAGATTACCGGCCATGGAGTTCACTGAATCCGTGAGATCTTTCCAAGTGCCGGCGACGCCGCGCACGTAGGCTTGACCACCGAGGCGTCCTTCCGTTCCCACCTCGCGCGCGACGCGAGTTACTTCCGAGGCAAACGAACTGAGCTGGTCCACCATCGTGTTGATGGTGTTTTTCAGTTCCAGAATCTCGCCTTTGACGTCGACCGTGATTTTCTTGGAAAGATCACCATTCGCGACCGCGGTTGTGACTTCGGCAATGTTGCGGACCTGGCCGGTCAGGTTGCCGGCCATGAAGTTCACGCTGTCGGTCAGGTCTTTCCAAGTGCCGGCAACACCGCGCACATCCGCCTGTCCACCAAGTTTTCCTTCGGTGCCGACCTCGCGCGCCACACGCGTCACTTCCGCGGCGAAAGAGCTGAGTTGATCCACCATCGTATTGATCGTGTTCTTCAGTTCCAAAATTTCGCCGCGCACATCGACCGTAATCTTTTTCGAAAGATCGCCACGCGCGACAGCGGTCGTCACATCCGCGATATTTCGGACCTGACCGGTAAGATTTCCGGCCATGAAATTCACGGAATCAGTCAGGTTTTTCCACGTGCCAGAAACACCTTCCACCCGAGCCTGACCGCCCAACTTTCCTTCTGAACCCACTTCGAGGGCGACGCGCGTCACTTCTGAGGCGAAAGACCCGAGACGATCAACCAAGGTATTGATCGTATTTTTCATCTCGAGGATTTCGCCTTTCACATCGACGGTGATTTTTCGAGATAGCTCACCATTGGCGATCGCCGTCGTGACTTCAGCGATGTTACGAACCTGGCCGGTGAGATTACCGGCCATCAGGTTTACGTTTTCGGTTAGATCCTTCCACGTGCCGGCGACTCCTTTGACATCGGCCTGGCCTCCGAGTTTGCCTTCTGTTCCGACCTCGCGGGCCACGCGTGTCACTTCCGACGCGAACGAACTGAGCTGGTCCACCATGGTGTTAATGGTATTTTTCAATTCGAGAATCTCGCCTTTGACGTCCACTGTGATTTTTCTCGACAGATCGCCGCGCGCGACCGCTGTCGTGACATCCGCAATGTTGCGAACCTGGCCGGTTAGGTTTCGCGCCATGAAATTCACCGAATCAGTCAGGTCCTTCCATGTGCCGGAAACGCCTTCAACCCGCGCCTGGCCACCGAGAATTCCTTCCGATCCCACTTCACGAGCGACACGTGTCACTTCCGAGGCGAACGAACCAAGTTGGTCCACCATCGTGTTCACCGTGTCTTTCAGTTCCAAGAACTCGCCTTTGACATCGACCGTGATTTTTTTGGTCAGGTTTCCTTTTGCAACTGCGGTTGTGACTGTCGCGATGTTGCGAACCTGGGCGGTCAAGTTGCCGGCCATCAGGTTCACGTTCTCGGTTAAATCTTTCCACGTGCCGGCGACCCCTTTAACTTTCGCTTGGCCTCCAAGTTTTCCTTCGGTGCCGACTTCCCGCGCCACTCGTGTAACTTCGGAAGCAAACGCGCCCAATTGATCGACCATCGCGTTGACCGTCTTCGCAGTCTGAAGGAACTCGCCCTGAAGTGGGCGGCCTTCGATTTCCCTGGGCATTTTCTTGGACAGATCGCCTTTGGCGACCGCGCCAATAACCCGCGACATTTCACTTGTGGGATGAACCAAGTCCCCAATCAGGGTATTGATGCAGCCAATAGAATCAGCCCAACCCTCGGGTAACGCTCCGAGTGAAATGCGTTGACTGATTCGGCCTTCCTTGCCCACGGCGCGCCCGATTCGTTCCAGTTCTCGGCTCATCCGTTCGTTGGCCCCGATAACGTCGTTGAACGTGTCCGCCACTTTGCCGGCGAGACCGGTCCAATCCTCCGGCAGGCGAACGGAAAAGTCGCCGCGCTTAAATGCGGTTAGGGCCGCCAGCAATTGTTTGAGCTCGGCGTCTTTCTCGTCGCCAAACTGGCTGCCGTTTCTAGTCCGGGGTGTGGAAGGAGCAGTAGTTCCTTTCATAGGGAGTCAGCGGAGTGATTAAAAGCGCAGGGCAAAACGAATTGGGGGCCTGCCGTGCGCGAAGGCAGAAAAGGCCGGTGGCAAAAACTTCTAAAATCAGTCGCCGCCACAGGCCGCATGAAAGAAATGGCTACATCAGAAAACGGACCGAGTCCGCGATTTTAAACTGAGCAAAACTCTGAAGTCCTTATCGGGAAAACACTTAGGTGTCCGCCCTTCCCCAAAAAACATCGTATGAAAAATAATTATTCTCCCGGAACATGGCTAAGTATCATCCGCAGTTTTTTGGAGGGTCCGCGCCACTAGGGTGGCAGCGCGTACGGGGAAGCAACCTGTGCATAACGACAAAAGCGATTCGACTCTGAACGCTGGCAGTGCTTCGAGTTGGTTCATAGCTGCTCCAATGTCATAATGACTTTTCGCTGCGCTTCGGGAAATACACGGCGGAAATGGAAAACGAGAAAGCAGTCACATGAGCACGAACAAAGGGCGGATTGGTGTTCTCACCGGCGGCGGGGATGTGCCGGGACTGAATCCGGCGATCCGCGCGGTTACCATTCGCGCCCTCCGCGAGGGCTACCAGGTCGTCGGGATCCGTCGCGGCTGGCTTGGAGCGATCAGCATCCAGCGCGATGAGCACGTCGACAACGGCGAGAACTTTCAAATTTTGACGGAAGAGGTCGTTACTCGTGCAGGACGCACCGGCGGCACCTTTCTACATACTTCTCGAACGAACCCCTCAGCAGTAAAAAAAGACGATGTACCTGAGCCGCTGCGCGCAACCTACAATCAGGACAAGAACGATCTCACTTCCGAAGTTATTAAGAATCTGGATTGGCTCGGCATTGACTATCTTATTCCGATTGGCGGTGATGACACGCTTTCCTTTGCCACCCGCTTGCACAAGGAAGGCGTCAAGATCATCGCAATACCCAAGACGATGGACAATGATGTGCCCGGCACTGATTACTGCATCGGTTTTAGCACTTGCGTGAGCCGCACGATCGAATTGGCAAATCGCCTCCGCACTTCGGCCGGATCTCACGAACGAATTCTGGTCATGGAAGTGTTCGGACGCTACGCCGGGTTCACCGCGATGTTGCCAACGATGGCGGGTGCGGCGAATCGGTGCGTCATTCCCGAATACAAATTCGACATGGAGCATCTGACTGAATTGTTGTGCTATGACCGCGCCCGGCACCCGAGTAAATATTCAGTCGTTATCGTTTCAGAAGGGGCAATGTTCGAGGGCGGCGAGATGGTGCTCTCGGACAGGACGACCGATGCGTTCGGGCACATGAAACTCGGCGGCATCGGCGATCTGGTGTCGGCCGAACTCAAAGACCGCGGGGCGAAATACAACAAGGGCAAACCGATCAATGTGATTAACCAGCGTCTTGGTTACATGGTGCGCGGGGGCGATCCCGACGCGATTGATTCGATTGTGCCAATGGCCTACGGCAACCTTGCCCTCGATCTCATCCTGCACGGCCGCCATGGCCGGCTGGTGGTGGTGAAGAATGGGCGCTACGACAACATGCCGATTGAAGTGGTGACCAGCAGCAAAAAAACGGTCAACGTCGAAAAGTACTATAATAAGGGACGCCTGCGTCCACTCTACACCGATTTCGAAATGCAGCCGCTATTCATGATGGCGAGTGATTAACCTTTCGGCGGAATGTGGGAAATCGGTCGTGTCCGTTCTACGGGACTCCAACCGTACTAAGGGTGGAGCGTCTCGTACGTTCTGACTGTCGCGCAAAATTCCTGTCCTGAATCCGTTCAAGACGACTCGAAGAGGCGAGAGTCGACCGCCGAACGCGGCGTTTGGATTCACTCAATGTCCGTCAAAAGAACTAGTCTTTGCCGTATCCACAGTTTCGCTGGATGGCAAGCAGGAGCGGTTCAAAGCGAATAGCCCCGTCATATCGACGACCATTGATAAAGAAACACGGTGTCCCGTTAACGCCTTCTCGAACACCAAGGTTGAAATCCCGGTGAATGCGTCGAGCGTAAATTTCCAACATTACCTCGCCAATTAATCGCGCTTGGTCGAGGCCAAGAGCTGCTGCACACGCCGACAAAATCTTATCATCCAACGCGCGCTGATTTTCGAGCAAGAGTTCGTGCATCTCCCAAAACTTCCCCTG
>Ga0066388_100000508_pt1 | contig 18509 bp, 13 predicted proteins | sample PanSoiMetaGPlot6_FD_64539 | JGI IMG/M metagenome (GOLD analysis project Ga0066388, IMG submission 64539) | Tropical forest soil microbial communities from Panama analyzed to predict greenhouse gas emissions - Panama Soil - Plot 6 (Hybrid Assembly) | ecosystem: Environmental > Terrestrial >... | reverse complement strand
GCCGTTGCACGTTCAATTTGTTCGTGCACCTGTCTTAGGTCGGCGCCGTTTGCGGCATAAACGGCAAGATTGGAAGGAGCATCATCAGGAAGGTACTTCTTTATGGCGCTCCGGTCCATGAGGATGAAGCCGCGCTCACTGCCATAGTCGTAGTAAACATCCGCAATACGAAAGCTGGCGAGCGACGTTCCAAGGCGAAGCGAAATCGTGTCACCCACCTTCACGTTGTGTTTGTAAGTAAAGGGCTCGCTGACAATCACAGAATTGCCGCCGCGCAATTCCTGGAACACTTCTTCGCCAGTGCGTCCGGAAAAAAAATCACTGCGCCCGCGTTTATGTGAACCGTGGAAGTCAGCGGCTGCGACGGTTGTGGGAATTCCCTCGTAATTCGCCATGTAGGCGCGAAGGCGATCCACGGCTTCGACGCCCGGCAATGCAGCGAGCTTATCCGCAAGCTCGGGAGAAATTGTGGGATGTTTCTCGAGCGATGGGTTTCCGGCAGGGCGCAAATAAAAATCGGCTGGTACTTCGCCTTCCATCCATTGAATGACCGTAGTGCGAAAACTTCCGACCATGATTCCGACAGAGACCATCATTGCCACCGCTGTTGCGAGCGCACCCACAAGCACCGAAGTTCTGCGCAGAGAGCCGACGAGACTACGCGATGCGAGCAGGGCAGCGACTCCGGATTTTCTCAATGCTGCTCCCGAAATTCTCATGACCGAACTAACGGCTGCGGGAATTGCGAGTGTGCCCGCAACAATAATGAGCAACGCAGCGACGTATCCGAATAAGGGTTTTCCATTGACGGGAGCCGCCTTTGCTGCGAGCCATGATGCTGCGGCGAGAAATAGACCGATGAGCAAATCGCGCGTTTTGTGCACACGAACGAGAAATTCCTTTCGCCCACGCGCCATTGCTTCAATCGGTGGGATTTGCGAGGCCTCTTGCGCAGGAGCGAACGCGGCGACAACGGCAACACCCATCCCAACAACAAACGCTGTGAGGACCGAAGAGATGCCCAATTCGATGGGGCCTGGGCGACTGCTGACATAAAGTGCGTTGACCGTGGACCCCATCAGTTTGACCGCGCCGCCGGCCATGATGCGCCCTAGCGGGATGCCGATAGCAGCACCTACGAGTCCTAGTACCGCCGCTTCGCAAGTAAAGGCGAGCAAAATGTCCGCGCGATTCGCACCGAGAGCACGCGCAATGCCGATTTCCGCGCGACGGCGAACGACGGAAACGGAAATTGTGTTGTAGATCAAGAATGCACCGACGATGAGGGCGATGTAGCTGAGAAGTTTAAGATTCCAGCGAAACGCGGCGAGCATTTTGCGGTTTTCTTCGGTGGAAGTGCCTGCAGAACGCACTTCGATACCGGACGGGAGGAGCGCGGCGATCTGCTTTGCAGAAATTTCCGCGTTTTCGCGCTCCGGAGTGCGAATCAGGATGCGATCAACTTTTCCGGTGCGCGCGAACGCGCGTTGCGCTTCGGCAAAGTCCATAAGGACTGCTGGCTGATTTTGATCGTCATAAACACCGCGCACGGTGAAGGTGTTTTCGCGGTCGCCGATGATCAACGAAACTTTTTGATCCTTTTTCCAGCCGAGGCTGCCGCCCGCCCAAATGCTGTTGTCCGCGGAGAAGTTCTTGAATACGTCTTCTTGCGAGCCAGAGTTCTGCAACGAAGAATCGCCGCTTTGGCCCGGCACAAGATTTGCTTCTCCGATGAGATCGAGTCCAAAGAGGACGACAGATTTTCTTGTTTCCGCGACGATGGCGAAATCTTCCATGCGCGGCGAAATCGAAATGTTCAACGGCAGCGTGGAAAGCTGGCCGACGATTTGTTCCGGCACGCCGCCGGTTGCGGTGACTTCGAGATTGTAGTTGCCGGTCAGCGTTTCGAGCGACGAATGGAACGAACCTGTCGCGGCGTTCCCGGCTAAATCGATGGCGAGCACGACAGCAACACCGAGAGCGATGGCTAGCACGGTTAATCCCATGCGTACGGGCTCGCGCACGAGAGGGCGCATCATCAGGCGCCAGAAGAGTTTTGCGCTGGCGATCATTTGCGTTTGACTCCGGTGATTTTGCCGTCACGCAGTTCGACAATAGTGTCTGCGATGGCGGCGGCTTCGGCACTGTGCGTGGCCATGAGGGTTGCCGTGTTTTGTTCGCGCGTGAGGCGCTTGAGCAAACCGAGAATGATTGAACCGGTCGTTGTGTCAAGGTTTCCGGTGGGCTCGTCGGCGAGAAGAATTTTCGGTTTATTGACGAGAGCGCGAGCGATAGCGACTCGCTGCATTTGGCCGCCGGAAAGTTGATGAGGCATGCGATGCTCGAGGCCGGCGAGTTCGACGGAAGCGATGCGGTCGAGTGCGATTGCGCGTGCGTTTGAGGCTCCAGCGAGAAGAATTGGGAGTTCGACGTTTTCGACGACACTGAGAGTATTAATAAGTTGAAAGGACTGGAAAACGAAGCCGACTTTTTCGCGCCGAAGTTTTGTGAGCGTCGAGTCGTCGCGAGAGTTTGTGCTTGTTCTATCGAGTAACACTTCACCGCTGGTGGGAAAGTCCATGGCACCGGCAAGGTTGAGCAAAGTGGATTTACCGCATCCGCTGCGGCCAACAACCGCGACGAATTCGCCGGGAGCCACTTCGAGCGAGACTCCATCGAGAGCGCGGACGAGCTGGCCGTCGGCGGAATAGTTCTTAACGACGTTGCGAAGCCAAACCATGGGCTGAATTCCTTGGGTAAGTCTTGTAGCGCGAACAGGTGCGTGAAGGCAAACGAGCGAGAATGCGCTAGCCGGCCTTACTGCAGGCCAGCCGAGGCAGGTGGCGGATATGTGGGGCCGGCGGGCGGCGCCTCGCGGTTGCGTTTTTATTGTTCGAAGATCAAAAGAACCGGGTCAACAAGGGTGCCCGAGCCCGATCCATTGCCTGAGCAAAGTACGATGAACTTAGACGGGGAAATAACGTAGATGATGCCTGAAAAGTTGCTTCCCGGCGGAACCGGAAAGTTCCCCATGTTCCTCTTCCGTTTGTGGGCACGGAAGATATGGAAGAGTAGGTGGCGGTAGTCGCAACGCCCAGGCGCGCTCCACTCGCGGCACTGATGTCCTCCGTTCCATTAAGGGTGCCATTCGGACTGGCGCCGTCCGCGTTGAATTCGCCAGAGAAGATAGTCTGGTTAAGCGAAGCCGGGCTTATCGTCGAACCTACATACCTGCCCTGGACCGAACTATTGGTAAGCGGCCCTGCGGTTTGTGCCTCTCCAAACCCAGACGTGGCGGAATTGCCGCCGGAACTATCCGGTGCGATTATGAAGGCCTCGTTCGCGCTCACCAGGTAGGCGGCCACGTAATTACTAAGAATCTGGATGTCTGTTCGTCCGTCAGATGGGACTACATACGTTCCTTGAAAACCACTATCACCGTTCCGCGTCAGCGTTAGTCCGCCGATTCCGTCTCCCGTGATCAATCCCACACCCGGGAGTCCAGTTTGTCCCGCGCCGCCGATAAAGTAGATCACCATCCCCCCATTGAGCGAAGCATTAGTGAAACCTCCGGTTGGCGTCTGCTGTTGCAACACCGTCCCGAGCAGCAGTGGAGTCGCCGGCGAGATAACGTCCGATTCCATCACAAAAACCTTGCTGCTCTTGACCACGTAAGACACAAAGTTGAGATTCTGAAAAGATCCGCCAATTACGGGAGCAAGGTTAAGTACGCCGCGGCCAGTCGCCGTGTCGGTTACCATGTAAGTCCCGGCGAACAAATTCATAGTACTGAATCGCCCCGACATGTTCTCGTCCGCGGCTCCGTCGGTGAGCAGTGATTTTGGCGGTGTTAAAGGCTGAGGCGTCCACCTTCTCCATCGTTCCCGCGCCGACTGTCCCGTGGTTTCCCGAGGCATCGACTTCGACAAACTTCGCGTTGCCGTTACTCAGCATCGCGAATGCGAGGGTTCCACCACCGGGGATGTTCAGGTTCATCACTCCCCGATGGTCATAACGCGGCAGCGAGGCGCAGTTTGCACGCAGCCCATAGGGTAAGAAGATCAAGTCTGCTACTGCGTGCAGATATTGATTGCGCCGGGCTACCAGCCCGTGCGATAGGTGCGAGTTAGATATTGATTTGCGTCGGGGACATTGGTGACTCGCATGTTGGCCGCGTCGTACTCGAGTTTCTTGCCGGCACGAAGGGAAACAACGCCGAGAAGCATGATTTCGTTGAGGACAGCGCCGTATTCGAACGGGCAAGAAGCTTTGGCTTTTCCTTTTGCGGTGTCCACCCAATTCATTTCGTGGCTTTCGTCTTTAATGCGCGGGAGTTTCTGCGCGGGCTTTGACGCGGAGTCCGCCAAGGATTTCGGAAGGAGGCGAGGATTAATGCCGTAGGTGTCGTGCATCAATTTGCCTTTGCTGCCAATGAGCAGAGCGCCGCCGCCCTTGTCCACTTCCTCGTTTTCGTCGAGTTCGACGGGTTTTGGCGGGAGGAGGCCGCCGTCATACCAGGTGAGTTTGACGGGCGGCATTTTTCCTCGCGCAGGAAATTCGAAAAAGGTTTGAGTCGCGTGCGGGTAGGAGACTTTGTTGAAGGGAGTGGAAACGGTCTCGATGACTTTGGGCAGTCCGAGATCGAGAGCCCAAAGAGAAACGTCGAGAAGATGAGCGCCCATGTCACCGATAGCGCCGACGCCCCAATCCACCCAACCGCGCCAGTTGAAGGGGTGATAGACGGGGTGATACGCGACTTCAGGAGCGACGCCGAGGAAAAGGTTCCAAGAGAGCGTTTCCGGTATGGGATAGTTTCCCGCCATAGCTGCTGCGAGGCGTGCGTCCACACCCGCGCCATTCCACTTTAGCGTGTCGGGTGGTTCGGAAAGTGGTTCGGGGCGAGGAATGCCTTGCGGCCAAAAACCGAGTGGACGATTGGTCCAGACGTGAATTTCGCGGACTTCGCCGATTGCACCGGATTGAATGTATTCGACACTGAGACGGGCGCTATCCGCGGAATGTCCTTGATTGCCCATTTGTGTGGCGACTTTGGTTTCTTTTGCACGACGGGCGAGGAGGCGGGCTTCACTAACTGACCAGGTGAGCGGCTTTTGCACGTAGACATGCTTGCCGATGTCCATCGCAGCGAGTGCGATGGGGGCGTGCATGTGATCGGGAGTGGCCACGACGACGGCGTCGATGTCCTTCTGTTTGTCGAGCATTTCCCGGTAATCCTTGTAGCGTTTTGCTTTTTGCCAATGCTCGTTGTAGAGGCGCTTCATGTTGGCAAGCTGAATTTCGGGCTTGGCAGGGTTGAGGCCGGAACGAGTTTGGCTTTGCTTTTCTTTGGGTGGCTCTTTCATGCGCTCTTCAAAGTGCGGTATGTCTGTAGCGAGTTTTTCGAAGGCTTTTGTGGCGTAGTCCCAATCCACGTCGCAAAGCGCGACGATGTTTTGGCTGGCGAGATTGGTCAGATTTGATTTGCCCATACTGCCGATGCCGACGCCGGCAATGTTGAGAAGATCGCTGGGCGGAGTCATGCCGCGGCCGAGAACGTGACGTGGAACGATGGTGAAAGCGGTGGCGCCGAGAGCGGTGGTCGAGATGAATTTACGGCGAGTGAGTGAATCTTTTGTGGACATGGTTTGCCCCCTTTAGCGACGCGGGACAGTATTACGCAAGAAACGCGGACAGGCGAGAAGAAATTCGCAGAGAGTTCGCAGCGTTGAGTGCTGAAGAAAGGAGATGTGCGATGCACTCCGGCATTGAGCAGAGAAAAGGGCTGTTGTAGACTCCGCAGGGCCGGTTTGGCCACACAATCTGTAACGATAAAAGCCGTCAAAGCAGCACGCGCCAGGGTGGTCGCGGGGGCCACAGGGGGAAACGAATGCTCTTTGCAGCACAGATTGCCAGCACGCACAAAGCTCTTGCGAATATCGATTTAGCGATCATCGGTGTTTATTTTCTGATTGTGTTTGGAATCGGATTTTATTTTGCGAAGCGAGGACGCACGAGCGAGCAGTATTTTCTGGCGGGGCGCGACATCGGGTGGTTTTTCGTAGGGGCATCGCTTTTCGTTTCGAACATCTCCACTGAACACTTTATTGGGTTGTCGGGAACAGGCGCGTCGTCGGGGCTGGCGGTTGGACATTTTGAATGGCTGGCATGCCTGATCCTGCTGATTCTGGGTTGGGTGTTTGTGCCATTTTATTTGCGAAGCAATGTCTTCACCATGCCACAGTTTTTGGAGCGGCGGTTCAGTCGACAGTGCGCGGTGTACTTGGCGGGAATTTCAATCATTGCGTACATCTTTACGAAGATTTCAGTGCAGTTGTACGCGGCAAGCGTGGTGCTGGAACGAGTGGCAGGCTGGTCGCTGTGGAAGACGGCTGTGGTGCTGGTAATCGCGACGGGCATTTATACCGTTGCGGGTGGACTTGCTGCGGTGATTTACACAGACACGGTACAAACGCTGATTCTGATTACGGGTGCAGTGGCGCTGACCGTGATCGGGTTGAATCGCGTGGGCGGATTTGCGCACCTGCAAACGATGGTACCTCCCGATTACTTCCACATGATTAAACCTGCAACGGATTCGGCGTTTCCGTGGACGGGAATATTTTTTGGCGCGCCGATTTTGGGGATTTGGTATTGGTGCACCGACCAGGTGATCGTGCAGCGCGTGTTGTCGGCGAAGGATGAAGGACACGCCAAGGCTGGAACGATTTTCGCGGGCTTCCTAAAGATTTTGCCGGTGTTCATGCTGGTGCTGCCGGGAATCATCGCGTATGCGCTGTTCAAGGATCAGGTGAGTGCGAAGCCAGATTACGCCTATCCCACGCTTGTGCTGAATTTGCTGCCGGTGGGTTTGGTTGGACTGGTAATGGCGGCGCTGCTCGCGGCAGTGATGGGCGCGATGAGCTCGGTGTTTAATTCGGCTTCGACGCTGGTGACGCTGGACTTTTACAAAAAGATTAATCCGCAGGCAAGCGAAAGCCAACTGGTAACCTTCGGGCGAATTGCGACGGGCGGAATGGTGTTGCTTGGACTGTTGTGGGTGCCGTTCATTCATCTGCTTAGTGCGCAGCTCTATATTTATTTACAGAGCGTACAGGCGTACATCAGCCCGCCGATCGCGGCGTGCTTCGTGTTTGGAATATTGTGGCCGCGGTTGAATGGACAAGGCGCGATATCGTCGCTGCTCGTAGGATTTGTGCTAGGTGCAGTAAGGTTCGTTTTCGAAGTGTTGGACAAAAGTGAGAAATACAAGTCCGGTGCGATTCGCTGGGTGGTGGATATGAATTTTCTCCACTACGCCATTTTCATGTTCGTGGTGTGCTCGATTGTGCTGATTGGCGTGAGCATGATGTATCCGGCGCCGGACAGGAAAAAGCTGGCCGGACTCACGTTTGCAACCGTGGATGAAAAACTGGACAGCATGGACGCAAGCGCGCCGCATCTGGAAAAAGAGACTGGGGTGGAACGCGCGATGAATGTCGTGTTCACGCTGGCTCTGATCGCGACGGTCGTTGCATTATGGATCCGCTTCCGTTAAGCACCGAGTGGTCAGAGCGAAAGAGAAGAGCGATTGATTCGCAGCTTGAAACCTAATGTGACCAAGGATGAAGCCCTGCGTACGTTTCGTGCGCCGGGGCCTTCGTTTTTCTATTGGAGATTGCGAACAGGGCCGCTGCAGAGGATTGCAGACGCGTACGTGCCGTTCCGGTTGTATCGCGTGCGCTATGCGATGAACAAGGAAAGAATTCACCGGACTTTCGCGATGGATGCGGTCGATGGTTCGCTTGACCTGTTTGAGTTTCGAACGATGCCGCAAGAAGATGAGCTTGTTACGGTGCAGACGCGCAATTGCCTGTCGGGAAAGTTGAGAGAAGGGCCCGCGCAACTCGTTCTGCGGGACAAAGTTTTGCGCATCGTGTTTCAGCAAGGATTCTTCAAATTGCGGAATGCATCGCTTGAGATCGAAGCGACGGCTGGAGAGATTCATCTTCCGTACTGGCTCGGTTTTTACGGCGCGAACAACTCACTTCGTTGCCGCGTGATAGACGCAGTGCGGAGACGGATTGAAGGCGCAAAAGCTTCCGCATTTTTTGAGCAATGGCTCGCCGCCTGAATCCCCCCAACGGGCGCAATAATCTGACGGAGGTAGTCATGTCACGAATCCTGCGCCATTACATTGTGCTCGGCATTATTTGCCTTTTTGCCGCGTCAAGCTGCGCCGCACAAGGATGGCAGCACATCGGAAGCGTGCAGCGCGTGACGAAATTGAGCGATGGAGTGGAGCTTGTTGCGGGCAAGGCGAAGGTGCGAGTCACAGCGTTTCGCGAAGATGTGTTTCGCGTGCGCGTGGCTCCCGACGGCAATTTCCCGAAGGATTTTTCATGGGCGGTGATCGCGGAAGCGGCGTCACCTACCGTCAAGATCGAAGATTCCGGCGACGCGGTGAAGTTGACTGCGGGAAACACGATTGTGCGTGTAAAGAAGACGCCGCTCTTGATTGATTTTCTGGATGCAGCAGGAAATGTGATTGTGGCAGACGAGCCGATGTTGCCGATGGCGTGGGAGGGCACACGGATTCATGTGTGGAAGAAAATGCCCGCCGATGAAAGTTATTTTGGATTGGGCGACAAGGCGGGGCCAATGAACCGGCGAAATCGTGCGTTTACGATGTGGAACACGGATGAGTTTGGCTGGCAGGAGTCGAGCGATCCTCTTTACAAGACGATTCCTTTCTTTCAGGGATTTCGAAACGGGACAGCTTATGGAATTTTTTTCGACAATACCTGGCGAAGTTCCTTTGATTTTGGAAAAGAGTCGCGGGATTACTACTCGTTTGGAGCGGACGGCGGAGAGATCAATTACTACTACTTTGCAGGGCCCGAACCAAAAAAAATCATTGAAAACTACACGGCACTGACAGGCAGGACGCCGCTGCCCCCGCTATGGACGCTGGGCTATCAACAGTGCCGCTATTCGTATTTCCCCGAGAAGCGCGCCTACGAGATTGTGGAAAGATTGCGTGAAGACAAAATTCCCGCAGACACGATCTATTTCGACATTGATTATCAGCAGGGCTATGCGCCGTTCACCGTGAATCGCGAATACTTCCCACATTTTGAAAAGATGATTGCGGATTTCAAGAGCGTGGGGATGCACACGATCTTGATTACGGATTTACATATCAAAAAAGATCCGGACGACGGATATGCACCATACGACAGCGGCATGAAGCAGGACGTTTTCGTCAAGCGCGCGGACGGCTCGTTGTATGTCGCTCCCGTATGGCCGGGGCCGAGCGTATTTCCGGATTTTACGTTGACGCGAGTGCGAGACTGGTGGGGCGGATTGTACAAAGAATTTGTCGGGTTGGGGGCGGCTGGCTTCTGGAATGACATGGATGAGCCGGCTGTATTTCTCACGCCGACGAAAACCATGCCGCTGGACAATGTGCACCGCACGGATGACGGGGCGAAGCACCCGCACACGGAGATTCACAACGTGTTCGGAATGCAGAATGTTCGCGCGACGTACGATGGATTGCGAAAACTGCAGGGGGATGAAAGACCATTTGTACTGACGCGCGCGGCCTTTGCAGGGGCGCAACGCTATGCAGCGACATGGACGGGAGACAACAGCAGCACGTGGAATCATCTGGCGATGAGCACGCCGCAACTCCTGAGCATGGGAATCTCCGGATACGGAATGGTTGCGGACGACATCGGCGGATTTGCCGGGACGCCGACGCCAGATTTGCTTACGCGGTGGTTTGAAGTCGGGGCGTTCAATCCGATCTATCGCGATCACACAGCGAAAGGAACCGGAGATCAGGAGCCGTGGGTACACGGGCCGAAGCATGAGGCGATTCGGCGGAAATTTATCGAAGAACGGTACCGATTGCTTCCATACATTTATACGGGAATCGAGGAAATGAGCAGGACGGGAATTCCGCTGATGCGGGCGCTGTATTTGGAATATCCCAAAGCGGAGGGAGTCGCGGGTAACGATCACGATTTTCTGTTTGGGCGGGATTTCCTGGTAGCGCCGGTAACAACGGAAATGCTGGATGCAGAGGAAATTCACTTACCTCCTGGAGACTGGTTTGATTATTGGACCTCGGAAAAACACAATAGCAGCGAAGCGATTCATTTGAATCCAGCGCTTGATCAAATGCCGTTGTACGTGCGCGCGGGCGCGATCGTGCCTATGCAAGACCTCGTTCAATACACAGGGCAGACGCCGAACGGGCCGCTGAAACTGCACGTTTATCCCGGCACTGAATGCAGTGGGAGTTTGTATCAGGATGATGGGCATACGTACGCGTATCAAAAGGACGAGGTGTTGCGTTTGAATTATTCGTGCCAGGCGAGCGCGAGCAGCGTGACCGTCTCGGCGAGAGTAGAAAAGAACGGATACAAGCCATGGTGGAGCAGTACGGAAGTGAAAGTGTTTGGAGCGGCTTCGCTGCCGAAATCGGTGAAAGCGGGAAGCAGTGAGATACACGGATGGAGCTTTGACGAGAAGATTCATGCTGTGACGTTGACTGTGGAGGATGGGCTAAAGGATTGGGCGGTGGAGATCCAATACTAATGGCCGAGACTCAAGAAGATAACGCAAAGACACAGTGTGCGTAAGGAACCCAAAGGAGAGACATGCTTTTATTCCAATGAAAAGATAGAGAGGGACTGAGCAGGAGCCGTAACGCGAAGGCCGCCAGGAGAGAGTGTGGTTTGCGCCTGGCCGTAGAGCAAAGAGGTGGAAGAGGCTCCGGAGACGGGCGTGTCCGCAGTCGGCACGGGGAGCGTGCGCGTCTCTTTTGAATTGTTGAAGACCACGAGGATGCGTTCCTCTTCGGACTGGCGCAAGAAGACGTAACTCGAATCGTCTGAGAAAAGATGCCAGAGTTTGCCGCTTTGAAGCGCAGGATGCTCGCGACGCAAACGCAGTAGTTTCTGAACAGTTGAAAAAGTTTCCTGTTGTTCAGAAGTTCTTCCTTCGATCGAAAAAGCGCTTTTGGGATCCTCCCTCCAGCCACCGGGAAAATCGTGCCGGTTGTCGGGATCGGCGAAGCCGGTCATACCAATTTCATCGCCGTAGTAGAACTCAGGGATTCCACGCAGCGTTAGAATCAGGCCAAAAGCCAGCTTTTGCTTTTCCAGAGACGCGCCTTCAGCGCTACGGAAGCGCGGTATGTCGTGATTCGCGAAGAAAGGGATAAGAAGTTCCGGATGTGGATAAAGCGAATCCTGGCGGAGGACGTTTGCGATGCGACCCACGGAAGCCCCGCGCAAAAGAACATCGCTAATCGTGAAGAAAAGAGGGAAATCGAAAACAGTCGAGACGCCAGTATCGATTCCGTCCCAGCCTTTTTTGCCGCCGACAAAAAAAGAAGTGACCGTGGGATCGGGGTGAAAAACTTCGCCGATGGTAGTGAGTTGCGGATAGAGGCGGCGCAGTGCTGAGTGCCAGTCAGACCAGAATTTACGCGAAACGTAAGGAAAAGTGTCTTCGCGCAGGCCGTCGAGGCCAGTGGATTCGATCCACCAAATTGCGTTTTGCAGAAGATATTGGGCGACGGCGGGATTCTCCGTGTTGAGGTCGGGAAGAGAGCCGAAGAACCAGCCCTCCGTCAGATTGCGGCGGAAGGACTCCGGCGCGTGTGCGTCGGCGAGCGCTTCGAACGGATCGTTGGCAACAGGTGATTTTTCCAGAAGGCCGTAGAAGGATTTCTTTAGCGGTGAGAATGAGTCGAGATGTTTTTGCGGAGTGCCGTGGAACCAGTCGGGGAGCGGAGGCTTTGCCACCCAGGGATGGCCCGGGCCGACGTGATTGGGAACGGAGTCAAAGAAAATTTTCATTTTGCGCTGGTGAGCGGCGGAGACGAGTTCTTTGTAATCGTCGAGCGAGCCGAGATGCGGATCGACGGCATAGAGATCCACGGCGCCGTAACCGTGGTAATCCTCTGTGGCGCCATTTTTTACGACGGGCGTGAGCCAGAGAGTGGTAACGCCGAGATTTTGGAGATATTCCAGATGATCGCGAATGCCCCGGAGGTCGCCGCCGTGCCAAGCGCGAGGTTTCGAACGATCGTGCGAACCGGGAAATTCGGCCGGCTCGTCGTTGGTGGGATCGCCGTTGGCAAAACGGTCCGGCATGATGAGGTAGAGAACGTCGTTTTGCGCGAGACCGTGAAAACGCATGGCAGTGGGAGCGCGGGCGGCGAGCGGGAGTTCGAAATTCGTGTTGCCGGTCTGCGTGGTGATGCGGCAGACGAGCGTACCGGTGCGGGCGTTTGAGGCGAATTTTAGCCAGACAAAAAGATAGTCGCCCTGATGCGAGGCCTGGGTACGCGAGACGACGACTTCCGGAATGTTGCAAGAAACCTGCGTGGCCTGCAGATCATGGCCGGAGAGAAGAAGCATGACATCCGGCGTGAGCTTGATCCACCAATCGGGCGGTTCCACTTTTGTGACTACGGGAACATGATCAGGGTTTTGCTGGGCGAATGAAGCAAAAGCGAAGAAAAGAAAGATCGAGATTCGCCTAAGATTGCGAAGATTCATTTCGAATCCGCCGGCGGAAGAAATCTAAGTTTGCCGAATGCGGTAGGGACGTGGAAGTTGGGCTGGGGCGTATTCGTCGGACGCCACGAGGAGTAAAAACGAGGTTCAGAAGCGCCTTCGACGCGGAAAAAGTTGACGCGCCAGATGGATGATGGGTCAAAGTGAAGAACGAGGCCGCGCAAGGGAATAGCTAGCTCAGCAGTCCAGACTTTTCTGCTTTCATCGACGTGAGTGCGGCATTTCATTCCGCTTTGCGGATTGGAACGTTCGCCGTGTTCAATATTCAGATCAATCCAAAAGCCGTTTGGGCTGACTTCGAACTCAAAATAATGACCAGGGTAGGTGGGGTCGGGCTGAAGAAAGGCTTCCACAACATCGCGGTCCCAAAGATGATCGCGACGGCCAGAAGAATCAGCATCAGAGAAAACAGTGAGAACGCGATAGTGCGAGCGATAGTGCAGAAAAAGAGTTTCGGGCGACCACAGAAGGCAGACCTGCGTTTCGCGCTCGGGGTCAGAATTTTTGCCCTGCCAGTCGGAATTGAAAACGATAGCCTCGGCAGAGTTCCAGTCAGAAGACGGCGGGAAGCCATCAGCGGTGAGGGCTTGCGTTAGACAAGTGGCGTTCGCAAGATCGGCGGGCATGCTTTCTTCTCCGGACTGCGAAAGACACGCCAGAATAACCAAAAAACAGGAGGAAAATCGAAAGAAAACCGCAGGCGATGAAAGAACTGGTCCAAGGGACAAAGACTCTTTGCACACGCGCGCCAAAGCGAAAAAGTTAAGAAAAAGCGGCGCGTGCTAGCATCGAAACGATGCGAGCAATGGAATCGGCGAAGCGCGCAAGGAGAGTTCTCCATGGTGGAAACAGTTAATCCCGAAGAGTTCCTGACGCAACAGAAAAAAAAGAAAATTGAAGACTTTCAGTATGTGAAGGTGCGGCTGGACGGCAGCGTTGCACGGATGACGTTGAACCGGCCCGAACACAATTTGCTCAATGAGCCGATGTTGCGTGAAATGGCGGACGCAGTCGATCTGATTGGGCAAAAAGAGACAATCAAGCTGATCGTGCTCGATTCAGCATGCAAAGTGTTTTGCGGCGGGATTGAGGTCGGCGAGTACACGTCGCAGCGCGTATTTCAAATGCTGGATGCGTTTCATTCAGCGTTTGCGGGAATTCTGGAGACAGCCAAACCGGTAGTGTGTGTTGTGAATGGGCCGGCAATTGGTGGAGGCGCGGAACTGGCGGCGTTCGGCGACATGGTCATAGCGACACCAAAGGCGCGATTTGCCCAGCCGGAAATTTCGATTGGGGTGTTTCCGCCGCTCGCTTCGACGATTTTGCCGTACCTAGTCGGTCCGAAGAAGGCCCTGGAATTGGTACTAACGGGCGAGCCGGTAACAGCAGAACGGGCGCTCGAGATGGGGCTAGTCAATCGTCTCGTCGCGGAAACCGATTTGGAAAAGACGGTGACCGATTTAGTTGCGCGGATTGCAGGGCATTCCGGGCCGGTTCTGACGATGGCAAAAAAAGCGATTCTGAGCGGCATGGGACTTTCATTGAAAGACGGCTTAAAGCAATCGATGAACATCTTCCTGAATGAACTCTACCGGCTGGAAGATTCGCAGGAAGGGCTGCACGCGCTGGTCGAAAAGCGCAAGCCGAATTGGAAGAACAGGTAACATTTTTCTCCCCTCTAGTGAAAACCGACCGACGCAACTTTTCGGGACATTCCGAAGTCTAAATACATGCGAGTGGCCCAGGCTCCGCGACAGGGGGATTTCATGAGGAATCGGGCCGTACTCGCTCTATCAGGATTGCTGTTGTTCAGCGCAGGAAACGCCAAGGCCCAAGAACACAAATTCGAACTCACTCCGTTCGCTTCATACGAGACAAGCGGATCGTATCCCGTCACGACTTCCTTCACGGTGGATCGCTTACGGGCCAATGGCAACATCAGCTTTGGAACTTTTCTAAACTATTCCCTGACGCCTTATTTCGAACCGGAATTCTTATGGGTGCACAATCCCTCGTCGTTTAGCCAGCGGGATGCCGTCACGGGCATTTACATCAAGGCGTTCAACTCGCAGATCGATCAGTACCAGTTCGGCGGCAGCCTCTTGCTGCGAAGCCCGGAAGCGAAATGGCGGCCTTATTTCGGAGCGACTCTGGGATTCACCCACGACGGGAACAGCGGCGGGAATCCGAACCGGACTGCATTCGCATACAGTTTTGGGGGTGGAGCGAAATACTACGCGACGAAACATCTCGGATTCCGGTTCGACGCGAGGTATTTACCTACCTATGGAAGCAGCAGCCCAGGGCTTGTGTGCGATCCATTCGGCTTCTGCTACACGGCGCGAGTGCACAATTACCTGAATCGCGGCAATTTCGGCGTTGGAATTATTTTGCGGCCGTGAACCGGAATGTTTGACAGCGTGCCGTTCGGAGCTTAGACTCAGACTCCACATTGATGACCGGTTGCGAGATTTCAGCGACCGTGTAGTAAGCAGGAAAGCGGGGAAGGCCGTGAAAATCGGCCGCGGTCCCGCCACTGTAATCGGCGTCTTTGCCGCGCGCGAAGAGGTCGTAAGCCAGGCTACCCTTCCTGCTGCGAGAAGCGAAACTCTTCGCGAGAAAGAGCTTCGCCGCAAGCCCTACGGGATCTCGTGGGGCTTTTTTGTTTTTGAGGGATGGAGACGGGTGCCTAGGAACACTAGCCAAATGACGCGAGCGGCGGTGGGCCTGCTGTTAGGTGTTGCGTTCGCTTTTTCAGCGCAGGTACGCGCGCAAAGTAGCCCAGCACCCGGGTTGCGCGAGGTTACGGACGACACCGGGCGGATAGTGAAACTTCCGCAAGCGGTGCGGAGAATTGTTTCGCTGGCGCCGAGTTCGACGGAGACTGTTTACGCTCTGGGATTGCAAGACCGGCTCGTGGGAGACACGGATTACTGCGATTATCCTGCCGATGCGGCGAAGAAACACAAGGTAGGCGGCGCGATTAATCCGAACATGGAAGAAATAGCAGCGCTAAAACCGGACGTTGTGCTAGTGGTGAAGAGTCTGAATAGGCTGGAGACCGTACGAGCATTGGAACAGCTTGGGATTTCTGTGTATGCAACGGACCCTCACAACGTAAACGATGTGCTAGCTTCGATGAAAAAGCTTTCCGAAGTCCTGGGAACGGAAAAGCCAGGGAACGCTCTGGACCAGAAATTAGAAGAACGGCTTAAGATCGTGCGAGAAAAACTGCATGGAGTTCCACCGAAGTCAGTGCTGTTTGTGGTGTGGACGGATCCGCTGCAATCTGTTGGCAAAAAGACATTCATAGCCGATGTTCTTGATCGCGCGGGAGCCACATCCGTGGTTGAATCGAAGCAGGATTGGCCGCAATTCAGTTTGGAAGAGGCGGTGAGGCTTCAGCCGGAATATCTTGTGTTCGCTTCGAGTCACTCAGAGACTGTTAGAAATGATGTGGAAGCTCTGGCGCTGAAGCCGGGGTGGTCTGCGATGGATGCAGTGAAAAAGAGAAAAATTGCGGTAGTGAGCGATGCCATTAACCGGCCGGGGCCGCGGATTGTGGACGCGGTAGAAGAACTGGCGCGACAACTTCATCCGGAAGTCTTTGCGGAGAAAAATTGATGCAGCCGCTGACGCTTGGCAAAGTGGCGGTGCGATGCGGAATTCTTGCGGTTATTTTGTTTGTGGTGGTGGTGATTGCGCTGAAATTCGGCGCTGTTCCGGTTTCGTTGTACGGGCTCGGGAAGGATTTGATCAGAGTGTTGATCGGCCGCAGCAGCCAAATCTCGAGCGAATACGGAATGATTATTCGCGAAATTCGTCTGCCGCGCATTGCGCTGGGAATTTTTGTAGGAGCATCGCTATCTGTGGCGGGGACTAGTTTTCAGGCGCTTCTGCGGAATCCGCTGGCCGATCCGTACGTGCTGGGAGTTTCGTATGGTGCGGCAGTTGGTTCGATTCTTGCGCTTGTCATTGAGCCACACGTTGCGCTCCGTCCTGAGATTGCCGCGGTGTTTACTCCAATTGGCGGATTTATTGGTGCGACCTTTACCATTGCAACTGTCTATCTTCTGGGCCGGTACCATGGAGATATAGATAGCAAGACTTTATTGTTAAGCGGAGTGATTGTCGGTTCCTTTTTTTCAGCAATGATCCTTTTGCTGATCACGATGCTACCGAGTTCGAGTACGCGTGGCGTGGTGTACTGGTTGATGGGAGATCTTTCGACGCCGATCCCACCGATTCTTGGATGGGTATTGCGGGTCGGATTTTTTGCGGGGTTTGCCTTGATTTACCTGACCGCTTCGGACTTGAACCTGCTGCTCGCCGGAGAAAAAGAAGCGATGCACCTGGGCGTCGACGTTAAGAAGGTACGGCTGGTGGTTTATTTGTCAGCATCTTTGCTGACCGGGCTGGCGGTTTCTGTGAGTGGTTCGATTGGGTACGTCGGGCTGATCGTTCCCCATTTGATGCGTATGATTTTTGGGACGGACTACCGCATGCTGTTGCCGGCAGCGGCGTTTGGCGGTGCGATAGCAGTGGTCATCGCTGACACAATGGCGCGTACCATTGCGGCTCCTAGCGAATTAGGTGTGGGAGCTGTCACGGCGATGGCAGGAGCGCCTCTGTTCATTTATTTGTTGCGGCGGAGATTGGCGTGAGTGCTTCAAGAGGATCCCTGATGGAGCGCGGCGCGCAGGATGGATCGCGTATGAGTTCGGAAGTGCGATTGAGCGTGGAGCAGGTGAGCTATGCGTACTCGCCGAATCCATCGCAGGCGCCGATTTTCACGCTCGAAGCAACAAGTTTCCAGGTGAAGCCGGGCGAGATCGTCGCCGTATTAGGGCCAAACGCGAGCGGAAAATCGACTGTGTTGAAATTAATCGCAGGCGCGCTCGAGCCACTCTCCGGAAGAATCTTGCTGAACGGCATGGAAACCTATTTGATGGGGCCGCGCTTGCGAGCGCAGAACATCGCGATGGTGCAGCAGGAGAGTCAGCTGTTGTTTCCGGCGAAGGTCTGGGAGTTTGTGTTGCAGGGCCGGCACCCGTACGGGAAATCGCTTCGATTCGAAACGGAAGATGACGTGGCGATTGCGAAAAAGGCCCTTGGCGACGTGGGTGCGCACCATCTGATGGATCGGTTGATGGACCAGATTTCAGGAGGCGAAAAGCAGCGCGTGATTTTAGCAAGGGCCCTGGCGCAACAGCCGATGATGCTGCTCCTGGACGAACCGACGCTGCACTTGGACATCGGCGCTCAAGTGGATTTTCTGCACACCCTCAAGAAACTGACTTTGAAGCAGAAATATGCGGTAGTGATTGTGACTCATGAATTGAACTTGGCGGCGGAATACGCCGATCAAGTCGCGCTAATGCAGAAGGGAAAGTGCCTGCGCGTGGGGACGCCGGCGAACGTGTATCAGCGGGATTTGCTGGAACAGGTTTTTCAAACGCAACTGATGGTCGAACAGAGAGTGAATGGGCGGCCAAGAGTAAGCGTGCTGGAAAAAGTTGAGTAGACGAAGTAGAGAAGACTCCGGCGAAGTTTGGTGGCGCCGGTTAACCGCCGCGGCAGCAATTCGCGGTTTCTTGTAACCCACAGCGGGCGGAAACGCCCCCGACAATAACCGCAGGCTTCGTGCACGGGAAGACGGTGAGCCGCCAAAGTGCCAGCGGCCGCAAAGCAAGCCGTCGCCGCCGCGCGACTGTAAGGCGGAAGCAGCACAGCGCAGGACACTGCAGCGAGCGTTTCTAGGATGCCGCCGCGGGAAGGACGCGCTGGTAAAACCGCCAAGCCAGGAGACCGGCGAAGCCCGCAAGCCGCATCTTGAATTCGTAAGATGCGGCCAGCCTTCAGAGCTCCCGCGCGAGAGGGAGTGGAGGAAACATGAAACGCTTTGCTCCTGCG
>Ga0066388_100000507_pt1 | contig 18510 bp, 18 predicted proteins | sample PanSoiMetaGPlot6_FD_64539 | JGI IMG/M metagenome (GOLD analysis project Ga0066388, IMG submission 64539) | Tropical forest soil microbial communities from Panama analyzed to predict greenhouse gas emissions - Panama Soil - Plot 6 (Hybrid Assembly) | ecosystem: Environmental > Terrestrial >... | reverse complement strand
CGGCACGTGGCTAGCCAGCGTGCGTCGCAGGTCGCCGGCCGTCTCGGCTTCGGCACCGTGGCCGAATACGTGGCCGATCGCCGCGCCGCCGGCTGGACCTGGGCGGCCATGGCCGCTGAATGCGCCCAGCCTTCGTCATGGCTACGGCGGCAGGCGCGGCCCGGGGTCCCCGCACCAACCGCAGAAGATGATGCCAAACGACCTTCGCGCGGCCACCTGCCCCGCCCGTGACCGGCCTTCCGTGGCCCGCGTCCCGCTGCGCGGGCGGCCGTAACGATACCGTGACCTGGTAAACACCGTCGATCACGCCGCGGGAGGCGTAGTCATGCAGCTGAGTGCGAGGAATCAGATCCCAGCCCGGGTGACCAGCATCAACGCTGGCGAAGCGATCGCCAACGTGGAACTTGACGCCAACGGGGTGCGCCTGGTCGCCTCCATCACCGTGGAAGCGGTCCGCCAGCTTGGCCTGGCGCAGGGCAGCGAGCTCACCGCGGTCATCAAGGCTTCGGACGTCATCCTCGCCGTCGGCTCATAACCGCGACCACCGACGGCAGGGTCGGCAGCCGCCGGAAACCCTGGCTAGCACGTGTCGCCACCGGCGCCGGGGCAGGCGGCCGGCGGGAAGCTGTCCAGGGTGTGACTCTCCCGGGTGCTAATCCTTCCGGAGAACGGCCTCGGCTTCGATCTCGATCTGGACCTTTTCGCTGACCATGACACCGCCGGGGACCGGCGCGTTAAAGCTGACGCCGAAGTCCGTGCGGTTGATCTCGCCGTGCGCCGAGAAACCGGCCCGCGTGCCGCCATACGGGTCCGGGCCGAACCCGTTGACCTCGACGGTCAGCGACACCGGGCGGGTCACCCCGCGGATGGTGAGGTCGCCGTCGAGGATGAAGTTGTCCCCGTGCCGGCGGATCCCGGTGGAGGAGAACGTCATCTCCGGATGCGTGGCCACGTCGAAGAAGTTGGACGAGCGCAGGTCGTTGTCCCGCGTCTCGTTGCCGGTCACCACCGACGACAGGTCGATGGTCGCCGTCGCCGACGAGTCGAGCGGGTTCTCCGCCGTGACGATCTGGGCCTGGAACGTGTTGAAATGCCCGCGGATCTTGCTCACCATGAGGTGGCGAGCCACGAATGCGATCTGGGAGTGGACGGGATCCAGGTCCCAGGTGCCTGCTACGTAACCCTCGATCTTGACAGCCGCTTCAGCCATCACATCTCCCGGATTCTCCGAACAGAACGGTGCTGGATAGTGACACGGTTCCCAAGCGGAACCGCGGCACCTATCCTCGGCAGTGCCGCGTTTCGGGCGCAAGACGGCACATCTGAGTGCCTTAGTACCCCGGAGGTAACTATGGCTGCTAATGGCGACGCCATGAGCGGATGCCCGATCCGGGAGATCTTGGAACGCGTCGGCGACAAATGGTCGTTGCAGGTGATCTTTCACCTCGGCGACGGCCCGCAGCGGTTCACCGGGCTGAAGCGCAGCATCGACGGGGTCAGCCAGCGGATGCTGACCGTGACGCTGCGCGGCCTGGAACGCGACGGGATCGTCAGCCGGACCATGTACCCGGTGATACCACCACGCGTCGAGTACGAGCTGACCCCGCTCGGGGAGACCCTGCGCGATGCCGCGAGCGCCCTGGTGAGCTGGGCCGACGCGCACCTGGCCGAGGTGGACGCGGCCCGCGCTGCCTACGACGCGCGGGCCAGCATGGCCGCGATCGGGTAGGCCCCGCCAGCGCCAGTGCCCGCTGGCCGTGGGCGAAACGAACATGGGGGGCCCGGCGGCCCCCGCTTGCGGCCGCCGGGCCGAAACGCCGGGTGGCCGGGGGAGACCCCTAGCGCACCGGCCGAGGCCAGGCCCCCGTCTGGCTGAACCCCGGCGCGCCAGGCTCTCCGGGCACCCAGGCGCCCCCGAGAGCCAACCCAGTGCCCCCCGTCGGTGTGGCTCGCACCCATACAGAGGCGGCGATGAGCGGTCCTGATACACGCGTCTCCTGGATGCGCCCGGGCGGGGCGGCCCGGGCCCGGGGCGGGCCTGGCCAGGGACGCCCGGCTCAGGCGGCGCCGAGGGCGAGGAACGACCATGCGGTCGCGGCCAGCACCGGCTCACGTTCGGCGCCGTCGCGGGCGCAGCGCAGCGCCGCCGCGAGGCTGGCTCCGCCCCGAACGTGCCGGTGCAGCGCGACCATCAGCGTGGCCGTGGCCTGGTCGTTGACCGGCACCACGCTCGCGACGATCTCGGCGGTGCCCAGCGGGGCCAGGGTGTAGGCGAGGCCGAGCAGTTCGTCGGCCCCCGCCGGCGCGAGCACCCCGGAGTCACAGCTGGAGAAGATGACCCGGTACGGGGCGCGCCGCAGCCGCTCCAGGTCGTACACGGTGAGCGGCCCGTCATCCATGCGCAGCGACGAGAACAGCGGGCTGTCGGCCCGGAATGTGCCGTGCGCCGCGATGTGGGCGAGCGCGGCCCCGTCCAGGGCGGTGAGCACCCGGCGCGCGGTCGCGGTGCCCGATCCGAGCACGGTAGCGTGCGGGTACTCCGCCGCCAGCGGCGGTATCTCACTGCCGTGGCCGAGGCCGGGCCCGCGGACGAACACCGGATCCCGGCGACCCGGCGGTGCCGCCGCCCGGGCCTGGAGCCAGGCGCGCGCCGACGGCGCGACGCTCACCACGCGGTCGCGCAGAGCCGGCAGCAGCGCCCAGGGGACGGCGTGCAACCGCCCGGGCGGGACCACGACGACCGGGCCGTCACCCAGGAGCCTCCCCGCCTGGCCGAGCAGGATCGCCTCCAGCCGGTGCCCGCTGGTTTCCAGCGTGGCTAGCGCGGTGGCCTGGCCCGCGCCGCGGCCACGGGCCAGCCTGCGCAGGCCGAACCGGGCGAACCCGACCTCGGTGGCGGCCTCGTCCGCGCGGCCGGCGCGCACGTGCCGGACCCCGCCCGAACGGCACACCAGGATGTGCAGGTCACCGTCGACCGCGACGATCTGCACCAGCGTCACCTCGCCGAGGACGGCCAGGAACTCCCCGGCGCTGAACCGCCAGGCACCGCCCCCGCCGTTGTGGCGGGACCGCAGCACCCGGGCCCGCACCGCGGCTTCCAGCCGCAACTGCTCACGCTGGAAGTGGGTGGCCGGGTCGCCGCCGGCGCGGGCCCGGTCCAGGCGGCTGGTCACGTCGCGGAGCGCGGTCAGGTCGGCCTGGAGTTCCGCATCGTCGGCCGGGCGGGCCGCGGGGATCGCGTGGGCCGTCGCCCGCCACCGCTCGCTCCAGGTGAGCAGCAGCCGGGGCCGGGCGGCGGCCAGCGCCGACCGCTGCGCGAGCGCCGCGAGTTCGGCGCCGTGCGCGGTCGCCTGGGCCCGCAGTTCCGAGGCGCCGAGGGTGAGCTGGTGCTCGTCCAGGAGGGCGAGCCCGCGGCCGCACGCGGCGAGCAGCCGCCGCCGGTCGCCGGCCGCCTCGGCGCGCAGGGCTTCCGCGAGCCAGCCCTGGGCGCGGGCCAGGGCGGTCACCCGGCGGTGCCGGTTGCGCGCCGCCGCCGCCAGGTGGGCGTCCGCCTCGGCTGGCCGCCCGGCGGCACGGGCGAGCCGCCCCGCCAGCAGGCGTGCCTGCGCCGCCTCGCTGGAGCCGAGCAGGCCCAGGTCGTCCACGACCTGGGCGGCCTCGCGAAGCAGTCGCGCCGACGGCGGCCGGCTCGCGCAGCGCGCCTGCAGCAGCAGCAGGCTCGCGTGCGCCCGCCACCAGTGCCGCCCCTGGGCGGTGAACATGGGGAGGGCAGCCTGCGCCCGCGCGCCGGCCAGGCCGGGCTCCCCGGCGGCGAGCGCGGCCTTGGCCGCGCTGAGCAGCAATTCGGCTCTTTTCGTGGCCTGGCCGCGGCGCGGGAAGCGGCCCACGGCCGCGTCAGTCTCCCTGAGCGCGTCGGCTGGGAGCCCGGCCGCCAGCAGCACCGCGCAGCGGTCGATGGCGAGGTCCGGCTTCTGCACGGCGAGAAGCCCGTAGCGGCGGCCCGCCTCGTCAAGGTAGGACAGCGCCGCCGGCAGGTCCCCGGACCGGAACGCGACCAGCCCGCGATTATGCCAGGTGTAGGCGACCTCGAGCTCTTGGCTGGTCGTGGCGAACAGGTGATCGGCGCGGCCCAGGTCGCGTTCCGCGCGGTGGGCGGAGCCGAACGCCAGATGGACGAGTGCCCTCGTGGTCAGGGCCCGCGCTTCCCAGATGGTGTCACCGGCCGGGCGCAGGATGCGGACCGCGCGCGTCAGGTCATCGAGCGCTTCCCGGTGCCGGCCGAGAACCCACAGCACGATGCCGCGGCGCACCAGGACCCGGGCCGCGGCGGGCCCCGTGACCAGGGCCAGCGATGAGTCCATGGCCGCGAGCCCCCGCGCGCTGTGACCGCGGTAGACCAGGGCGACGCCGAGGGTCGCCAGGACATCGGCTTCCCGGTCCGTGGCGCGGGCCGCCCGCGCGAGGCGCGCGGCCGCGCGCAGCTCGGCGGTCGCGCCGTCCAGGTCGCCGAAATCCCTGAGCACCGTGCCGACGGCTTGGTGCGCGACGGATGCCTCAAACGGGGCGGGGTCGGCCGCAAGGACGGCTCGCGCCCTCGCAAGCGCCTCCCCGGGACGGGCGCCGGTCAGCGGCAGCAGATCAAGTACACCGCGGGCGCTGCCGTCCGGGGGAGGACTGCCGCCAGCCATGTGATCGATGTTAAGCCTGGCCCTTAGGGTGGTCCACCACGATAATGAGACGGCAAAAGCCACAGTCCGGCAGGCACGCAAATGGCGGTCGCATGGTCAGCGGCGGCCGCGAGCGAGTATTGAGGGTAACTATGGATTCTGCGGAGGCGGGACGCACGGGCGAGCCCCCACCCGAGCGTGGGCCAGACGAGGGCGGGCCCTCAGCAGTTGATATTCAGATTGACCTCATCGTGGCCGAATTCAAGGAGAAAGGCATCGACGTCGGGGTGGCGCGCTGCCCCGACGGGACCTTGGACTTCCTCTTTGAAGAAGGCGTGATTCTGGTCCGCGACGCGTACCTGCGCGAGGTGGCGGAGTTCCTCCGCGCGAGGGACACGGACGCCGCCGAGCAGCCCCGTCCCGCCACCGGCGTCCTGCCCGGGGTGAGCCACCTCTCGCTGGTCGGCTCGAGGTTCCCCCGTGTCCTCGAAGCCCTGGATGAGATCGACGCGAGGTTCGGGGTAGGGGTGGCGACGCCGAGCCACATCTTGTCGGTCACCCCGGTCCATCCCTGCCCGGCCACCGAGCCCGAGGAGGTCCCGCGCGGCAGCTTCCCCGATCCCGGCCCGTGCGAGGGCGGTGGCAGCGGCGCGTTCGTCCTCGTGATCGACACCGGGCTGCTGCACGATGCCGATGATCACCCATGGCTGGCCGGAGTGACCGGGCAGCTCGACCCGCCGCCGGGCATACCCGAGTCGCCGATCCGCGGCTACACCGGCCACGGAACCTTCGTCGCCGGGGTGGCACGCTGCATGGCACCGTCGTCGCGGGTCCGGGTCAGCAGGGACTTCGACCGGGCCGGCGCGCTGTCCGAGCACGAACTGGTGAAGCGGCTTCGCCAGGCCCTGGGGCTCGGCGCGGATGTCATCAACCTGTCGGCGGGCGGGACCACGCGCAAGAACCTGCCGCTGCTGAGCTTCGTGGCGTTCTGGGAAACCTACCGCCACTACAAGGGCGTGGTCCTGGTCGCCTCGGCGGGGAACAACTCCACCCGCCGGCCATTCTGGCCGGCGGCCTTCCCCCAGGTGGTGGGGGTGGGCGCGCTTGCCGCCAATCGGCGGGCCCGGGCGGTCTTCAGCGATTTCGGGCCGTGGGTGGACGTGTACGCGCCCGGTGAGAGCCTGGTCAACGCTTATGCCACCGGAACGTATACCTGCCGCGAGCCGCCCCATAGTGGCCAGGTGCGCCACTTCCACGGCATGGCGCGGTGGAGCGGGACTTCTTTTGCCGCGCCATTGGTCGCCGGCCTGATCGCGGCCCGCATCACGCGCACTGGCGAGGACGGGCGGCGAGCGGCCAGTTCGCTGCTGGCCCAAGCGCGTGCGCAGCACATCCCCGGGGTAGGCCCCGTCCTGTGGCCGTGTGACACCGGTGACTGTGGCGACCGCGTGTCATGCTGCTGCTGCGGAAGTCGACACGGGGCGGCGGGGCATTGCCGCTGCTGATGGAAGGGCGTGGCGGTGAACCCGGACGACACCGGCCAGTTGGTGCGAGGCGCGGCCGGCGGTGATGAGATTGCCTGGCGCGGTCTCGTGGACAGGTTCAGCGGCCTGGTATGGGCGGTCGCCCGGGCGCACCGGCTCGCCAACGCCGACGCCGCCGACGTCTACCAGACCACGTGGCTGCGCCTGGCCGAGCACATCCGGCGGATCGACCATCCCGACCGGGTAGGTGCCTGGCTCGCGACTGCCGCCCGGCGGGAGTGCCTGCAATCCCTGCGTGTGGCCGGCCGGACGCTGCCCACCGACGACATGGACCGGCTCGACCTTACCCCGGTCACCGGCAACCCCACCGAAGACGCAGTGCTCGCCGCCGAGCAGGAACGGGAGGACGCGGACCGGGCTGCAGTGGTGTGGCGGGCGCTGGACCGGCTGCCCGCCCGGTGCCGCGAACTGTTGCGGGTCCTGATGGCATCGCCCCCGCCCAGCTACGCGGAGGTCGCCGCGGCGCTCGGGCTGCCGCTCGGCAGCATCGGCCCCACCAGGGCACGGTGCCTGCGGCAGCTCCGCGAGGAGGTGGCAGGTATCACGGGCGGGGCTTCCTCCTCTAATTGACGTAGCGCTAGCCCCCACTCATTGACGTAGCGCTAGGCCCCCACGGAGACAGACATGCACAACCCAGACGACGAGCTTGAAGAAGAGCTCAGGCGGCTTGCGGCCAGCCGGGACCCGGTGCCCGCCCAATTGCACCAGGCGGCGGTGGATGCGTTCTTGTGGCGAGACATCGACGCCGAAATCGCCGAGCTGGTCTACGACTCGCTGCTCGACACCGACGCGGCATCCTTGGTGCGCGGCCCCGCTGACCAGCGCCTGGTCTCCTTCGCCGCGGGCGGGATGACCATCGATCTCGAGGTAACCAGCGCCGGCCCCGGGCGGACGGTGATGGGCCAGATCACCCCGCCGCAGCGCGCCACGGTCGACATCCGCCACCCCCAGGACACGGTCACCGTCGAGGCGGACGACCTCGGGCGGTTCCGGTCCGGCCCGCTCCCGCGCGGCCCGGCGAGCCTGCGGCTGCGCCCCCCGCCCGATGCGGCCGGGCCCGCCGTCATCACCGACTGGATTGCCCTTTAGCCGGGGCCGCGTCCAATGCCACGATCGCCAGGCAGGCGGGGGCGCATGTGGACGCGGTCCGCAAGCGGCTCCGCCGGTTTGCCGCCGCCCGGGCTGGCCGGGCTGAAAGATGCCCCCCGCGCAGCGGCGTGTCAGGCGTGCTCGTTGACGAGCCGTCGGACGCTGGCTTGGGTGAGGCCGGCGGTGGCGTCGGTGAGCCGCTGTTTGAGGGTGTGGGCCTCGTCGGTCAGCCAGGCGGCGATGTCAGCTCGGCGGCCTGGCTGCATCCGTGACTCGATGGCGGCAACGCTCAAGGCCGCGACCGGGTGGCCGTCCTTGCCGAGGATCGGTGCCCCGACCGCGCACATTCCGGGGATCACCATGCCGTCGTTGAAGGCGTATCCCTGCCGCCGGCTGGCGTCCACCAACGCCAGCAGGGTGGCCGCGTCGAAGTTCGGGTAGCGGGTCAGCAGCGGGGCGTTGGTGTCGATGATCCGGCGCCCGTCGTGGTCGGGCAGCCAGGCCAGCAGCGCCAGGCTGCCCGCGCCGACCCCGAGCGGCCGGCGGTCGCCCGCGTACAGGGTGAGCGTCTTGATCGGGAACGACCCGGTGACCCGGTCGATGCAGACCGCCTCGGTGCCGCTGCGGATCGACAGGTAGACGGTGTCGGCGGTGCGGTCGGCGAGCCGGCGCATGGCATCGCTGGCGAGCTCGGCCAGACCGTAGCGGTTGGCTGAGGCCACGCCGAGGGCGAAGAACCGAAGACCCAGATGGAAGTGCCCGGAGTGTTGGTCCTGCTCGACCAGGCCGGTCCGCACGAGTGTCGCGAGGATGCGGAAGGCGGTGGACTTGCGGAGGCCGGTGTCGGCGGCCAGGTCGATGAGGCGTCGGCCATGGCCGTTACCGGCCGCCAACACGTTCACGATGGCCGCGGCGCGCTCGATGCTCTGGATCGACTCCATGCTCGCTCCAGGTGTCTGGTGTCTCGCAGGAGCACTGGCTCACTGCCTACCTCGCAACCCAGTTTCCCATACCGAGCGGTTACAGCGCACTATGGCCCCGTAAATCCTCAAAATGTGACGTATTGTGGAACTCAGTTCCGTATCGCGATACCATAGCTCGACTTGCTTCCCTCGCGGAGGGCTGCGGATGGTCAGGGCCGATGGAGTTCCGAGCACCGGCATGGTGGTGACCGACAGCGTCACGCTCCTCGACGGGCGCGCCGCAGGCGCGGTGGTGGTGGCCGGCTCGCACAGCGGGGTGTACCCGGCCTGCCTCGTAGCCTTTCTCGGGGCGCGGGCCGTGGCGCTCAACGATGCGGGGGTGGGCAAGGATCGCGCCGGGATCGCCGGACTGGAGTACCTGAACGGGTTAGGCCTGCCCGCGGTGGCCGTGGGTCACGAAACGGCCCGCATCGGGGACGGTCACGACAGCCTGGAGCGCGGCGTGGTGCGGCACGCGAACCGGGTCGCCCGTGAGCTGGGCTGCGCACCCGGCCTGACCTGCCGGCAGGCGGTGCGGCTGCTGGCCGCGGCGCCGCCGCGACGGTGGGCGGCGCCGCGGCCCCCCGAGGGACGGCACCGGCTGCTCGGCGGGGCGCCGGAGGTGTGGGCGTTGGACTCGGTCTCGCTGGCCGGCGCCGACGACACCGGGCGGGTGCTCGTCACCGGCTCTCATGGCGGGTTGCTCGGTGGCCGCGCCGAGACCGCCCTCAAGGTGGATGCCGCCGTGGTGTTGTTCAACGACGCCGGGGTGGGGATCGACCGTGTCGGCCTGACCCGGCTGCCGGTGCTGGACGGCCGCGGCATCCCGGCGGCCACCGTGGCGGCCGACAGCGCCCGGATCGGGGACGGGCGTTCCACCTATGCCGACGGGATCGTCTCGGTGGTGAACCGGACCGCTGGCGGGCTCGGGGCCCGGCCCGGCATGCCCGCCCGCACGCTCGTCGACCGGCTGATCGGCGCGGCAGACGGGCACGGCGGTCAGGGCGGGCGAGCGTGAGCGGCCCGCGTATGGACCACGTCGCACCGGCTGGTCTGGGCGGTCCGGTGACCGGCGGACTGGCCCTGGCGCAGATGCTGCGGCTGCATCGGGTGGGGCCGATGTTCGGCATGGGCGGGTTCCAGCTCCTGCCGTTCTACGAGGGTGTGCGTCGGCTGGGCCTGCGACACCACCTGGTCAACGACGAGCGCTGCGGTGCCTTCGCCGCCGACGCCTACGCCCGGCTGACCGGCCGGCCAGGGGTGTGCGACGCCACCCTGGGCCCTGGGGCGACGAACCTGGTCACCGCGTTGGTGGAGTCCCACAACGCTGGTGTTCCGCTGATCGCGTTGACCGGTGGTGCCCACCGGGCCCATGCCGGGCGGAACATGACCCAGGAGGCTCGGCAGGCCGAGCTGTTGCGCCCCGCGGTGAAGGACCTGGTCCGCGTCGAGTTGCCTGGGCGCATCCCCGAGATGGTCCGGCGTGCCTTCGCGGTGGCCACTTCTGGCCGCCCGGGGCCGGTCGTGCTCGAGGTCCCGGAGGACGTGGCCCATGCCGAGCACGACTTCCCGGCCGCGGACTTCTTCGCCGATGCGAGCACGTGCTCGGTCCCGGCCCGTCGCGCCCGGCCGGACAGCGCCGACGTGGCGCGCGCGGCCGCCCTGCTCGAGCGGGCGCGGCGCCCGCTGATCCTGGCCGGAGGAGGGGTGCATCTGTCCGGCGCGCACGATGCCCTACGCGTGCTGGCCGAGCAGGGCGCGATCCCGGTCGCGCACACCCTCAGCGGCAAGGGCGCCATCGCCTGCGTCCACGAGCGCTCGGTCGGGCTGTTCGGCCGCTACAGCCGGATCGCCAACGATCTCATCGAGCAAGCCGACTGTCTGTTGGTGGTCGGCTGCAAGCTCGGGGAGGTCGCGACCTGCCGCTACGAGCTGCCCAAGCCCGGCGTGCCGCTGGTCCACCTCGATGTCCTGGCCGAGGAGCTGGGCCGCTGGGCGCCGGCCACGGTGGCGCTGTGGGGCGACGCGCGGGCCGGGCTGGAGGACCTCCGGACGGCGCTGGCCGGCAGCAGCGCCGGCGCCCGCTCTGCCCGCGCCGGCTACCTCGCCGAGGTCCGCCGCAGACGTGAGCGCTGGGCCGCCGACGTCCGCGCCCAGTCCACGAGCCGCGAGCGGCCGATCACCATGGCGCGGCTGCTGCATGAGCTGAACCGGCTCCTGCCCACACACGGCGTGCTGGTCGCCGACGGCGGTTTCGCCAGCCACTGGGCCGGGCTGCTGTACGACACCAAGCAGGCGGGTCGCGGCTTTGTCGCCAACCGGGGGTTCGCCGCCATCGGCTACGGGCTGCCCGGCGCCGTGGGCGCGTGGCTGGCCACCCGCGACCAAGGTGGTGCGGGACCGGTCGTTGCCATCACCGGCGACGGGGGCATGAACATGAGCATCGGCGAGCTTGAGACCGCGCGCCGGGTGGGTGCGGCGTTCACCCTGATCGTGGTCAACAACGCCGCCTCCGGGTATGTGAAGGCGTTGCAGCACGCCGTCTACGGCCAGGCCAGCTACCAGTCAAGCGACCTGGCCGAGACCGATTACGCCGCGCTGGCCCGCGCCTTCGGCTCCCACGGCCTGCGGGTCGAGGACCCCGACGGCCTCGCGGCCGCGCTCGGCGACGCGCTCGCGCACGACGGCACGCCGACCGTGCTGGATGTGGTGGTCACGCGTGACCCGGCACGGATGCTGCCCGGCGTCGACACCCGCACGGTCGGACCGGCCGAAACGCGGTCCCACCCTCGTGCGATCGGGCACGAGGACGCGCACGGATCAGATCCCGCTATCGGAGGCGCGCAATGAAAAGGTCGGCTCTTGCAACTGTTCTGCTCACTGTCACGATGGTGGCGACGTCGAGCTGCGGGCTCACCACGGGTGCGGCGGACAAGGGGTCCGGGCAGGGAGTCACGGACACCCAGATCAAGATCGGGACAACGAATCCCCTGACCGGACCGGTCGCCGCCTCCTGCAAACCGGTGAGCGACGGTGCCCTGGCCTGGTTCGACTACGTCAACAACCACGGTGGGATCAACGGGCGGAAGATCGTCGACCAAGTCCTCGACGATGGGTTCAACGCACCCGAAGCGCTTTCCAATGCGCGCCAGTTCGTCAGTGACGGTGACCTTGCCGTCTTCGGTGGCTGTGGCTCGGTCCAGCCACCGGCGATCCTGCCCGAGCTGGCGAAAAACGGCATCCCGTACCTGTTTCCCTATGCCTCCGCCCCCGCCCTCGAAGCCGCCGGATACAAGCGGCTGTTCCTGATCTTCCCCTCGTACGGGCACCAGCTCGCGGGTCTGATCAAAACGGCGATGCACGAGCACGGGCCAGGTTCGGTCTGGTTCGCCAACGCGCAGATCCCAGGTTCAGATCAGACCGAGCGACAGGTCCGGCAGGCCGTCCAGGACGCTGGTGGGACCTACCTGGGCGGGGAGACCACCATCGTCGGTACCAGCGACTACACCCCCCTCGTACTCAAGATGAAGGCGGCGCACCCCGATTACGTCGTGCTCTCCCAAGGCGCACCGGACGCCGCGCGAATCGTGCAGACCATGGCGGCACAAAACGCGCTCCCGACCAAGCGGATCCTCGGGCAGGCGAACCTGGCCACCGCGCCGTTCGTCGGTTCGGTCGGCGACATCGCCAACGGCAGGGTCCTGACCGTGTCGCCAGTGGAGTTGGCGACCAGCCAAGCCGCGGCGTCCTGCAGGCAGGCGTTCGCGAAGGCATCACCACCGCTCACGGCGGAGGGCTACAGCCTGTTCGGGTGCGGGACCGCCCAGATCATGACCGAGGCTCTCAAGGAGGCGGGCAAGAACCTCACCCGCGAACGCCTGGTGCAGGTCCTACGGAGCTGGCAGCAGAAGACGGCGTCCCCGATCTTCCCGGCGGTGACCTTTGGTGCGTCGGGCAACCTGGGCGTCACCAGGATGATCCTCGTGGAGATCCAGAACGGTCAGCTCGCCGGCCAGGGCGAACTGGCGGTCGTCCCGTGATCGACGCGAACCCCGCCCCCCGCCTCTCAGCCCGGTGATCTCATGGAGCTGTTCACGGGCGCCGTCATCAGCGGGATCACCATCGGGATCCTGTACGGGCTGCTGGGCTTCCCGATCGTCCTGCTCTACAAGTGCACCGGAGTAGCCAACTTCGCTCAGGGGAATATCGCCACCTTTCTGACCTTCGTGGTCTTCGTGACGATGCGGTCGGTCGGATTCGGCATCCTGCCCGCGCTCGGGGTCGGTCTCGCGGCGGCGGCCGCGCTCGGGGCCCTGCTGTATCTCGTGGGACTGCGCGTGCACGCGGACACCGCCGACCACGTGAACATCCTCATGCGGACGCTGGCGCTGTACCTGTTGCTCGCCGGTGTCATCAGCGTGCGGTGGTCGCGCGGGGAGCCATTCGCGTTTCCGACCGTGTTTCCCCGGGGAGCGCTGCATGCCGGTCTCATCGATATCTCCTACCAGTCGGCCGGGGCGACCGGTGTGGCAGGGGTCCTCGCGCTGCTGTTCTGGCTGTTTTTCAAGCGCACCGAGACGGGTCTGCTGTTTCTCGCCACGGCCGAACGCCGAGACATCGCCCAGTTGCTCGGGGTCGACACGCGGCGGCTCACCATGATCGCCTGGGTCCTGGCCGCCGTCGTCTCGTTGCTGGTCGGCGTGCTGGTCGCGCCGACCAACCTGCTCGCCGCCAACATGATGGACCTCTTTCTCCTCTATTCCTTCACCGCGGTCATCCTCGGCGGGCTGACCAGCCTGCCCGGTGTCTTCGCCGGCGGGGTGATCGTGGGGGTCATTGGCAACGTCGTCACCGTCTACACCGATGACGATTCCTCCGTCATCGCCGTCTTCGGGCTCCTGCTCCTGGTCCTGCTGGTCCGCCCGTCGGGGCTGTTCGGCGATCCATCCCTCAAGCGCGTGTAGCGACAGACCTGACAGCCGTGGAAGCAAAGGAAGCACAGACATGCCGGTTGTAAGTGCACGGGCGAAGAGCCGCGCCCTGCCGTACGCGCTGATGGCGATCGGGCTGCTCTTCCCGCTGGGTGGCATGGCCAGTGGACGGCTGCTGGACGTTCTCACGCTCGGCCTGATCTACGCGATGGCCGCGGTGGGGCTGGATGTCGTCGTGGGGTACAGCGGCCAGCTCGCGCTCGGCAACTTTGGGTTCGTCGCGATCGGCGCCTACACCTCCGCGGTGCTCGCCGGGCGCTACGGGCTTTCCGTCTGGCTGACCTTCCCGTGCGCCATCGCCGCCTGCGCCGTTGTCGCGCTGGTCGTCGGGCTGCCCATGGTCCGGCTGCCGCAGTTGGGCATGGCATTGGGCACCTTCTTCTTCGCGTACATCGTCTCGCTGCTGCTCGCCGGCCAGACGCTGAAGCGGTGGACGAACTCCACCGACGGGATCCCGGTACCGGCCCTCCCGGCGTTGGGCGCCGACGCGTTGACCCCGTACCGGCTCTACTACCTCACCTGGCTGCTGCTCCTGGTCGTTGTGCTGCTCAGCGTGCGCTACGCCGTATCGCGCAGCGGCCGCATGCTCCGGCTGATCAAGCACGATGAGATCGTCGCCAGCGTGGCCGGTGTCGACGTCAACCAGGCGAAGCTGTGGGCGTTCGTGTTCTCCGCCAGCGTCGCCGGCATCGCCGGGGTGGTCTTCGCTCAGGCCATCGGTTTCCTGGCTCCGGAGACCTTTCCCGCCATCGAGTCGGTGCTCCTGGTGGCCATGGCCGTGGTCGGCGGGCTGGGCACGATCGCCGGCCCGATCCTCGGCGCGGTCGCGTTCAACGTGCTGCTCGAGCTCAGCCGGACGGCGGGAAGCTGGCGCGAAGTGATGTTCGCCTCGGTCCTGCTGGCCGTGCTCGTCTTCTTCAAGGGTGGCATCGTCGGCCTGCTCGAACTGGCGGCCGGCTGGCTGCACCGACAGGCACCGGTCCAGGCACTCGGCAGCCGGGCCGTCGGGTTGGGCCGCCGGCTCCGCGGCCTCCCTCGTCCCGGTCCCGGCGCGCCCCCGGCGACCGTGCCGCCGGCGGTGGTGGGTCCGCGGGTGGTCGACCAGCGCGGTGCCGCTCGCGCTGACCCGCCCGACCGGGCCGCCGACCAGATCCTGTCTGTCCGTGGCGTGACCGTGCAGTTCGGTGGGCTTCGCGCGCTGGACGACGTGTCCCTGACCGTCGAGCGGGGCAGCGTCCACGCGGTGATCGGCCCCAACGGAGCCGGCAAGACCACGCTGCTCAACTACATCAGCGGGGTACAGCGGGCCAGCGCGGGGACGGTCACGCTCGACGGCCGCGTTCTCGGCGACCTCGCCCCGCACCAGGTCAGGCGCGCTGGGATCGCGAGGACCTTCCAACACCCCTCGCTCGCGCCGGACCTGACCGCGTTGGAGAACGTCCAGCTCGGCACGCTCGGCCAGCAGCGCCAGAGCGTCTGGGCGGACCTGCTCCCGCTGCGGTCGACGCGTGCTCGCGAACGGGCGGGCCGGAGGGACGCCTGGCAGGCGCTCGAGCAGGTCGGCATCGCCGCGGCGCGAGCGCAACGCTGCGCGGGTGATCTCACGCCGGCCGAGCAGAAGCTCGTCGACATCGCCCGCGCTATCGTCGCTCGTCCCAGGGTCCTGCTCATGGACGAGCCCACCGCCGGACTCGAGGAGGTCGACATCGAGGTGGTGGCGAGGATCCTCAGGCAGCTCAACCGGGACCTCGGGCTGTCCATCGCGGTGATCGCTCACCATGTGGGCTTCATCCGCGAGATCGCCGACCGCGCGACAGTGCTCGACCTGGGACGGGTGCTGGCGCACGGCACCCCCGAGGAGGTCACGAGCAACACGGAGGTCGTGGACGTCTTCCTGGGACATGAGCATGTCTAGCAGCACCGGAACGGCATTGGAGATCCTGCGCCTGCGCGTCTCCTACGGACGGGTACCGGTCCTTCGGGACGTGACCATCAGCGTGCCTGCCGCGTCGGTCGTCGGCCTCATCGGCCGCAACGGAGCGGGCAAGACAAGCACCCTGCGGGCCGTGTCCGGCGTCGTCCGCCGTGGCGGCGGCCAGATCCTCCTGCACGGCGTGCCGCTGCCCGCCAGCCCGCACCAGGTCGCAAGCCGTGGGGTGATCCACGTTCCCGAGGGGCGCGGCCTCATCCCCAGCCTCAGCGTGTACGACAACCTGCGGGTCGGATGCGCTGCGGTCGGCAAGCCCCTGGGCGCCGACCAGCTCGAGTTCGTCGCCACGTACTTCCCGAAGGTCCCGCCCCTGTTCGACCGCAAGGCGAGCCTACTCAGCGGGGGAGAGCAGCAGATGGTGGCGCTGGCCAGAGGTCTGGTGACCGCGCCCACCGTGCTCATGGTGGACGAGCTGAGTCTCGGCCTGGCGCCCAAGGCGGTCGCCGAGGTGCTGGCGGCCCTCCTCGACGCCACCCGCTCCAACGCCACCGCCCTGCTCATCGTTGACCAGAACGTCCGAGCGCTGGCCAAGATCTGCGACCGGCTCCACTACCTCCACGATGGCGTCAGCTCCGAGGTGGGATCCGACATCACCGACGAGACGGCGCTGCGATCGATCTACTTCAGTTGACCGACCGTGCGCCTCGGCGGCAACACCCGACGCCGCGGCGCACTCGATGCCCTGGACGGCCGATGAGCCCATTGCTAACCGCGCTCCAGCGGGGCGTTCAGGTCTTCGACCTCGCCCAGCCCCTTGCCGAGACCACGCCCCACTCGCCGAACGCCCCCGCCTTCCACCATGTTCTGCTGCGCCGCCACGGCGACGCGGTTCGCCCGGACGGCGGCTCACACGCCAGCGACCTGATCGTCACCGGCGGCCACACCGGCACCCACATCGACGCCCTCGGCCACGTTTCCCACCAGGGCAAGCTCTACGGCGGCATCCCGGCCGCCGAGGCGCAGACCGGCGGCCGGCTCACCGTGCTCGGGATCGACCAACTCAAGCCGATGGTCTGCCGCGGCGTGCTGCTGGACGTCGCCGCCCTGCACGGCACCGACGTCCTGCCCGCCGGCTACGGGATCACGCCGGACGACCTGGCCAGCGCCGAAGGCGCGGCCGGCGTCGAGGTCCGCGCCGGCGACGTCGTGCTGATCCGCTGCGGCTGGGGCGCCAAGTTCGACGATCCGGCCGCGTTCCTCGGCCTGGAGACCGGCGTGCCCGGACCCGTCGAGGCGGCCGCTGGCTGGCTCGCCGATCGCGGCGTCCGCGCCACCGGCGCCGAGACCATCGCCTACGAACGGATCCCGCCGGGTACCGGCCACCAGGACCTGCCGGTCCACCGGCTGCTGCTGGTGCAGCGCGGCATCCCGATCATCGAGGTGATGAAGCTCGACCAGCTCGCGGCCGCCGGCGTGCACGAGTTCGCGTTCGTGCTGGCCCCGTTGAAGATCGTCGGAGGAACCGGTTCGCCGGTCCGTCCGCTGGCCCTGGCGGGCTGATATGGCGACGGGTCATGGCAGCGGCGCGCCCGTCTCTGGGCAGGTGCGGCCGATCGGTGCGGTGGCGGTGGTCACCGGCGGCGCCCGCGGCATCGGCTACGCCGCCGCGGCGGGCCTCGCCGAGCTCGGCGCCCGGGTCTGCATCGTCGATCGTGACCGGGACCGGGCCGAGCAGGCGATGGCCCGGCTCCGCACCGTGCACGGGGCGGTCGGCCTGGTCGTCTGCGGCGACGTCGCCGACCCCAGCCTCGCAGCCTCGGTCCGCGAGCAGGTGGAGGCGACGCTCGGGCCGGTGGACGTGCTCGTCAACGCCGCCGCGATCCTCAGCTCACGCTCCTTCGACGAGCTGGACCTCGAGGAGTGGCGGCGGGTCCTGGCCGTGAACACCTCCGGGGTGTACTACCTGTGCCGGGCGCTGCTGCCACGGATGCTCGAGCGCCGGCGCGGCCGCATCGTGAACGTGTCCTCCCTGGCCGCCAAGCAGGGTGGCGGTGGAATCGGGACCAGCGCCTACGCGACCGCCAAGGCGGCGGTGCTCGGGTTGACCAAGGCGCTGGCCAGCCTTGCCGCCCCCCACGGTGTGACGGTCAACTGCGTCGCTCCGGGCTCGATCGAGACCGAGATGACCGCGCTTGCCTACCGCGAGGACCCCAGCCTGCTGCCCCGCACGGTGGTGCGCATCCCGATGGGCCGCCGGGGTCGCGCCGTCGAGGTCGCCGATGTGATCGTCTTCCTCGCCTCCGACAGCGCCTCCTACATCTGCGGGGAGGCGATCAACGTCGACGGTGGATCACGGATGGAGTAGTCGAGGTCGCCCCAACGGACAGCAACCTGACGCTCCAGTCAGCAGAAAGGAATGCATGCGTGGGCCGACCCGCGACCATGATCGCCGAGCTGACCCCGCTGATCACCCACGTCCTACCGCTGACGGAGCTGCGCCACGCCGCGGAATTGGCCCGCACCGGCGCCTGCGGCAAGGTCGTGCTCCTGCCGCCCACCGCGCTGGACGCGGGTGCCGCGCAGTAGCCGCCCGTCTCGCGCAAATAGCCGCAAGGAGGCACGAATGGCCACCCGCGAAGGGCGGTACGACCTGCCGGGCAAGCAGGTCCTGCTGGTCGGCCCGGACGATCCCCTGCGGTCGGCGGTTGCCGGGGCGTGCGCAGCGCACCACGCGAGCGGCGTGGCGACCGTCACCCCACCACCCCCGCTCGCCACCGGCGCCGACCACGCGGCCCTGGGGCACGCCCTCGACCAGGCCATGGCCAGCGTGCCCAGGGTGGACGTGCTGGTGAACCTGCCACCATGGCCCGGCGCGGACGTGAACGCCGCCGGGCTGGGCTCCCGCCAGGCGTGGGAGCAGGAACTGGCCACCCTCTCAGTGATCTTCCTGGCCTGCAAGGCGGTGCTCCCCGGGATGCACTCCCGACGCTCGGGCTGCGTGGTCAACGTGTCCTCGTTCGAGGGCAAGCGGCCAACGGCGGCCTCCGGTGTCGCGCGGGCAGCCTGTCGGGCGGGGATCTTCGGGCTGTCCAAGGCACTGGCCCGGGAGCTCGCACCCGCGGGCGTCCGTGTCAACGCGGTCAACGCAGGCGTGATCGGCTCACTCCCCGCAGACGGCCTCCCGGTGGCGGTGAGTATGGGTCGTGCTGGACGCTGGGAGGAGGTCGCCGCCACCGTGGTCTTCCTCGCCTCGCCGGCCGCGTCGTTCCTGACCGGGGAGACCATCAGCGTGGACGGCGGCCTCGCCCAGGAATGAGGCAGCCGCCT
>Ga0066388_100000506_pt1 | contig 18512 bp, 10 predicted proteins | sample PanSoiMetaGPlot6_FD_64539 | JGI IMG/M metagenome (GOLD analysis project Ga0066388, IMG submission 64539) | Tropical forest soil microbial communities from Panama analyzed to predict greenhouse gas emissions - Panama Soil - Plot 6 (Hybrid Assembly) | ecosystem: Environmental > Terrestrial >... | reverse complement strand
TCCTGGTGCAGGCAGTTGTAGCCGCCGGACTCGTAGCGAAGAACAAGCGGAGTGGGTTGCTTCTGGCCGGCGCTATGGCAATGCTTCAGAAATTCCTTGTGATCGGGAGGAAATGGTTTCTCCTTTGAGCCTAATTGAGAAATCCATTGATTGGCGACTTGAGCGAGGTACGGATACGTGGCTGTACGAAGCGTTTCGATGACACCCGGCAGCGGATAACGAAAATATTTGTAGTCGCCTTTGCCGAAGCGATAGCGTTCCATGATGACATGACTGCGGAAGGAGTCTTCTTTCGAGAATCGTTCCGTCAGGAATTCGCATTCAGATGGAATTAAGAGTGGCCCCGTCTGGGCGTAACCCGTTTCAGAAAGTCGAGTTGCAACGTCTCCCCAAGCGATTTGGGCGACGCGATTTTGGATTGATTGGGTCATGAACCAATCTATCTCGTGCGCGAGTTTCCCCGCTATCCGAATTGTTGCGGCAAATGTCCGGCGTTTCCGCGCGTTCAAGCGAGCGATTCTTTTGGATTTTGCTAGTAGAGATGCGAGAGGTATTCGCGCATCTGGTGCTTCCAATACGGCCAGTCGTGGCCGCCCATGGGGCCCCAGTTATCGAGTGAGTGGCGAATGCCCTTATGCGCAAGAATGCCGGAGAAATGATACGTGGGGCCCGAGTTTTCCCACGGGCCGGTGCCGGTCGTGAGATGGATGTCGCAGGAGGCGAGCTGGCCGTAAACCCAAGGATCGGAAAGATTCTGGATGTAGTCCACCGGATTGTTGAAATAAAAATTGTCGTCGTACATGCCGTCCATGAAATTGCGTAAATCGTAGACGCCGGACATGGCAAAGCAGCGCTTGATAACATCTGGATGTTTGAAAAGCGAATTCGCGGCGTGATAGGCGCCAAAAGATGCACCCATAGTGGCGATCGCTACTTGCGATTGGCAATTGCTCCAAATGAAAGGCACGACTTCTTGGCGGAAATAAGAATCGAAAACGGACTGTACGTAACTACGATGGAAGGGATGCGCGCCCTTGCTGTAAAAGCTGAGTCCGTTGATGGAATTGACTGAATAAAATTTGATGCGGCCGGCGTCAATGAAGTCAGCAAGCGCGCCGACCATTCCCTGCCCTTCGAGCTCCCATTCATCCCCTGCGCTAGTAGGAAAGCCCACAACTGGCGATCCCCAGTGGCCGTAGACGACAACGCCGAGTTCAATGCCGAGGCGATGCGAATACCAGCGGTGATAATCGCGCTGCATGAAGATGCCTTTCGGATGCGAGCAGGTGAAATGGGGCAGGCGAGAGTATGCCAGCGGAGGTCGCGCAAAGCAATCTGCCACGTACAGGCAAAGCAGCAAGGGAACTAGCTTTCACATACGCTATGATGGAAAATACTGGCCATATTGCATGGCAAAAAACGCCCGAGCAAAGGAGTCCGTAATGGCCACTGGAGCCGCTTCCAAACCAAGTCCCGAAATTATCTTCTCTACGTTAATCGCCTACCAAAACGCTTTCACCTTGAAAGCCGCGATTGAACTTGACCTCTTCACCGCGATTGCCGAAGGAGCAAGCGACGCGGCCGCATTGGCGAAACGCGTACAAGCTTCGGAACGCGGCGTGCGGATTCTTGCCGACGGCCTGACCGTGCAGGGCTTTCTCCGCAAAGAGAAAGGCGAGTATTTGCTGACACCGGAGTCTGCATTGTTCTTGGACAAGCGTTCCCCAGCGTACATGGGTGGTATGGCCGAGTTTCTGACCAACGAAGAAAACATCAGCAATTTCTCCAGGTTCGCCGATAGCGTGCGCAAAGGCGGAACAGTCAGCAGCATCGGCGATAACACGAAGCCTGTCGATCATCGCTGGGTGAATTTCGCTCGATCTATGGCTTCCATGGCGGCACCGATGGCCGGCGTTCTTTCGCAGATGGTGAATGCGAACGCCGCGGGCGACATCCGTGTGCTGGATATTGCCGCAGGCCACGGCATGTACGGAATCACCGCGGCAAAGAACAATCCGCGCGTACAAGTGACCGCAGTAGATTGGGCGCCAGTGCTGGAAGTAGCCAAGGAGAACGCGCAGAAAGCAGGTGTCGCGGAACGCTACTCGGTTTGCCCCGGCAGCGCCTTCGATGCGGAACTGGGCGATGGATACGACTACGTTTTTGTTACAAATTTCTTGCACCACTTCGATGTTCCGACCAGCGAGATGCTATTGCGCCGGTTCTACACCGCATTGAAACCCGGAGGCAAGACCATCACCGTGGAATTTGTTCCTAACGAGGACCGCGTTTCGCCGCCCATGGCCGCTGCGTTCAGCCTGGTTATGCTGGCACATACGGACGCAGGCGATGCCTACACGTTTGCGGAGTATGAAAAGATGCATCGAAACGCCGGATTCCGGAATTGCACCTTGCATCAGATTCCCGATTTACCGCAGCGGCTTGTCATCGGTGAGAAATAGCCATGCCGCGTGCGAAAAAGAAACAGTCTTCGAAGAAATCGGAACCTGACAAATTGCTTCGTGAGCATGTTGTGTACCTGCTGAAGGGCGGAGGCGCGCACGTGCATTTTGAAGATGCGCTTGCGGGCTTTCCGCCAAGCAAGCGCGGCGTATTTGCGAAAGGACTTCCGCATACGGGATGGCAGTTGCTCGAACATTCCCGTATCGCGCAATGGGACATCCTGGAGTTCAGCCGCAACGCGAAACACGTTTCACCGGATTTTCCGGGTGGCTATTGGCCGAAGACTCCGCTGCCTCCGAACGATGCGGCTTGGGAAAAAAGCTGGAAGAGTTTCCAAAATGATTTGGAAGAGATGATTGCTTTGGTCAAAAATCCGAAGACAGATTTGTTCGCGAAGATTCCTCACGGCGACGGGCAAACAATTCTGCGCGAAGCGCTGCTGCTGGCCGACCACAATGCATATCATTTGGGGCAGATTGTTGATTTGAGAAGAGCCCTCGGGGCCTGGCCGGAAGAGTAGACCTGCGATCTGCGAAGAATCTCTGGGATGGTTCTTCTTTCTGACTTCGGCGAAATCTATTGATGAATCACTTAAGCGAAGGCTTGCGCGATTTGACGCGTGCGGGCTTGCAAGAATACGGAATCGCGTTAGGATTGGGGCTGGAAATCGCCGAAAAATCGGAGGGCGCATGGTGCAAATTGGCGTCGAAGACGTAAGCCGTCGCGGATTCTTAAAAGGAATGCTGGGCGCAGGTGCGTTTGTGCTTAGCATGCGCATCATGGCGGGCTGTGGCCCGAGCGGTCACACAGCGCAAGAGTTAGCTGCCGGAATGAAAGGCCCTCTTTCCCCAAATGTGTGGCTGGCGATCGATACCGACGGAACGGTGTACATCATCGCGCACCGCAGCGAAATGGGAAGCGGAAGCCGCACCGCAGTACCGCGCATCGCTGCCGATGAACTGGACGCAGACTGGAACCGCGTAAAAATCGTGCAAGCGGTTGGCGATGAAAAATATGGAGACCAGGATACGGATGGATCGCATTCTGTGCGTGGCTCATTCGATGCGCTGCGCGAAGCCGGGGCAACAGCGCGATTGATGCTCGTGCGAGCAGCAGCGAAACAATGGGGCGTACCCGAGAGCGAGTGCTCAACGGATTTGCATGTCGTAGTGCACAAAGCGAGCGGAAAAAAGATTGGATATGGAGAGTTGGCAACGGCTGCTTCGAAACAAAGTGTGCCTAAAAAAGGAGATCTGAAGCTGAAAGCCAAGAGTGAATGGCGCTACATCGGTAAAGGGACGTCCGGCTACGACTTGAAGGATATGGTGACGGGCAAAGCGGGATACGGAATTGACGGCCGCATGGATGGTATGTTGTATGCAAACGTCGCGCATCCTCCCGTCCTGGGAAGCACGGTGAAATCCGTCGATGACAAGGAAACACTCGCAGTCAAGGGCGTGAAGCAAACGGCAACACTCGACACTTTCAAACCTCCGGTTATGAATCAGGCCCTGGGCGGCGTGGCTGTGCTTGCGGACAGCACCTGGGCAGCGATTGAAGGCAAGAAAAAACTGAAGATCGAGTGGAACGAAACCGACCATAAGAACTATTCGTCGGATACGTACCGCAAGGAGCTGGAAGCCACCTCGCGCAAGCCGTGCAAAGTTGTGCGCGAATTGGGGAACGTGGACGAAGCATTTTCGAAAGGCGGCAAGATCATCGAGGCCGAATATTACGCACCAGTTCTTGCGCACGCTTCGATGGAACCGCCAGCGGCACTTGCTAACTACAAAGACGGAAAAGTGGAGGTCTGGGCGGCGACGCAAAACCCGCAGGGTGCGCGGGATGCGGTGAAAGATGCGCTGGGATTGAAAAAAGAGGATGTGACCGTGCGCGTAACGCTACTAGGCGGCGGTTTCGGAAGAAAGTCATTTCCGGACTACGCAATCGAAGCAGCAGTGCTTTCAAAGCGAACGGGAAAACCGGTCAAGGTTGTCTGGTCGCGCGAGGACGACATTCATTTTGATACGTTTCACTCATGCGCGGCCATGTATTTGAAGGCGGCTCTCGGCGCGGATGGCAAGCCCACGGCATGGCTGCAGCGCAGCACGTTCCCGCCAATTGCCTCCACGTTCGATGCCAATGCAAAAACCGCGGATGCCGGTGAAATCGGGCTTGGCTGGAGCGACTTGCCTTATGCGATCCCCAATCACCGCGCGGAAAACGGCGAAGCCAGCGCGCACATCCGAATCGGCTGGTTGCGCAGCGTATGCAACGTGTTTCATGCGTTCGCCACACTCTCTTTTGCCGACGAGCTGGCTCACGCCGCCGGTAAAGATTCGCGCGAGTACATGCTGTCTCTACTTGGCCCTGACCGCAAAATACCGAAGGAAGAGCTGGCAAAGGATTACGCGAACTACGACGGCGACTATTCCGCATATCCAATTGACACAGCGCGATTCCGGCGAGTCGTTGAGATCGCAACGGAAAATGCCGGCTGGGGAAAGAAGAAAAACGGAAACGGATTTGGTATGGGCTTGGCCGTGCACCGCAGCTTTTTGACATACGTAGCGACGGTGGTGCAAGTGGAAGTGGGCAAAGATGGAAAAGTGAAAATCGGGCGCGTGGATACCGCGGTGGACGCGGGAACCATCGTGAATCCGGAGATGGCGCGGCAGCAATTTGAGGGAGCAGCGGTTTTCAGCACGAGTCTGGCGCTCTACGGTGAAATCACCGCAAAGGACGGTGTGATCCAGCAATCGAACTTCGATGGCTACCCCATGGCGCGAATGGATGTAGCCCCACGCGATGTCCATGTGCATTTGGTCGAAAACGATTCTCCGCCCGCGGGAATTGGCGAGCCCGGAGTTCCGCCCTTTACACCCGCTTTGTGCAACGCGATTTTCGCCGCGACGGGAAAGCGGTATCGCGAGTTGCCGCTTTCGAAAGCCAAGCTGGCCTAAAAGCGAACCTTGTGCCTGGCGCCAGAGTGGGGTAACTTCACCGCGAAAGTGCGCCGATTCGTCCAAAGTAGGCGCATCCTTCATGTCACACTAGAATTAGACCGACCCTGACATTGACGGGATTCCCGATGCGCCATTCGCGATTATTGTTAGTGGCCGCGCTGGCCCTATTGGTGGCTCACGTTGTGGTGACCGCCACTCTCGGGAATAAACCGCCCGGACCTATCCTTTCGGACACCATCCAGCTTTTCTTGGGAGCAATCGCAACGCTGGCCGCATTCCAAGCGGCGAAGCGAAGCGAAACCTTCGGCCGCGTTTTCTGGAAGCTGGCTGCGTCAGCGTTCATGGTTTGGTGTTTCGGGCAAATCCTCGGCGGTTATTACGGAAGCATCCTAAACAAAGATACTCAGCTCGTGTGGTACGTGCAGCTTTTCTATTCCGCGTGGCCGGCGCCGCTTGCAATGTGCATCCTTCTCGATGTCCGAGAGGAAAAGGAGGGGCTCGATTGGGAACGCATCCTGGATTTCGGTCAGGTGGGAATTGTTTTCGTTCTGGTTTACTTCTATTTCTCAAACCTGCCCACGCACGGAACTCAGCTTGGTGCATGGCGACTTTCAATCACGACGGACAGCCTTCTCAGCGCAGGATTCCTCCTGCGCTCAATCGTCGAGCGTAAGAACCCCACGAGCCGGCTTTTCTGGAGCTTCGCGTGCTACCGATTTGTGGCCCTGATCACGGATCTCTACTTTGTCGCGGGCTTCCCGGAACCGATTAACGGGGCGTGGTTCGACCTCATATGGAGCGCACCTTGGCTCATACCGATCGTAACTGCAACGCAATGGAGCGATGAAAGAACTACGGAGCTGGGAGCCGCGGCCAGCATGCTGCGCCGACGTTTGCAGATTACGCAGTTTTTGCCACTAATCTTCCCGTTGTTGATCTTGTTGATGGCCGCTGAAGTTGCCCGCGGGCAAGTGGTCGTCGCAGGCATTGCAGTGTTGCTTTCGCTGGTCACATCGTACGGCCGGCTGATCGTCACGTATAGACAGCAACAGCGTTCTGCAGACGCTCTTACCGAAAGCGAGGAAAGATTCCGCACGGTTTTTGATGGATCACCGGTGGGAATGGCCGTGATCGGAATGGACGGCCAGGTTGTCGCGAGCAACGCTGCTTGCAAAACGATGTTGGGACTCGGACTGCAGGAAAAACTGACAACGGAAGTCTTCGACGAGTTAACCTACCCCGAAAACCGAGAACATGATGCAGCTCGCTATCAAAAGCTCGTAAGGGGAGAGATCGGACAGATTCGCCAGGAAAAGCGCTACATTCTGCGGGACGGGCGAACCGTATGGGCCGATTTGCATTTGTATTTGTTGCGGGGAAAAAAGGGCGAGCCGCGCTACATCATCGGCATGGCGGTAGATATTTCTGAACAAAAAGCGCTCGAAACTCAGCTGAGACTCGCGCAAAGAATGGAGACGATCGGACGGCTGGCCGGAGGCGTAGCCCACGACTTCAACAATTTGCTTACCGTCATCAAAGGATATTGCGACGTGGTTCTGGAAAAAACTATTAAAGACCAAACGATTCAGAGCCACATGGAGCACATAGACCGGGCGACCGATCAAGCATCTTCGTTGACAAGGCAGTTGCTCGCGTTCAGCAGACAGCAAGTGCTGCAGCCGAAAGTTTTCGATCTAAATGTGCTGGTGCTGAATGCGAAGAAGATGTTGCAACGGCTCATTGGCGAAGACATTGAAGTTGTAACCACTGTTTCTCCCGAACTCGGTTCGGTCAAAGCAGACCCCAGCCAAATCGAGCAGGTGATCCTAAATCTTGTTGTGAATGCACGGGATGCCATGCCTAATGGCGGAAAGCTCACTCTGGAGACGGCCAACGCAGAGCTCGATGAAACATTTGTTCAAGGCCATTGGGGGGCGAAGGCCGGACGATTTGTGTTGCTCGCTGTGACGGATACGGGAATTGGCATGAGCGAAGAAGTGCAAGCCCATATTTTCGAGCCGTTTTTCACGACCAAGGAACTCGGAAAAGGCACCGGCCTGGGACTGTCGATGGCCTATGGAATCGTGAAACAGAGCGCCGGATATATTTGGGTGAACAGCAAGCCAGGTGAAGGGGCATGCTTCAAGGTTTATCTGCCTAGGGTCGATGAGCCGCCCGAAGAATTGGCCAAGGCGGCGCGACCAGCTGAAAAGGCGCGTGGCAGCGAGACTATTCTTCTTGTGGAAGATGACGCTTCGGTGCGCGAATTGACTTGCGATATTTTGCAGGCACGCGGATACGAGATCCTTGTCGCGAGCAGTCCAAGCCAGGCCCTGGAACTCTGCAATCGTTACAATAGACAAATACACCTTGTCTTGACAGATCTGATCATGCCGGGTATGAACGGGGCAGAAATGGCGGATTTGATCACCAAGTTGCGGCCGGAAACGCAGGTGCTGTTCATGTCAGGGTATTCCGATAGTGCAGTCCTGCAAGAAGAAACTCGAGGCAAACAATTGAATTTCCTTCAGAAACCATTTAGTGCAAGCGTTCTTCACAAAAGGGTGCGAGAAACTCTGGACAGCCGCGCCAAGTAAGCTGAAACAAACTCAACTTGCTTCCTCCCCCCGGCTGAATTAGGTTTTGCTCCAGCCAATTTGAGCGGACAGCTGGAGGTTTTCTTGCCAAAAAGAGTTTTTGCGGCCTTGATTGCCTGTGCATGCGCGGTTTCTGCAACGTGTCAGCGACGGCCGGTGCTGCCGCAGATTGACCTGCCTCATCCTTATTACTATCGCGAACTTTATTTGCCGCAGTTGACGAGCGGGCCAAGCAGTTTGTCGTGGGCGCCGGATTCGAAAGAGCTTGTGTATTCGATGGCAGGCTCGCTTTGGCGTCAGAAGCTCGATTCGAAAGAAGCAGTGCAGCTTACGGATGGGCCGGGGTATGACTATCAGCCGGACTGGTCGCCGGACGGCAAGAGCGTAATCTACGCGTCGTACCGAAAGGATGCGATGGAGTTGTGGCTGCTCGATTTGGCCAGCGGAAAGACGACACAACTCACGACCGGGGGCGCAGTAAACGTTGAGCCTCGGTGGTCGCCGGATGGGAAGCGCATCGTTTTCGTTTCGACGCAGTACAACAAGCGATTTCACATTTTTCGCGCGGATGTGACCGATGGAAAGCTAGCGAATGTTGTACGATTGATTGGCGAAACGAAAAGCTCCTTGCCGCGCTACTACTACAGTGCGTACGACATGGAAATCAGTCCCGTATGGACGCGCGATGGCGCTGAAATTCTATTTGTTTCGAATCGCGGACACATTCAAGGCACAGGCGGTTTCTGGCGCATGAAAGCAGAACCTGGCTCGGAAGCCCGCGAAATTCATTACGAAGAAACGAATTGGAAAGCTCGGCCGGATTTTTCACCGGATGGTTCGCGCATGGTTTACAGCTCGTACCTGGGGGGCCAGTGGCACAACTTATGGTTAATGCCCTCAAATGGCGGCGACGCCTTCCCAATTTCCTATGGCGATTGGGACGAAACCAACATCCGCTGGTCACCGGACGGGCGGCTCTTGGCATTCATCTCAAATCGACCGCTGAATACGGAGATCGTCCTAAAGGAAGCGGCCGGAGGAGGCGCGGAAAGACTAGCTATTGAGACTCGGAAATCGACACGGGCTTCGGCTCGACTCATCGTCAAAGTAAGGGACGAGAAAGGCAAACGAATACCTGCCAGAATTTCGGTCACAGATCAGCAGGGACGGTTCTATGCACCGGCCGACGCACTAATCTATGCCGATGACGGGTTTGAAAAGGACGACGAGCCCTTTGAGGCGCACTATTTCTATGCATCGCCCTCGATTGACTCAATCATCGATGTTCCTCAGGAGTCAGTTACCGTGAGCGTTTCCAGAGGTTTTGAATACGAAGCACAGCATCGCGTTGCAAATGCCATAAGTGGTTCGAATGAACTTGCTTTCGAACTCAAAAAACTTGATTGGGAGAATAAAGGGCAAACGCGGTGGGTAGGCGGAGACTTGCATGTTCATATGAATTATGGAGGCACGTACCGGAGCAAGCGTGAGTTTCTCTTGGAGAGGGCAGAGGCCGAAGGCCTGCAAATAGTGAATAACCTCGTGGTGAACAAAGAGCAGCGCTTTCCAGACATCGGCTCTGCACGCTTCGGCGAAATATTAAAACATTTTTCGGAGGATGCGGAAGTGGTTCTCGGCCAGGAATTTCACACGAGCTATTGGGGCCATCGCGGAATCCTAAGGCTGAAAGACCATTTGGTTTTGCCTGGATACGCCGGATATCCAAACACGGCGGCAGCAAGCCTGTGGCCGATGAATGTGGATGTATACGACATGGCTCATGCGCAAGGAGCTCTGGTTGGTGCGGTGCATCCGTTCGAAGAAGAGCCCAATCCGTTCGCGAATCCTCCACAGAGAATCATGGATGAGCTGCCAGTAGACGTGGCACTCGGAAAATTGGATTACATGGAGATTGTCGGATTCAGCGATCACAAGGCGACGGCCGCAGTGTGGTATCGCCTGCTGAATTTGGGATTTCGTGTTCCTGCGGGCGCGGGGACTGATGCCACGACAAATTATGCTGCTCCGATCCGCGGCAATACGGGATTCGACCGAGTTTATGCACAGGTTCCAAAAGGCGAAGGAATTAGTTTGGATACGTGGATGAACTCGATAAAAGATGGAAAAGCTTTTGCAACAAACGGGCCGCTAATCAATTTCACGCTCGGCAAGGAGATCGTTGGCAGCGAACTAAAACTCGACGCGCCGCAAAACGCAGTTCCCTTCTCCGTGCGGTTGCGCTCGGTCGTGCCTGTGGATCATCTGGAAGTCGTATGCAATGGTAAAGTCGTGCAAAGCCTGTTGCTCGATGGACCCATGGTAGCAGCCGACATGAGCGGAACGATTCCACTGAAAGAGAGCGGTTGGTGCGTGTTGCGCGCATGGAGCAATAAATCCGAGTGGCCCGTCTTGGACAATTATGCGTATGCAACAACGAGTCCGATCTACGTGACAATAGGAGATAAAAAGCCGCGCTCACCCGAAGATGCAAAATACTTTGCGGCGTGGATTCAGCGCACAATCGAAATTACGGAAAATTATCCGGACTGGAATTCCGTGGCGGAAAAGACCCTGGTGATGAAGAGACTGCACGACGCCAAAAAGATTTTCGAGAAAATGGAGTAAAAACAGCGCGCGGGTCAGTTTGACGATCCTCTTTTTTGATTTTTCGAGTGCTCTTTTGAGCCCAAAATTTATCACCTAAGATGGAACTAAGTACTTGTTTTTTCAACAAGTTGGCGCTATTCTAACCCTTGTTGAATTAGTCTATCGGGAAGGCGCCTTTTTCATGCGAGAAACATCAAAGAATCATTGGCGCAGGCGGAGCTTTGTGTGCCTCGCGGGGAGTTTACTCTTGGCAACAATTGTAGCTGGTGGACAAGCGGACACGGCGAAAACCGCAACAAAAGGCGAAGGGCTCGCGCCGATTCGCGATTACATTTTCAAAAGCTGGGACACTCTGACGAGGTCGATGGAGGATTGCAGCACCGTCGTCGATCCGAAACTAGCGGAAAATTCCGTGCTCTACTTGCCGGCGGATTTTGCGATTCCCGCCCGCGTTGAAGAATTGCAGAAGCGCTGTCACATTCAGGTAAAAAACCTGCCGGAAAAAGTAACGCGCCCAGGTCAAATCGACACCACCGCGTTGAGTCCGCAAGGCCTTCTCTATCTCGAACACAAATATGTCGTCCCGGGCGGCAGATTCAACGAAATGTACGGATGGGACAGCTACTTTATCGTCCGCGGCCTGCTGCAGGACGGAAAAGTCGAACTCGCAAAAGGCATGGTCGAGAATTTCTTTTTTGAGATTGAGCACTACGGCAGCATTTTGAATGCGAACCGCAGCTATTATCTCAGTCGCTCACAGCCGCCATTTTTGACTTCAATGCTCCTCGGCGTGTACCAGGCGGAAAAAGCTGCCGGTCATGAAGACAAGAAATGGCTCGAGCGCGCATACGAATATGCCAGGAAGGATCACGCTATGTGGGTGCGCGAACCGCACTTGGCAGGCGACACTGGGCTTTCGCGCTACTACGATTTCGGCGACGTTCCGGCTCCGGAGAGTTTAAAGGACGAAACCGATCACTACAGAAAAGTCGCGGCGTACTTTCTGAATCACCCCGACAAGGATCACGGATATCTGGTTCGCAAGGGTGCCCCCGGCGTCGAGGCGCCTGTCGGAAAGAGCTACAGCGTGCAGATTTGCGACGAGGGGCAGGGTGCCGGCTGCGATGACGCCGAAATTGTAACGCTGAGCCGCGATTTTTACCGCGCGGATCGCTCCATGCGCGAATCCGGATTTGACGTTGCCTTCCGCTTTGGCCCGCACGGCGCAGCCACACATCATTTTGCGCCCGTTTGCCTGAACAGCTTGCTCTATAAGACGGAAAAAGACTTGGAAACCATTGCGAAAATGCTTGGCAAGGCAAGCGAAGCAGCTGATTGGGCGAAAAGCGCCGAGGCAAGAAAGCAAAGCGTTCAAAAATATTTGTGGGATGCCAAGAGCGGATTTTACTTCGACTACAACCTGGACAAAAAAGAGCGATCGTCCTACATATACATTACGGCGTATTACCCATTGTGGGCCGAAATCGCCACGGCTGAGCAAGCTCAAGCGTTAGCAAAAAACCTTTCGAGACTCGAGGAGCCCGGCGGTTTGGTGATGAGCCCCTACGAAACCGAAGGCCAATGGGATTTCCCGTACGCATGGGCGCCAACGCAAATGATCGCGATGGAAGGCTTGCGTAAATACGGCTTCAACAAGGATGCCGACCGCATTTCCTACAATTTCGCCAGCATGATTGCAGAAAATTTCCGCCGCGATGGAACCATCCGCGAAAAATACAACGCGGTGACTCGCTCGTCGGAAACGGCCGTAAAAGCAGGCTATAACATTAACGTCGTCGGATTTGGATGGACCAACGCCGCCTTAATCGTGTTTCTGCACGAATTGCCAAAAGAGCTCGCGGAAAAACTGGATCGCGAACAAAACGCGGTTGCCGAGAAATAAAATCCGGGTCATCCCGGCTCACTTAATCGCCGCCAAGACACTTTCGTCCGCAACCGGCATGGCGCCCTCCTGAGATGCCACCCAAGCACCTAGCCGGTTTGCCGCAAGATTCATTCGTTCCAGTGGCGTGTGTCTTAGCCAATGATGGGCGAGTGCGGCGGTGAAAGCATCCCCAGCCCCAACCGTGTCCGCAACCTTTACCGCGAAGCCCGGATGTTCGTCTCTCTTGCCGTCGCATACCAGCAAGCTGCCTCGGCATCCACGCGTCACGCAAACTAATTTGAGACCGAACTCTTCCGCGAGCCAGCACGCCGCCTCTTTTTCATCGCTGAATTTCTCTCCGAACAGCTCGACGATGCGCGGCAGTTCTTCGTGATTTACCTTCATGATGTTCGCGTGCAACAGCGCGACGCGTAGAATCTCCGCTGAGTAAAACGCCTGCCGCAGATTTACATCGAAAATGCGCGCTGCATTCGCCGGCACCGACTGCAGAAATTTCCGTATCGTCGCACGCGAATCATCAGCCCGCTGTGCCAGCGAGCCGAAACAAACGGCATCGGCGGATTTCGCAAGTGCTTCCCACTCCTCCGACCATGCTAGGTAATCCCACGCAGCGTCTGCCGCAAATTTGTATTCCGCCTGGCCCTTCGAATCCACCTGAACGAGCACAGTGCCCGTTGCATGCGCAGTGTCGCGTTGAATTTGCGATGTATCTAATCCGGATGCCTTGAGCTGCCAAATCGCCTCCTGCCCGAGACGATCTTCTCCGACGCGGCTCGCTACGATTCCGCGATCCCCGAGCAGCGCCGTCATGTAAGCAAAATTTGCCGGAGCCCCGCCGAGCTGCTTGCCCTGAGGAAACATGTCCCACAAAAGTTCCCCGAGGCCCACGATCGTAAATTCCTTGCTCATGGCTTCGCGTCGTCGCGCGATTGTAGCTGCTCCGCGATTTTCAATTCACGCTCTGCATCCTCCGTGCGGCCTAAATCGCGATACGCCTGTCCCAGTAAATGGTGCGGAATGGCATTGTTCGGATCCATCGCGATTGCTCGCTGCAAAGACCGCACCGCAAGTGCGGGTTCACCTTTCTTCTGCAGCACTTTTCCCATCAATACGTACGGTCCAGTCGCCGTGGCATCCAGCCAAATAGATCGTTGCAATAACCTCTCCGCCTCATCGAATTTTTGTACGCGCGAATACGCGTCGGCCAGTTTGTAATAAGTCGCCGCATGACCGGGGTCAATCGCAAGTTCTTGTTGAAACTGCGCAATCGCTTCGGGAATCCTCGATTGATAAAGATAGAGTTCGCCAAGCAAAAAATGGGCAAGCGGAAGTTTCGGGTCGAGCGAAACCGCCTTCTGTCCGTACTCTTCCGCAACCGGTCCGAAATCCAGTCGAAGCAACATGCGCGCAGTGAACAAATAACTCGCCGCGGAGTCAGCCGGAACCCCAAACATTTTCGCGAATGCCAACCGCGCCCGCGGATAATTCTTCGTTTGAATGTACGAGACGCCCAAAATGTACGCAGCATCCACGTTCGCGCTCGGATACCACGACTGTATTTTTTCAAGGTACGGAATTGCCTCGCCAGGTTTTCCTGCGAGGTAGAGCGAAAGGCCCGTTAATTGGGTAGCCTCGCTGTCGTCCGGATTCTCTTTGATCGCCCGCTGCAGATACGCAATCGCATTGGCGTAATCGCTCTTGCGGTAGAACGCGATCCCAAGCTCCCGCGAAAGCCCTGTTAAACTCGGATTTGACTTCCCAAGTTCTTCGAGGTTTGCTATCGCCTCGACAAACTTGCCTTGTTCGAGCAACCGGTGCGCTGCAGCAAAAGGTGAATTCTCCTGTGCGAAATCTGGAAAAGACGCACACAACACAAGACACACCAAGAAAATAGTCGGGCGGATCGACCGACACCCCGAGCGTGTCATCCCGAGCGAAGCAGGCCGATTTTTTTCCTGCGCGCCGCACTCTGGTGCGTCGGCCTGCGCAGTCGAGGGATCTCTCTTCGATTCTTGACGCGAAGTTAGGTGATGCTTCCGCATAAGCCAATGATAATCCGGGCGCAGACCATAAAAAACGGGGAGCCCGCGAGGGCTCCCCGTTCTTCGTATGGGGTGTAGCAGGGTTAGAAAGTGAACCGCACGCCGAACTGCAGCTGCCGCATTCCTTGTGGCGAACCTGGCGAGTTGTTGTTTTCGATGTCGCTGATTCGGCCAGAGTCACCGCCGCAATCTATGCAAGTATTGCCCTGGGTGCTGCTGAAGGCCAGCACAGGGTGATTGAATACGTTGTACGCGTCAAAGCGGAACTGCGCTTTATAGCGTTCCGTGATCGTGAACGTCTTTGCCAACGCCATATCCGAATAGAATCCACGCGGACCGCGATAGGAATTCCGTGGGACATTACCGATTTGGCCGCAAGCTGGTAACGAGAATCCTCCGACTGTTGGCCGTGCAACCAGACATTGGTCACTTTGACCGGTGATGTCCGTCGGAGAATTCTTGATTTCTGGAAGTGATTGGCTCAGAGCTCCTGACGCCAACGGCGTGAACCATAGCAGATTGCCGGCAGAATCCCGGGTTGTTCCCGTTTTGAGTGTGCCTGTGGCGTTCGGTCGGCACGGGCCTGCATCGGAAATCTGTCCGCATTCTCCGATGCTGGGCGTAAACGGCAATCCGCCGCTGTAATTGAGCGTGTTGGTGAGTTGCCAGCCGCCAATGAGCAGATCCGCTGCGCGACCAGCGTCGCTCATGAACTTCTTGCCCTTGCCGATTGGCAATTCATAAACCGTGTTGATCACAAATACTTGATTGCGGTTGAAGTCGTCAGGACCCCAGGCAATTTTCCTGTCCACAGAGTAGTAACTGTCAGTGTAGTTGTACGACCTCGACAGGGTGTAGTGTGCGAGGAACTGCAGGCCATTGCTGACACGCTTTTCGACTTTCACCTGCAGCGCGTTGTATTTGTTGTCCGCATCGGTGCCGAAGTAGTCTCCCGGACTATCCGAACAACACGACGGTGTGGGGTGAACAACGCCTTGAGCATCGGTAAAGGTGGAGCCTGGATATGTAAAGGCCGGCACACCGTTCAGGAACAACCGCCTGCGGAACGACGTTGGAGTGAACGGTTTGAAGCTCTGTTTACAATCAAACGTCCCGGTAGGCAGTCCCGTAACCGGATCTAAGTTTTGCGCACATTGATAAGCGAATGTGCCTTGCCCAATCGCAGCTTCGTTCGTGTTGTATGAGGGTCCGTTCCCGGCAAAGACGTGAGACCCTTTGTTGCCCACATAGCCGACGGTGATATTTAGTGTGGGTGTCAGCTGGCGCTGCACCGTTGCGTTCCACTGATCGATAGTGGGCAACCTCTGTACCCTCGGCCGGATTCTAGGGCTGACGTTACCCGCTGGCCCCCGGAGTGGAAGAATGCCATCCGAGGGAACGGTAACAGGGGTAAAAGCCGGCGCCCCTTGGGCCAAGGTAAACACTGCGCTCCGGTCATTAGTTGCCCCAGGTCCACAACCTGGAGTGCTCGGGGTAACCGTGCAGTTCGTATCGGTGAGAGTTTGGTTTGCAAGGACAGGTAGATTTTGTGTCACCACGTGTCCGAAGTTCGATCCGAACACGCCGATGTCAAATCCGCGCCCGTAACCGATACGCACAACCGTCTTCGGATCGAATTGATAGGCAAAGCTAAGCCGTGGCGCGAACGCTTTGTACGTATTCTCAACGTTTCCGTGCAGGTCGTTTGAGCCCAGCCCGGCCACGCGAATGATGCCTGTGTCTACGTTTGCGAAACCGCCTTGCGCCTTTCCGTTGACGCTTTCCGGGAAGTAAATCTCCCAGCGCAGTCCATAGGTCATGGTAAATTTAGGTGATATGCGCCAGGAATCCTGACCGTAAAAGAACCAGCGCTTCTGACGTTCTGCGGCGTCCAAGCTGCTGCTGACGAAGCGCTCGAAGGAAGTTACGTTGCCCAGCAGGAATGTCCCAAAGCTGATACCGCCGGACCCGCCATTCGAGGTGCCTCCAGCGTTGATGTGTAGCAGTCCTGTGCGGCTGGCATCGCTAGGCACACGCAGGTTCAATGCGTAACGAATGTCCGCGCCAAACTTGATCGTATGGTTGCCTTGCGATCTCGTCCAGTTATTCACGAACTGAACTTGTTGTTCACTTTCCGTGAGCGGACAGTTGCAACGGCCAATGTTCAATCCGTCGCCGAACGGGGTAAACCCGCCCGTGCCGCTAAAATCAATACCGGCTAAACCGCCGGTCACTGGTGGTCCTGCCACACCTGGTCCGCTATTCAGTCCAGGGACTCCAAACGCATCCATGGGGGAAGCGCTGGCATCGGAATAGGCCGTTTGCGGATTGTATTTAAACCAGCCGAAGCGGAAGTCAGTTAACCATTTCGTTCCGAGAGGCTTTGTAAAGCCGGCAGCCAAGCTATAGTTGTGCACATCGGATGAACCATTCAGCCCCCCCGGACCAAAGCCAAGGCCACCCAACGCTCCCAATCCACCTTTGCCAGAGAGAGAGAAGTAGTCCAAGCTGAAGCGCCCAAAGATCTGATAGTTACGTGGGGCACTGTAATCAATGCGCGTGTCAAACGACTTCTGGTCAAACGGACCTGCTCCCGTTGTGACCAGGTTATTGGATACACCGCTCGAAGTAGGCGCTGGGAAAAGGGCCAGCATTGCGGTTGCCTGCGGCGAAATGCGCGTGTTTGGAATCAGGTTCCCCGCAAATGCCGTTCGGCCGGCTCCCGTCTTTGGGTCTCCCGTTGCTGGGTCGTAAATCTGTCCATTTACGGCGCCAAACGCCGTCAGATACTCGCTCAGGTCGCAATTGCCCGGCTTGCCAAATCCGCATGTGCTTTCCACCAATGCAGTCGGAATCGTGTACTGGTTCGTGATGCCTTGCTGCTGTTTCGTGCCCTGGTAATCGCCAAAAAAGAAAAGCTTATTCTTGATGACTGGGCCGCCGATCGAACCGCCAAATTGCTTCCAGGTCGCTGGTGCCAACGCGACACCGGGTTTGTTCGTGAACGGATCCCGAGCCTGTTGATCGCTGTTGCGGTAAAAATAAAAACCCGACCCATGGAAATCGTTTGAGCCGGATTTCGTCTGCACTCTGACGATTCCCGCCGTCGCTTTCCCCGATTCTGCGTCGTAATCCTGCAGCGCAACTTTCGCTTCGCCAATGGCGTCGAGGTTCGGGTTCACCACGATAATGCCAAGGATCGGGTCCTGATTGTCGGTGCCATCCAATTCGAAGTTAGTCCCCGAAAAGTGTTGCCCGTTCACGAAAATCTGCCCTCCGCCCTGCGGATTCTCCGTCGCCGCGTGGCTCCAGCCGACGAGTTTTTGCGTGCCCGGAGACAGTAACTCAAAGTTCGTGAAGTTCCGGTTCAGAACCGGCAAGTCTGAGATGTACTTCTCGTTAAACTGAATGTCCACGTCCGCGCGATCCGTCTTGAGTTGCGGAATTTCTCCCGTGACCTCAACGGATTGCGTGATGGCGCCGACGTCCATCGTCGCGTCCACTTTTGCCGAAGTGTCTGCAGACACTTGAACGTTTTTTACTTCGTACACCTTGAAGCCTTGTGCTTCAACGCGCACGTTGTATGTATCCGGAATTAAGTGCGTGACAGTATAGTTGCCGCTGTCGTTTGTTGTGGTTGAGTCTGCGGTGTTCTTGGTGACGGACGTAACCGTAACCTTCGCCCCGACCACCGCGGAACCTTGCGAATCTACCACCGTGCCGAGAATGCTGCCGAAAACAGCCTGCCCCGAAGCCTTCGGGGCCGCAAAAACCAAAGCAAGACAAAGCGTTGCGAAACACCCTAGAACTAGACGCTTATTCATTACACCCCTCCTGAAAACAAGCCCTGCCACATCCATGCCCGAAGGCTACCCCCGCCTTCCTGCCGGACTGTCTCGCTCGAACGAACGAAGGTTACAGATGACTGGGA
>Ga0066388_100000505_pt1 | contig 18520 bp, 18 predicted proteins | sample PanSoiMetaGPlot6_FD_64539 | JGI IMG/M metagenome (GOLD analysis project Ga0066388, IMG submission 64539) | Tropical forest soil microbial communities from Panama analyzed to predict greenhouse gas emissions - Panama Soil - Plot 6 (Hybrid Assembly) | ecosystem: Environmental > Terrestrial >... | reverse complement strand
GCCAGTGTGCGATCCATAGCCGTGCGTGACATACGGACTACGAAGCGCCCGGCGACCACTCGTCGAAGATCACCGCCGACACGGCGGTCGTCAAGGTCCGCGGAGAGTCGTGCCGGAGCGATGAGGAGTTCGGTAACGTGACCCCCATGACACAGCGACACCAGGTCATCGCCTTTCACCAGTTCGGAAGTGCCAGAGACGACGACCTGCTCCTCCTCTTCGCAGCGCCGGCCAGAGCGATCGTCAGTTGGGCAGGCATACCCCGTAAGGGATGGCGCGTACGGATGCTCTACCAGCGCTGGGTCACGCAAGGTCGAGAGAGAGAAGTCAAGGCGTTCTGGGACGATGCCGCCCGGTACCAGGGTGAAAGACACGCCTACCTGCTCGGGCCGACTGCCCTCACATTAGCAGCAACACAGCCACTGGACCTGACGGATGAAGGCCTCAGCCTCTCGTATCAACGTCCTTTCGCCGTAGAGGACTCCGAGTTCCAGCAAATCGAGAAGGCGGCGCAAGGAGCGCTTGCTACGATACTCCCGAGACTCACGCCATCAGAGCGTCACCGAGTCGAACAGTTGAGTTCCGACGTGACCTATGCTCCAACCGAGTATGAATCGAATCAGGTTCTTAACTCCGCGATCCAAATATCGCAACTAACGCACGATGCCGAGGGATTCTGCACATACAACGAGATTGACAACGATGGACGGAGTGAACTCCTGGAGGCTCTCGAGGCCCTCTGCCGGCCGGCCCTAGTCGTGGATGGACAGCATCGTCTGTTAGGTGCTGCCCTCTCCGAGCACACCGTTACCCTGCCGGCTGTCCTCATTCCTAGGGCCTCCTGGCTCGACCAGATCTATCAGTTCGTCGTCATTAACGAAACGGCAAGAAGAGTCCAGTCCGACTTGCTAACGGACATATTTGGAAACTCGCTTACTCCAGATGAGCAATCCACGGTGCGTCAATGGCTACAGGCCTCCCATATCCAGGTCGAGTCGCGAATCGCTGCGGTCGTAGCGGGAACCCATCCGGATAGCCCGTTCAAGGACCTGGTCAAACTTCAACTCGGCAAGAACCAGGTGGCAAAGGGCTATATCACTGAGATTACAGTTCGCCAACTCATCGAAGGCGGGCGCGGAGGAACACCCGGCTGGCGAGGAGATCCGGACTTTTACAGTTATTACGTGAAGCATACGTTTCCTGACTTCGAAGAATGGCAGTCCTGGACTGCAGGCCGATGGAGAGAGTACTGGTTCGCGTTCTGGTCTGAGGTTGCTGATTACTACAACTCAACAACGCGGGAGTATAACCGGGTAAGAGGGGAACCAGTACTACTGTGGGGTCCGGTACAGACCAACCTGACAAAGGCCGTAACCCTCCGCCTGATGCAAGAGCTTTTCATCACAATATCGATCGAAGAAGCAAAGGCTGCCGAGAAAGCCGCGGAAAGTCTGCGCGGGGTCCTGAGTGGGCGCGTCGCTGACGATGAAATCGGTACCATAATCGAAGCCGAGATTCGGAAGGCCACCATTCCTGCGAATCTCGATGAATTTAGACGTACAGTACGAGAAAATTTTCTAGCACGTGGGGTGCCAGTTCGAGTCTTCGAAAAGAAATGGGTGTCAAGTCTAGATGACGAGTCGGGCATCAACGACCTCCGGCTAGAACTCCGAAAGGCGTTCGAACTGACGAGCAAAGGTGAGCGCTACAGGGCGCAGAATAAATCGGTATTCTCGGTAGAAGATAGGGACTAGGTTGCAACTGCTAGGTGCGATCTCCCGAAATGACCTCGATAGTACGATCGACGCAGACCAGCTTGAACAAGCACTGCTCAACCTGGCCGGCCCAGCGGGCCTTGACCTGGCGAAGGCCTCGTACAGGGCAACGCTCCTTCGCGCGATCGAAATGGCACTGACATCACATCCGTCTCTGTTGTCGATCATTCGAGCACCGCAGGTCTATCTCGGAAGCGAAAGCGAAGAGATTCGAGCGGTGCTGGAGCCCATCTTCCAGATCGTACCCGAGGCTGCGGTAAATCATCTGGTAAGCCTTGTCCGTTCGAAGGTGGCTCACCAGGACGCAAAGGCTGACTTGGAGCACGCCTTTGTAGTGGTTCTTCAGAGGGACTTCAGTATCGGTGCCGAACTCCGCTGTGCTGCGTGTGGTTATCACTTTCAAGCGTGCGATCTGGGTCAAGAACGCCTCGACACCTGTCAAGAACGACGATTGCGCCTTGCGGACCGGGCGCACCCTCGACGAGTGAGAGATCCTTGGAAGCCGGCAAGAGACGATTACAGACGACTCACCCTAGACCACGTACTTCCCGAGGCGGCACTGGGTCCCGCTGTGCCCAGCAATCTACAGTTGCTGTGTGGATTCTGCAACAAATACAAGAGGATAACCCGACGATACGAAGAACTTCTTGTGAGTCGTGCCGCGGCTTCCCTATTGGCAGTGGTAGGCGGGAGCAGAGGACAATGGGCCTACGAAGCAGCGGTGTTCTTCTCCCTTCTCTGGAGGCCACAATGTACAGAGCCAGGGTGCGGGGACAGGGCTGACTCGACCGAACTCACCGCAGTTCCTTGCAACAGAGACCGACGCTGGACGGGGCTTCTTCCATGGCAAGTAGAAACTCGTTGCTACGAGCATAGCGAAGATTTTTGAAGTGCGTTCTCTGCTTCCGTCGGCCCTAGACAGCTTACGCATCTTGGCGGTGGTCGGTGGGTCGGTTCCAGACACGGGCTTTGTATTCGAAGAGTAGGTAGTTGGTGAGTAGTTGGATGTCGCGGGGGGTGTTTTGGAGGTCGTTCCAGCGGCGGTGGTGGTGGGGGCCGAACTGCCAGGTTCCGGTGGTCCACTGGCAGATGTCGCGGAGTTGGGTGAGGTCTTCGAGGAAGTCCTCGACGGTGGGGATGCGGTGTCGCCAGTACCGGTCGGCGATGGCGTCCATGAGGTAGCCGAGGCTGATGATGCCGACGCCGTGCATGAGCCGGGACCGGCGGGGTGGCTGGTTCCAGGCGTGGGGGAAGGCGAGGCTGACGGCGGTCCAGTGGCTTTTGAGGAGTCGGAGCATGGCGTCGGCGTCGCCTTCACCGGTGGTGGGGTCGCGGTAGCGGTAGAGGGCGCCGTCGCTGAGGCTGTTGTCGAGCATGCGCAGTACCGAGTTGTCTTTGATTACTCCGTCTGGTGTGGTGGGGGTGTGGATCATGTGGTAGAGCGGCGAGGTGGGGTCGTAGTTGAGCCGGTTGAGTAGTTTGGCGGGGAACCGCCGTAGTTTCAAGGCGGTGGGGAGGGCGCCGCTGGTGGTGGGGAGTAGTTCGTGGATGAGGCCCTTGGGTAGGGGTTTGGTGGAGTTGACCAGGATGAACTGGGAGCGTTGTTCGGCTTCGGAGTCGGTGATGAACGCGGTGACGCAGATCGGGAAGGTGTCGATGCGGGCGTCGCGGATGGCTGCGCAGCGTTGCTGGCCGTCGACGACCCAGCCGGGTTTGTCCTCGTCGGGGCAGTCGGGGTCGATGGGGATGACCAGGGTGCCGGGCCGGGTGTAGCCGTCGGCGTGCGGGTCGTGTGGTTCGAACCAGACCTGCTTGTCGAACGCGATCACGACAGCGTTGGGGATCATCGGGCTGTCGGACTCGAGGTACTTGCGGATGGAGGCGATGTGGGAGAGCACCTCGGGCCGCTGGTAGCCCTGGATCTGCTCGTCGCTGTCGCGGTGTACCCGGGAGACGGTGGCGAAGGCGGGCAGTTGCTTGCCGTCGACGGCGAAGCTGTAGAGGGTGCGGTGGGGTCCTTGGCGGACTTCCAGGGCCGGGAGTCGGAGTTCTTGTCCGGCGTGTAGGTCATGTGATGGCCGGCGGGGCGTGCTGCGGGAGCGTTGCGTCATGCCGCGCCTTCCTTCAGCTCGCGCTGGAGCCGCCCGCTGAATACGTGCAGGTTGTGGAAGCCGCGGCGCTTGTTGCGCTCGGAGCCGCGGAACAGGGCGATGTCGATCCCGGCTTGCTCGCAGATGCCGCAGCGGCAGGTCTTCCAGGGCCGGTCCTCGAGGGTCTCCCGGTAGGCGTCGGTGCGGTCCTTGCTGCCGTCGCACAGTTCGTCGTAGGCGGTTAGGGCGCGCAGCACCGTGGTGACCTTGAGTTTGCCAGCGTCGTAGCGGCGCAGCGCGGACAGGCAGTCCGCTTCGAGTTTGACCGCGGTGGCCTGGGGGACCTTTCCGGCGCGGATGCGGCCCCGTAGTTTGGGGTTGCCGTCCACCTGGGGTACCCGCAAGGCGGTGTAGGTGCGGTTGAGGGTGTAGTAGTTGTCTTTGTCGTCCTTGAACGACTGCCGAAACGGGGAGGTGGAGTCGAAGCTGGTGACCCCGCGGGCGGCGAACGCCTCGACCATCTCGCAGCGGGTGATGCCGAGCAAATGCAGTTGCGTGTCCGACTCCCGGACGTCGTCGACCGCGGTGAGGCAGGCGAGGATGTCGGGGGTCTTCAGTGGGACCATGCCGCCGAGCGCGATCCGCCGGTAGCCGGTGGCCTGCAGCTGCTGCACTGCGGCAGCGTAGGAGGCTGGGCTCCAGCCCTGCGCGACACCCATCGGCTGGAACGGCGCCTTCGTGGCCCGGCAGCGGGCGAGGAACTCGGCGGCCAGTTGCAGGGTGAGCGCCTGCCGGTCGTGCCAGGTCTGGTAGTTAGGGTGGGCGGGGTCGCCGTCGGCGGCGGGGTCGTAGCCGAGGATGACGTGGTCGACGGAGATTCCCAGGTCGAACCCGCACTCGGTGTAGAAGTCGATGACCTCCTCCGGGGTGTAGGGCGGGGTGTCGTCGTCGCGGTAGGTGAACGCGCCGCAGTCTCCGATGGTGGCCAGCCGGGGGCCGCGGGTGTGGTCGAGGCGGAAGAACTCGCGGACACCGGTCCGGTACAGCCGGTTGCGCTGGGCGATGGTGTACTTGCCGGCGGCGCCGGGCAGGCCGTCGACGATGGTCTTGGAGACCAGCAGCCCGTCGAACGGCGGGGTGCGCAGCGCCTCGTGGGCGTAGCGGTCGTCGCGCTGCCGGACCCGATAGATCGAGCGTTCCTCGGAGACGAAGTCGAAGCTGGGGTCGACCTGGTCCTGGCTGTCTGGGAAGTAGAATTTCACCGCTGGCCCGCCTTCACGTCCCGGTGCAGGCGGATGAGGTGGTTGGACAGTTCGTTGGTGTGCCTGGGCACGTTCTGCACCTCGTTCCACCGCAGCCCCAGACCGTCCCACGTCCCTGATGTCCACCGGCAGTGCGGCGCTACCAGGGCCAGGTCGTGGCGGACCTGGGCGTCTGCGGTGTCGTGGTGGGGGTCGACGGTGGCCATGATCCGGTCCATCAGCCTGCCCATGGCCCGGATGCCGGCGCCGTGCATGAGCCTGCTCTGGCTGGCCGGCTTGCCCCAGGCGTCCGGGAAGGTGTCCCTGACCGCGGTCCAGTACAGCAGCAAGACCTGCCACAAGCCGGCGAAGTCGGTCTCGCCGCTGGTCATGTTGCGGAACGGGAACAGGCAGCCCGAGGGCGTAGTGAGGCTCTCGTGCAGCATGTTGATGATGCTGGTGTCGGTGATCGCCGCGCGCTGGCGGGTTTCTGCTGTGGTGGAGGCACGGCGGATCAGTCCGCGGAACGGGGACGCGTCGTCGGTGTTGAGCAGGTCGCACAGCGCGGACGGGGTCTGCCGCAGTGCCAGGCGGGGTGGCAGTGGGCTGGTGATGGTGGGCAGTAGCTCGGTGACCAGGCCGCGAGGCAGTGGCTTGGTGTTGTTGATCCGCAGGAACTGGTCCCGCTGCAAGTCTATCGAGTCAGCGACGAAGGCGTTGACCGGCACCGGCAGGTCCTGGCGGCGGGCCCGGGCCAGCGCGAGGGTGCGCTGCTGGCCGTCGACGATCCATCCGGGCTTGGGTCCGCCGTTGGCCGACAAGGGGATCTCCAGCATGCCGCCGGTGGCGGACCCGTCGGTCACGTTCGGCCCGCGACTGCAGGTGAACCGCACCGTGGAGGGCAGGGCGATGATGATCGGGTTCGGAAAGATCACCTGGTCGCTGTCGAGGTAGTCGACGATCTCCTGGATGTGCTGGCGGACCTCGGGCCGCTGGTAGCCGATCAGGTCGCCGGCCTGGTCGCGGCTGACCCGGGAGATGTCCGCGATACGCATGATCTCGCTGGCGGTCAGGCTGAACAGGTACAGCGGGCAGTCCGGGGTCTGCAGCACCCGCAGCGCCCGGCGCGCCAGCACCGGGGCGGGACGCGAGCCGCTCATCTGCCCACCGCCTGCTCGGCGCGGAACAGGCCGGCGAACCGCTGCTGCTCACACGCCCGGCCCGAGTCCCGCAACTCGCGCAGCAGGCGGGTGTGCGTGGCCTGCGGGTCGTCGGCCAGTCGGTCGCGGACGAACGCCCGGACCTCCTGGTCAGCCATCGGAGTCCTGGTGAACGTGCGGGGCGGTGGTTGGTCAGCCAGCAGCCTGGTGAGCCGGTCCCGCATCGCGGCGTGCTCATAGTCACCGGATACCAGCAGGTGCCGCGCGACCCGGACGTTGAGCGACTGCCGGGTGCCGCCGAGGGCATGCTCCAGGCGGGCGTCGACTGGCAGCAGGAACTCGGCGAGATCCCGGTCGGTCTTGGTGCCGGCCGAGATGATGCTCAACTGCGTGCTGTCGGCGAGCGCGGCTGCTGCCGTCAGCACATCGGCCCGGCAGGCAGCCAGGTACGGCGCGGACAACACCAGCAGCAGCCGGGCGGTGCTCTCGCCAGCGGCGAGTTGGGTCAGCGACCGGGGCGCGTCCACCGGCCCGGGCCACTCGGCCAGCGCCGCCCACCACTCGGCCGCACGCACCGCTCCGCCCGGAACGCCGTCGGGATGGGTAGCAGCGAACGTAGCCGAGTAGGAACGGACCGGGGCCTCCATCGGGACAAGCCCATAGCCGGCCGAGCACACCCAGCCCGCCGCATCCGCCCCGTGGGGGGCGTGGCAGGGCAGTCGACGGGCGATGTCCCAGTGCCCCCCGGCGTACAGCGCGGACGCCGGCACAGCCGCCCCGGGATCCGACCCCAGCCGGGCCGTCCACTTCCGGGCTCGGGTCGCTGTGCGTACCCCTGTCACCGCCCGAAGCGCCAGCCGCGCCGGCACCGGCAACGTCTTGCGGTGCGAACAGGTCACCACGACGTGAACCCGCCGGATGTCGCCGCTCACTGGACCCCTCCTGACGTTGCTAGGGCCGGCCAGGACAGCCGGGCGTAGGCGGCATGGTTGTGGATGCTCTCGTCATTGACTACCTCCACAGCGAACTGGGCGATGCGCGGGTCGCCGCGGAGACAGGTGGCGACGCCGCGGGCCATGTCCTCCACGAACACCGGCCGGTCATAGCCGGCCATCGTCACGTGCCGCTCGTCGGCGCGCTTCAGCAGCGGGTACACCGGGCTGGAGGCCGACGCCTCGGCTACCTCGACCAACTCTTCGATCCATACCAGCGCGAACTCGCCGTCGCTGTCCCGGCGCGGCGTCACCTCGATGGTGACCCGACCGCGCTGGTTGTGCGCGCCGTAGTCACTGACCGCCTTGCTGCACGGGCACACGCTGGTCACCGGCACCCGCACCGACAGGCCGAACTCCACCGCCCGCCCGAAGCTACGTGCCGTGAACACACAGGCGTAGTCCATCAGCGCGGTGGACCCGGTGACCGGGGCTCTGCGCGGCAGAAAGTAAGGAAAGCTCAGCCGGATCCGGGCCGCCGGGCTGTCCAGCCGCCGCCGAAGCTCGCCCAGCACGGCAGGCAGGGTGGCCTGGGTGAGTTCCCCGGCGTGCTCGTCGAGGATCTCGATGAACCGGCTCAGGTGGGTACCCTTCAACCGCGCCGGCAGCGCGACCGCCATGCTGACCTCGGCGACGGTGTCCTGCTTGGACCGCTCCCGGTCCAAGACCGAGATCGGATACCGCAGCCCGGTCACGCCGACCTCGTCCACGACGAGGCCACGGTCATCGGGCTGGCTCTGCACATCGGCGAGGATCATGCGGCATCTCCGGTGTAGGCGACACCCGACGTGCAGGTCTCCCGCACCACCACCTGCGCCAGCGGCATGCCAGGTGTCAGCCGCGCCCAAATCCAGCGGGCCAGGTTCTCCGCCGTGGGATTGTCCAGCCCGTCGACCTCGTTCAGATAGTGGTGGTCGAGTTGGTCGCGCACCGGCGCGAACCCGGCCTTGATGTCAGCGAAGTCCAACACCATCCCGGTCGCCGGGTCCACCTGCCCGCGGACCCGGACCTCCACGCGGTAGGAGTGGCCGTGCAGTCGGCCGCACTTGTGCCCGGCTGGGACCCGCGGCAGTCGGTGGGCGGCTTCGAAGCCGAACTCGCAGAAGACGTCCATCACCGAATCCCCAGGTACTTGTGGGTTTGCAGGCCCAGGCGCCACTGCGGATGCGCCAGGCAGTACTCCACAGCCAGCCGGGTGTTCTTCTCCCGGTCCGGGCCGTCCATCGGCTGCAGCGAGAACCGGCCGAAGCCCAGGTGCTCGAACGCCTCTGGCGCCGCCCCATCCTGCGGGAACACCAGCTTCAGCTCATCCCCCCGGGTCAGCACCAGGTCCGCGCCGGCCTTCGGGCTCACACACACCCAGTCCAACCCAGGCGGCGCCGGCCGGGTGCCGTTGGTCTCCACCGCCACCGCGAACCCCGCCGCATGCAGCGCACCCACCGCCGCCTCGTCCAACTGCAGCAACGGCTCCCCGCCCGTGCACACCACGTACCGCCCGGCTGCCGGATGCTCCAGCCCAGCCCACGCCGCCCCGACCGCCCCGGCAAGCGCGTCAGCAGTCGAGAACCGCCCACCGCCCGGCCCATCCACACCGACGAAATCAGTATCGCAGAACTGACACACCGCGCGGACGCGGTGCCGCTCCAGGCCGGTCCACAGGTTGCAGCCAGCGAACCGGCAGAACACCGCAGGCCGCCCGGTGTGCGCGCCCTCGCCCTGCAGCGTGTAGAAGATCTCCTTCACCCGGTACACCATCAGCGCCCCCCGGCCATCGCCAGCGCCGGATCAGCTACCCCGACCTCGGCGAACCCCTTTGCCCGCAGCAGACACGAGTCACACGTCCCGCACGCCCTCCCGGCCGGACTCGGGTCGTAGCAACTGTGGGTCAGCCCGTAGTCCACCCCCAGCGCCAGCCCCCGCTCGATGATCTGCGCCTTGGTCAGGTCGATCAGCGGAGTATGAACCCGCAACTTCGTCTGGCCCTCCACCCCCGCCTTGGTGGCCAGGTTCGCCATCCGCTCGTACGCCGCGACGTACTCCGGCCGGCAGTCCGGATACCCCGAGTAGTCCAGCGCGTTCACCCCGATGAACACGTCGCTCGCGCCCAGCGTCTCCGCCCACGCCAGCGCGAACGACAGAAAGATCGTGTTCCGTGCCGGCACATACGTGACCGGGATACCCGTGTCCAGGTCCTCCACCCGGTCATGGTGCGGCACGTCCACGTCGGCGGTCAGCGCCGACCCACCGAACACCCGCAGGTCGATGTCCACCACCACGTGGTCGACCACCCCCTGGGCCACGGCCACCCGGCGCGCCGCGGCCAACTCCACCTCGTGCCGCTGCCCATACCGGAAGCTCAACGCGTACGGCCGGAACCCCTCATCCCACGCGACCGCCAGCGCCGTCGCCGAGTCCAGACCCCCACTGAGCAGAACCACAGCCCGCCGTTCCGACATGTACGCATCCCTTCGTCCGATCCTGTGCCGTGTGGACGCACGGAACTCCAGGCAGCTGGCAACGGCTGGCACCGCAGTTACCGACCGACCCGCGCCGGAGTGGAGCCACAGTACTGCCGTCTGCCCTCAGAGGACGGACGGCACGTCGGCGTGGCGCGACGGGAACCCACACAGTAGGTAGGGCGGCACGTCAGCGGGCTCCAGAGTGATCTCGGAGTCAAGGCACCGGAAGCGCACTCCTACTCGCTCGTGAGTCGGACCGATCATTACGGCCTCCTGTCCAAACTGCGAACGGTGACCGGTCATCGCTCGGGCTGTCGAGGGCCGCGGCCGTCACTCATCCCACCAGTGAGATGATCATCTCGTTCAATGGTCGAGCGCTTAAACCTCGCAAAACTAGATAAACTAGGCGGCCCTCTCGCATGCAAGACCGCCAAGATGTCTTGTTGCAGTGAGTAACAGACGACTACATAACGTGCAACATCTCGTGACAGAGGTGAAACATCCCAATCTGTGGTTGCAACACCTCACCTCATCTGGAAAACTTCTCTTGCCTGGCTGCACCATCGTCCTTGACAACTCCACAGCGGACGGCCTGCTGGGCACGACGGAGAAAGGGATCCGACGTGCCATACCACACCCATGCAACCGAGGGTCACCAGGGCATCCATCGCTTCTTCACGACATCCATGCGGTGGGGAGAACTCGATCACGTCCTGGTGTTCCCGGACGAACTCGAAGAGGAACTCGATCAGAACGAGCAGATGCAACGGGGGCTAACGAAGAAGCGACTGGGCGACCTGGTCCGGTACCTCACCGAGGCTGAGGACCACTTCTTCTCGGCCCTCACCCTGATCATCCTGCCTCGTGACATCGCCCGGCCCGCCCTCGAGGCCGACGAGGAAGTCGGTGAGGACTGGGACTTCAAGTTCGAACCGCACAACCTGCCGGACCTGGGGCAGCAGCGTCTAGGAAAGCTCACGCTGACCGGCGACGTTCGACTGTTCCCGGCAGACGGCCAGCATCGCAGCAAGTCGGCGATGAAGGCCATGCGCCAGCGCCGCACCCTCTCGAAGGAGGAGGTGCCCGTGGTCCTGGTGCCCTACCAGAACCCAGACGCAGTGCGACAAATGTTCAGCGACCTGAACCTCAACGCGAAGCCGGTCAACCGAACGATCGCGCTGGAGTTCGAGAACCGGGACCCCACCGCCCGCATCGCGAAAGAGATCGCCGAGACCGTGCCTCTCTTCCGGGGACGCGTCAACCGAGTCAACAACTCGCTTCCGAAGAGCAGCGCAAACGTGATCACTTTGAACACGTTGGGTGAGGCCAGTCGTCGCATCCTCCAGGCCCTCGCACAACAAGGTGCAGGCGACGGCGGACAGACCGCGGAGGTCTACCAAGAGTTCGTGCGCAACGAGCAGAACGCGGTCGCCGAAGCAGCTTCCGTGTTCGAGACGATCATCGACTGCTTCACGGACGACTGGGAGCAGGTTCTCGCCGGAGCCGAAAGAGTCGCTGGTGAGCTCCGCGACGAGTACCTGTTCCCGCATGGTCTCGCGTGGCAGGCGCTCTCCAAGGCTGCCGCCGTACTCATCGGAGAGTACGGAGATGCGTGGGAGGCCCCCTTCCGAGGAGCAGTCGCCGGTTTCGACTGGCGACGAACGGCCTCCGAGTGGCGCGGCAACGCCGTGATCCACAACGAGGACACCAACCGCGTGAACAACACCGGGCCCGCCATCAACGACCTGGCCGAGAAAATCATCAGCAGGGCCAGGTCCTGACAGCGGGCCCAGCAGCCCACCAACAAGGGCCTCCTTGCATCAGGTAGGCAGGCGCTCGCACCGCCGCACCTGACTTGATGCATGGCCCAGTGTTACACAGCAGAAAGTTACCCAACCAGCACCGGGCCCATCGGGCCGTCCGCTCTCATCGACCGCCGTTTGACTGACGCCGGACAATAGTCGACAAACCGCGCGGCACGACTCTCGTCCTCGAACTGATCTTGTCGACCACCACTCTCAAGATCGTCGAGCGCGAACCACCCGTTTCACCCGGCGTTTTGGACTCACGGTCATGATTCTCGTTCCCCGTCTGCGCCGACGCCGTGGTCGGTCAGGTAGGTTCTGGTCCTCGCCGCGATCGGCTTGGGCACGTCGAAGTCGCAGGGGTAGAGGTCCTGCTCGACGACGACGAACAGTTCGGCGTCGCGGTCGCGCAGCGCCGCTATGACCGGCCCGAGGTCGGGCACGCCCCGGGGGGGCTCACAGCTCGCTCCCCTGGCGACCGCCTGGCCGAAAGCGAGGTGCTCGCGGTCGGCCACCTCGATCACCGCGGGGTCCATCTGTTTGATGTGGACATATCCGATGCGCTCCGGATAGGTGCGCACGATGTCGATGACGTCCGCGTGACGGTACGCGAGGTGCCCGGTGTCGAGGCACAGCGAGACGTGGCGCGGGTCGGTGTCGTCCAGGAAGCGCTCGGTCTGCTGCTGGGTCTCCACGTGGCTGTCGGCGTGCGGGTGAAACTGCAGGCGGGTCCCGTACTCCTCGGCGATGATCTTGCCGAGCTCGTTCGTCGCCCGGATCAGCGTCGTCCACGCGTCGTCGTCGAGCAGGGGCGGCTCCAGGTAGGCGCCGGTCGTGTCGTCCCGGTAGCCCGGCACCGGAACGAAGACCACGTGCCGGCCACCGACGGCGGCCGTCAGCCGCGCCACCCTGCGCGTCTTGTCCACAATGGCCGGCCAGTCCTGCGCCCGGTGCAGGCCGCTCGCGCCGTGCATCGTGCCGCCGGCGACCTGCAGGCCGCGCCGGCTCAGCTCGTCGGTGAGCCGGGCCGGGTCGGTCGGCAGGTAGCCGTACGGGCCCAGCTCCAGCCACTCGTAGCCGACTCCAGCGAGCTCGTCCAGGAACCGCTGCCAGGGCGTCTGGCGTGGGTCGGCGGCGAACCACACTCCCCACGAGTCGGGACAGCTGCCGAGCAGGAGCCGACGGGGCGGGGCGGCGGCCATCATGAGACGTGGTGATCTCGGGTCTTTGCGGCCGGACCACCGCAAAAGCGCAAAATCATTCAGGGTTGATGACGTGCTCGCCGAGTGCCTGCCTGGCGACGTCGAGGTTCTGAGCGCAGATCACGGCGAAGTAGTGCTCGTCGGACACCCGGACCGGCAGGAGTAGCTCGATGTTGACGTTGGCGTCGGCGAGGGCGCGGAACATCGCGGCGCCGGCGCCGGCGATGTTCTCCAGGCGCACGGTGAGCGCCTTCCGTTCGGCGAACTCGATGCCGGCGTTCGTCAGCGTCGATCGCGCCGCTGCCTCGTCGTCGGCGACGAAGGCGACGGTGCCGCTGTCGTCGTGCGCCACCCCGGAGACGATGATGTTGACGTGGTGGGCGGCCATTGCCTCACACAGCCGAGCCAGCTGACCGGGCTGGTTCTTCGACTCCACGATGAAGGCGCTCATCTCGTCCTCCCCCTCGTCCGTCGATGCCCTTCTCGTCCGCTGGTGATGGGCGCGCAGGGTCCGCCACCGAACCTACTCCGCTCGCCACCCTCCTGCCGCTCCGCACCGCGACGAGCGGATAGTTCTACCGGGGTCATGACATGAGGCGGCTCGCGGCGCAGACTGGGTGCAACGCAGGCCGGGTACGGCGCAGGCTGGATGGAATCAGCCCAGCCGGGTTGGAGGGTCCTCGTGACGACCGATCAGTTCCGGATTCCCGGGTTCGTCCCGGTGCTGTCCCGGGGCAAGCACCGCAGCCCCCGGCGCGGCGCGTGCTTCATGGAGATGGCCTCCTACCTCGCTGGCGAGCGGTGGAGCGATCATCCGGCGTGCACCCACCCGCTGCTGGCCGCGCTGGCACGCCATGTGAACGACTGCACCTCCGATCCTGGCCGACAGCGACTGGTCGGGCTCATCCCGTCGGTGATCGGCCTGGTCAGCGACGACCCGCGGATGGACGCCCGGATCGCGTTGCGGGCGGCGACGACCGCGCTGCCCGTGGCCGCGGCCGACCGGGTCATGGCCGTGGCGGTGCTGACCTGCGAGCGGGCGCTGGCCGATCTGGACGGCCGGCCCACCGGCGAGCTGGCGGACGCCAGCCGGGAGGCACTGGCCCGGACGCCGCTTGCCGCGGCCTGGGCGCAGCGCTACACCGCCGGGATCCGAACGTCGGTGCGGGCGTTCCGCAAGTACGCCGCGCCCGGCATCGTCCGCGACGCCGTCACCGGGATCGCGGCAGCGTCCGTGCCCGAGCCGGAACTGATACTGCACGACCTGCTGGTCTCCGCGATCGCCGACTTCCGGGCCTTCGTCCCCGGCGACCCAGCCCCGCAGCAGACGCTCGACCCGGCCAACGAGCAAACCGGCTGACCGACCCCACCGGCGACCGGCCGGTGACTCCAGCTCGCGCCGAGCTGACCAGACGACCGCGGGTCAGATGTAGCGGTTGGGAATCGGGTTGTAGGCGTTGGCGCCCACGCCCAGGGCGATCAGTGGGTAAGAGGTGGGCTTCATCCACCGCAGCAGCCAGACCATCTGGTCGCGACCGACCGCGACGCACCCGCCGGTGGCTCGGCCGTTGGTCACATGCAGGAAGAACGCCGAGCCCTTACCGACCACCGGCGGGCTGTAGTTGTACTGGAAGAACGCGGCGTAGTCGTACACGCCGGGATAGTTGATGAGCCGCTCCGAGTAGCCGGAGATGCGGAACGGGCAGGTGTACGGCGCGCACCGCACGTGCCTGTTGTACGAGGGGTAGTAGAGCGGGTCGCCGCCCCAGACGTCGTTCCGGTCCACTGTGAACCATGGCATGGTGGTGCCGGGATTGGACCTGATGCCGAAGGTGGGGCCGATGGCGTACCGGCCGGTCGGCGTCCTGGCGAGCCCGTCCCGGGTGGCGCCCATGCCGTACGCGCCGATGCGTGCGGTCCACGGGCCGGCGACCCGCTTGTACGCACCGTTGGACTGCAGCTGCCAGGCCTCGACCTTCGCGTACGTCGTGGTCGAACTGCTCGCGCTGACAGTGACGACCTGCCGGTAGGTGAGGGCCTGTGCGCTGCGCTGCACCACCATGCTGAGCACGGTGCCGGCGAGCACCACCGCCAGAAATGCCGCGACCTTCTTCCTCATGCGCTGCTCCGCGCGCCTCGGCGGGGGCCTTCGTCAGCGACATCTGGCCTGATGACCGGCACGAGACGGATCCTAGACCATGATCGTCCTGATGGCCGTGTCCCAGCTCGGGCAGCGTCCCGGCTCGGGCAGGATGGTATCTGTGACACTGCTGGAACTGCTGCCGGGGAACGCCGAGCCGGACGCGCTGTTCGACGCCTTCACCGGTTGGGCGCAGGCCAGGGGGCTCGTTCTGTACCCGGCGCAGGAGGACGCCCTGATCGAGGTCGTCTCCGAGTCGAATGTGATCTTGAGTACGCCGACCGGGTCCGGCAAGAGCCTGGTGGCGGCCGGAGCCCACTTCGCGGCTCTGGCCGAAGGCCGGCGCAGCTTCTACTCGGCGCCGATCAAGGCGCTCGTCTCGGAGAAGTTCTTCGACCTGTGTGCCCTGTTCGGCAGCGGCAACGTGGGCATGATGACCGGCGACGCCAGCGTCAACGCCGCCGCGCCGATCATCTGCTGCACCGCCGAGGTGCTGGCGAACATCGCGCTGCGCGAGGGCGCGGATGCCGATGTCGGCCAGGTCGTCATGGACGAGTTCCACTTCTACGCCGACCCTGACCGCGGCTGGGCCTGGCAGGTGCCGCTGCTGGAACTGCCCCGCGCGCAGTTCCTGCTCATGTCCGCCACCCTGGGAGACGTCACCCGCTTCGAAGAGGACCTGACCCGCCGGACCGGACGGCCCACGGCCGTCATCCGCTCCGGCACCAGGCCGGTGCCGCTGCACTACTCCTTCCGGATGACGCCGCTGCACGAGACGCTCGGGGAGCTGCTGGCCACCGGCCGGGCGCCGGTCTACGTCGTGCACTTCACCCAGGCCGCCGCGGCCGAGCGGGCGGGAGCGCTGATGAGCGTGAACGTTTGCAGCAGAGCCGAGAAGGACGCCATCGCCGAGCTGATCGGCGGGTTCCGGTTCGGCACCGGGTTCGGCCGGAGCCTGTCGCGCTTCGTCCGGCACGGCATCGGCGTGCACCACGCGGGGATGCTGCCCAAGTACCGCAGGCTCGTCGAGCGGCTGACCCAGGCCGGGCTGCTGAAGGTCGTCTGCGGCACCGACACGCTGGGCGTCGGGGTGAACGTGCCCATCCGTACCGTGCTGCTCACCGCACTGTCCAAGTACGACGGTTCGCGGTCCCGGCTGCTGACCGCCCGGGAGTTCCACCAGATCGCCGGCCGGGCCGGGCGGGCCGGCTTCGACACGGCCGGCTACGTGGTGGTGCAGGCCCCCGAGCACGTGGTCGACAACGCTCGGGCGCTGACCAAGGCGGGCGAGGACGCCAAGAAACGGCGCAAAGTCGTCCGGCACAAGCCGCCGCAGGGATTCGTGTCCTGGGGGCAGCCGACGTTCGACCGGTTGGTCGCCGCCGAGCCGGAGCCGCTCACCTCCAGCTTCGCGGTCAGCCACGCGATGCTGCTCAACGTCGTCGCCCGGCCCGGGGACGCGTTCGCCGCGATGCGCCACCTGCTGACGGACAACCACGACGACCGCCCGACCCAGCGCCGGCACATCCGCGAGGCGATCGCGATCTACCGGTCGCTGCTGGCGGCAGGCGTGGTCGAGCGGCTCGACCCGCCCGACGACGAGGGCCGCACCGTGCGGCTCACCGTCGACCTGCAGTCCGACTTCGCGCTCAACCAGCCGCTGTCGACGTTCGCGCTGGCCGTCCTCGAGCTGCTGGATCCGGCCTCGCCCGGCTACGCGCTGGACGTGCTCTCGGTCATCGAGGCGACCCTGGACCCACCGCGCCAGGTGCTGGCCGCCCAGCAGTTCAAGGCGCGCGGCGAGGCGGTCGCCGCGATGAAGGCCGACGGCCTGGACTACGACGAGCGGATGGCCCGGCTGGAGGAGGTCACCCACCCCAAGCCGCTGGAGGACCTGCTGAACGCCGCGTACGAGACCTACCGGCAGGGGCATCCCTGGGTCGCCGACTACGAGGTCGGGCCCAAGTCGGTGGCGCGGGACCTGTACGAGCGGGCCATGACGTTCAACGACTACGTCGGCTACTACGGCCTGGGCCGGTCCGAGGGCCTGGTGCTGCGCTACCTCGCCGACGCGTACAAGGCCCTGCAGCAGACGGTGCCGGAGGACGCCAAGACCGACGAGCTGCGCGACGTGACCGCCTGGCTGGGCGAGCTGGTGCGCCAGGTCGACCGCAGCCTGCTCGACGAGTGGGAGCAGCTCCAGCACCCGGACGCCGCCGCCGCGGCGAGTGGGGCGACCGCCGCGGAGATCGGGCTGGACGACCGCCCGGCACCGGTCACCGCGAACCAGCGGGCGTTCCGGGTCCTGGTCCGCAACGCGCTCTTCCGCCGGGTCGAGCTCGCCGCCCGCCGCCGCCACGACGAGCTGGGCGAGCTGGACGCCGACAGCGGTTGGGACGCCGAGCGCTGGGCCGCCGCGCTCGACGGCTACTTCGCCGAGCACGCCGAGCTGCAGACCGGCGCCGACGCCCGCGGACCGGCGTTGCTGATCGTCGACGAGCAGCCCGGCCGCTGGCAGGTCCGGCAGATCTTCGACGACCCGGCCGGCCATCACGACTGGGGCATCAGTGCCGAGATCGACCTGGACGAGTCCGACCGGACCGGCACCGCGGCCGTCCACGTCACCACCGTCGACCGGCTGTAAACGGTGTCGCAGTGCGGAGGAGGTGTCATGGTGGTGTCGTCACCGGCGACCGGAGCCCGTTCGGCGCGCCGATGACGATGACCGACGGGGTGTAGGGGACGGGGTGTAGGGATGGTTGCGCAATGGGTGCCGCCGCTGCTGGGCGGGCGGTACGAAGTCGGGCGGGAGCTGGGATCCGGCGGCACGGCGGTGGTGCTGGCCGCCGTGGACCGGCTGCTCGGCCGGCAGGTGGCGGTCAAGGTCCTGTTCCCACACCTAGCCAGCGATCCGGCCTTCCTGGCCCGGTTCAGGCAGGAGGCGCGCAGCGCGGCCCGGCTCAGCCACCCGAACATCGTGGCGATCTTCGATGTGAGCGGCCAGCGGGCCGACGACGATGACGAGGACTCCGACGAGATCGACTTCATCGTGCTGGAGTACGTCGAGGGCCGCACGCTGCGCGCGGAGCTCGCGGCGGGGCCGCTGGCGCCGACCCGGGCGGCCACGGTGGCCCGCGAGGTCTGCGCCGCGCTGGCGGCGGCGCATGCCTGCGGCGTGGTGCACCGGGACGTCAAGCCGGCGAACATCATGCTGGGACCCGCCGGCCAGGTGAAGGTGATGGACTTCGGCCTCGCCCAGGCCATGGACGCCGGCCGGCTGACCCAGACCGGAATGGTGATCGCCACCGCGCAGTACGCGTCGCCGGAGCAGTTGCAGGGCCACGACGTCGACGCCCGCTCGGACCTGTACTCGCTGGGCTGCTGCCTGTAAGAGATGCTCGCCGGCCGCCCGCCATTCGCCGACGGCAGCCCGATCGCGGTGGCGTTCCGGCAGGTCAACGAGGCGCCGCCACCGCTGCGCGAGCGCGATCCGGGGATCCCGGTGGGGCTTGCCACCGTGGTTGAGCGGGCGATGGCGAAAGATCCCGCGCTGCGCTACCAGAGTGCCGACGAGCTTGGCCGCGAACTGTCCGCCGTACTGGATGGCAAGGATCCCGCCGTGGCCGGCGACACCAGCACGGAGCCGATCGTCGCCG
>Ga0066388_100000504_pt1 | contig 18525 bp, 12 predicted proteins | sample PanSoiMetaGPlot6_FD_64539 | JGI IMG/M metagenome (GOLD analysis project Ga0066388, IMG submission 64539) | Tropical forest soil microbial communities from Panama analyzed to predict greenhouse gas emissions - Panama Soil - Plot 6 (Hybrid Assembly) | ecosystem: Environmental > Terrestrial >... | reverse complement strand
CTCGTAGAGCTCTCCCTGGCTATTCAAAACGATCGCAACGTCCGGGTGTTCCGGACCAAAGGATTTGGAAGCGATGGCCAGTGCGCGCTTGTAAAGGCCTTCGGCATCGGCATAGTTGTGCTGACTGCGATACAGTTCAGCCAGACAATTCAAACTCTGGGCAATCTCCGGATGGTCCGGCGGCAGTGTTCGCTCCCTGATCGCCAGTGCTCGTTTGAATAGCGGCTCCGCCTTGTCATACTGACCCTGTTTGTAATGCACCACTGCCAGATTATTGGCTATGGTGGCAACGCCCGGATCGTTGGCGCCGGCCGTTTTTTCAAGGATCTCCAGCGCCTGCTGGTAAAGCGGGGCCGCATCAGGATACTTGCCCTCACTGTAATAAACGTCGGCAAGATTGTTCAAGGCAAATGCCACTGTAGTGCGCTCCGTTCCGGGGATTTGCTTATAGATCCCCAGTGTTTCTTTGAACAGACTCTCGGCTTGCTGATACTTGGCTTGCTTCCGGTACAGGCCGCCTTGCCCGGTAAGTGTCATTGCAACCTCCGGGGCATCTCTTCCATAAGCATGCTGGTAGATGCTCAGCGCCTTGTTGTAGTACTCGTCAGCTTTAGCATATTTGCCCTGGCGTTCGTAGAGGACGGCCAGGTTGTACAAACTACCAGCTACGTCTGGATGCGCCGCTCCCAGTCTCCTGGTTCTTATGTCCAGCGCTTTGGCAAAAAGTGGCTCAGCCTGGTCATAATTGCCCAGCCGGCTGAGGAGCACAGCCATATTGGTCACGGTCCTGGCGAATGTCGGGTCATCGGTTTCGTTTGCCGACTTCTCCATCGCCAGCGCCTTTTCTAAGAGCTCGTTGGCTTTGTCGTAGTCCTGCTGATCCATAAACAGCAGCGCCAGGTGGTTTAGCTTTTCCAGTAATTCTGTGTACTGAGCGGCATTGCCGGGCTCGATCTGCTTTGGCACCAGCCCCAGCGTCAACCCGGCCAGCTCGTAAAGATTTCCTTCTCGATCTCCATATTCATTCAGCTCTTTGAGCGCCTTCAACCGTGCCTCCGTCTTTTCCGCCTCGGATTTCTTCCCCTGGGCGCGATAGGCGTTGACCAGCCTCTCCAGGCTCACAGTCAGGCGCCCGTCGTTCTCACCGTACTTCTCTGCTTCTTTGACTGCTGCTAGCAGAGACTTCTCAGATTCGCCGTAGTTGCCCTGATCATATTGCTTTTGCCCCTCCTGGTCGTATCGCCGCCAGGCAACTTCCTGCGCCCCAGCAGCGCTGTCGTTCCTTGCTGCCACGAAGTGCCAACAAGCAATTCCGGAGAAGGTGACAACCGCTGCCGCGGCCACAGCCAGAAGTTTTGTATCTGTCTTCTGTCCGACCTTGGGCGGGGGCGGTGGTTTGAGATTCTTGAGTCGATCAGAGGTTGCTGCAGTGCCTTGCTTGATCAGCTCGAGATCGTCCTTGAGCTCCTGCATTGACTGATAGCGTATGGCTGGATCCTGAGCCAGTGCGATTAAGGTGATCGTCTCCAGAGGCTTGGGCACGTTGAGCTCCGGGCTGAACGGCTGGGGTAGCTCCGTCAGGCGCAAATACATGGTTTCCATGACATTCTCGCCGACGAACGGCGGGGCACCAGTGAGCACTTCGTACATGACACAGCCCATTGCGAAAACGTCTGAGCGAGGATCCAGGTTCTGTCCAGTTACCTGCTCCGGGCTCATATAGATAGGGCTACCGAATACCTCTCCTGTCTGGGTCAGGCGCCGCATCTCCATATCCGCACCGGGCAGGAGTTTGGCTAGTCCAAAATCAACGAGCTTGACGAAATCGTGTTGCTCCTCAGTGTCTATCAACATCACATTGCTGGGCTTGAGGTCGCGGTGCAGAATCCCCTTCTTGTGTGCGTGTGCCATGGCATCACAAATCGGGATGAAGAGGTTAAGTGCCCGTTCCACAGGCAGGTGATGTTCTTCCATGAGCAGATAAGCAAGGCTCATCCCGTCCAGGTAGTCCATGACGAGATAGGGCTCGCCCTGCTTGGATACTCCGAACTCGTAAACGCTCACGATGTTCGGGTGAGTGAGGTGGCTGACCGCCTTTGCCTCCTGTTCGAAGCGCCGGATGCTAGCCGGATGCGATGCGAGATGGGAGTGCAGGAGCTTAATGGCGACGGCGCGATCCAGGAGCTGATGCCTGCCCTTGTAGACTGCACTCATGCCCCCTATGCCGATCAGCGCCACAATCTCGTAATGCTCAGCCAGAACCGTTCCGATCTGCTTCTCGGCTTTGGCTATGAGCAGGGCCCCTTCATCATGCGGGCACTCAGCCAGATCCACCGGGATCGGCATCCCGCACTCATCGCAGACCCTGGTTCCACTTGTGTCAGTTTGAGAGGACGTCATTTAAAAGCTCTCTCCCGGCCCAATTAGAGCATAATGGACAGCCGATGTCCTGCCATCAATTGCTGAGGGACGTTTGTAATCTCTCTCGTCAAGAGTTTGCCGCTGAGATGGTTCTGCCGGATTAATCTGGGGCTACTTCCAGGAGACGGACTGGAATGTTTGTCTCACATCCCTTAAGTAGCGCTCATAAGAGCCGGTCGGCGCCCAGAAAAAGATTTCCTGGACGATTCTCCCGGCACCATCAGCGTTTATGTATAGCGCGTATGTGCTCGTCTGGAGGACCTTATACTGTCCCTCCACCACCAGGACGCGCCTACCCTTGAGGTTCTCGGTTCTCGGCATGATCACGGAGAAGCTGTTCTTGTCAGCCTTCTCGCCGAGAATCTCCTCTAACGACTTCATTTCAGCACCCTTGAGTAGGTGAGCGGGCTCGGACAAGAGAGTACGGAAGCAGTCACCTGCCTTAGCCCCCACCGGCAGCCCCCGGTAATACAAGCAGATCATTACTTCTGGCTTGTCGGGTGGGTGAAACTCGCGCAGTGAGCTCCGCCCCACAACGTTGCTTCTGGGCTCTCCTTCAATCCACCCTTCCGGCAGCTTCATAGACTGAATCTGGCCATGATTCAGCACGAGCGGACCTATGCCCGGATACTCCTCATTGTATTTGGCTAGAACTGTCATGAATTCCGTATATAGGGCAGCCAACGGCCCGTCAACAGGACTGACCGCCGGGCGCAGACCATCGGCTCTCCTTGGTGTGTTGCTCAGTCTCATCGCTCTTTCCCTATCGTCTTCCTTGCGTGTCATTTGTGCTCAAGCGCTCAATCGCCGAATGGAAGCAGATTGCTGGCTGCGTTTGTCATTCCGCTTACCGTCGCAGCGCTAAGCGCTTGTTGCTTGGCTTGAGCCTTTTTCAGAGACTCAACGTCGAGTTCTTGAGCCAGGTTACTGATATCAGAATTGCCTGGAAGCTTAGCTTCAAGCAGTTCGACGATTGCTATTCGGCGTGACGGATCAAGCTCCTTAATCATGTACTTCAGGTATTTGCAGGCGGCGTCATGCTCTTGCTGATTGAAGTCGCCATTCTTTTCCTGTTCCTCCCAGCGCTTCTCAGCTTCTATCACCTTCGCGACCATGGAAACGTCGTACATCCCGGGCATGTCCTTCTTCTTGACGTTGGCCCCAAGAAGATTTACCTCCTCGTTTTGCTGGAGGCGCAAGAGCTGCAATTCCTTGGATGTCTCAATCTGATTGTGGTCCCGGTTCCACTTAACGGTGTTCTCCAGCTCTGCCAGCGTGCCCGGGTCATCGGGCTTGCAGGTAGCCAGATAGAGATCGTGTACCGTGATTTCTTTCTTGCCAAAATGATCAGCTTTCGAGCCCCACTGATTGTCGATGGAGACCTTCGGCGGATAATGCTCGTCGTAGTCAGTAATACAAACCACGTGCCCACCACCCGACCCACCGGCCGTATTGCCACCGCCGTCCGTGAAAAAGGGCTCGTTATCGGTGTGGACCCCGATTATGATGGGCAGCTTGCCGTTTTTCTTCAACTCCGCGAGCTTATCGTTGAGCTGGTTTTCTGTAGCAATCAGTGTGACCGCACTGCCATCAGATATGGTGCCGGTCTCGCTCTTCGTAGTCAACAGCTTCTTATGCTCTATCATCACGTCCTTCTCGTTCTGTCCTGTGATGATGTTGCTGGCTCCCACGATCTGATCATCGTTAAGTCCTGGGCTGTCCGCTAACAGCATCGGTGGCTTAGTGGCGAAGTTAATAAGGCGTTCGCCCGTGTCATGGGGTTTTTTCCCAACCGCGTAGTCCTTCCCAGTTGTCGGGTCTATGTCCCCCGGTTTCAACTGGAGGTATTTCAGGCATGCGGGCGGATCGTGCTTCTGGTTGTCCTGCTCCAGGGCGAGATTGACGGCTGTAACTTGAAAGATCTGGCTGGCAAAGCTCCGTTTGCCGTCTTTGATGCGACCACCATGGTCGACATCGCCCTTAGCTTCCTTATCAGGCTGCAGCGTGCTTGGGTCGAGCTGAACATGAGTGCCATCGGGAGCGTAATACTCTCCTGAGATTGCCACATCTGCAACCAACTTGGCAGCAGCGGCGGGGTACTTTGTGTATGTGCGGGCTTCCACGACAGTCACATTGCAAGTGTTGTGGTTGCCCTGGTCAACGGAGCTAGGACTGGCAGCTTGTGCGATGACCTGCTCAGCTATGGCTGCCCGTTGATCCCGGCTTGTCGGCTTAGTGCCGTCGGACTCAAGAAGCTTGGAGAGTTCCTTGTAAGTGCTTGCAACCTGGTCCGGGCCCAGTCCCTGTTCCTCAGCCCTGTGCTCAAAGCGGGCCATGTCGGCTCGAAATTTTGCCAGCTTATCCGGATCTTGTATTTTGGCCTCAGCCAGCTCATTCAGGCGATTCCGCTCTGTCTGGAGGAAGTATCCCTCCATGGGCGCATAGGGCTTGTCGCCACCCTGCTCCGCCACCAGAAGTTTTCCTTCGGGCGTCTTGGTTAGCCAGAAATTGTCTTGTTTGCGTGGACCCCAGTGCGCTTCCGTGTAGCCCCCGTCCTTGGTGGGGGTGCGCTGGTAGCCGCTGTCTTCGCCAATTACGAGGATCTTCCCATCTTTCCAAACCGTGCGCTCCCTCCCATCAGGATCCTCGGTTATCAAGGCACCATCCGAAGTGTGCCCTGGAATATTCAGCTTGAGCCCGCTGATGTCGCCCGGGTGTTTGGGATCCAGTCCGTTGAGCCTGGCAATCTCCAGTACATGCAGGCGCACTTCCTCCGGGGTTGCTGTGCCCAGGTGATCGCGGGCCATGCTCTCCAGCGTTTCGCCACCCTTGACCGTGTGAGTTAGCGGCTTGAGGCTGTGCTTGATGTCTTCGCCGGCGTAATTGGTGTTCCAGGAGGCTGCGGCTGTCTTGTCCTCTGCTGTCTTGTCGCCGCCGGTGAGAGCCAGCTTGTCTTTTGGACCTCCATATTCTTCGACCTGAGGTGGTGGCCCTGCTTTGTCCTGTGCCGAATCGACCAGGGTTAACTTGCCAATCTCGCGGCTCACACCTCTCTTTGTCCCAGCTTTGAGTTCGGCCGTAGCCTGCTGCTGAGATTTGATCAGTTCCGTCAGACCGGCATCAAGTTGACGGACGAGCGATTCAGAGGGTTCTGCCTTTGAGCCCTGACCCGTCTCCGAACTCTTGTCTGCTTCGTTATCCATGGTGGTATCGGGTCCTATCCCAGTCCTGCTTTCGCTGCAATTGATCCTATTCCCCATAATTCTGTGGCTTACACCAGGCGATGCTCTATCCGGCTTCTCGCTGGCAAGTTGCCTCTCCTACTTGGACCTGGACCTGATTAGGAGGTCCCTAAGGTCGAAAATGGCGAACCCCCGGGTCCCTACTTATTTTCTTCCTACTCCGGACTGGCGCTTGAAGACACCGGGGGCGCAACCCAGCCTCCGCTTGAAGGCTTTGCTGAAGGCAGCCTCTGATTGATAGCCGACCAGTTCGGCAATCTTGGACAGGCTTGTGTTTCCTTCCGCCAACATTTTCTGGGCACGGTACATGCGCCAGGACGTCAGATAATCAAGCGGGGTATTGTCCGCAAGACGCCGGAACTTGTCGGCAAAAGCCGAGCGCGACATCCCTACCGCGTCGGCCAGCCGTGCTAGCGTCCATGCCTCGGCCATCTGTTCATGCATCATAGCCATCGCCCGCCCGATCTCCGGATCGGCTGCGGCCCTGAGCCAGCTTGACTGGTGTCTGTGCGCTTCCTGCTGCGACACGTAAACCCGAATTGCCTGAACAAACACAAGCTCGGTAAGGCGCGAGACCGCCATCGACGAACCGAGCTTTTCACCGTCGCATTCGTGCGCCAGGAACCTCAGCGTTGTCTCCAGCCATGGCTCCGACTGCAGATCGCGAGCCTTAACAAAGATAAAGTCCGGTAGTGAGACCAGGAATGGATTGCGGCCGCTGGCCTCAAGCTCAAAGCAACCCATTATTAATTTTGTATGGTCTCCACTGCCGCCATGACGCACGACAGGCTGGTTCGTAAGACTAGCTGCTCCTCCAATTACATCGTCAAAGCGAACGACCTTGCTATTGGGGGGATTTAACAATGTGTAGGGGTGTGAACGAGGAGACATCACAAAATCTCCCTGCTGCAGTGCCACGGATGTCTCGAGCACGGTGCTGTCGATGTAGCAGTGGCCCTTCGTAACCATGAAAAAACCCGAGCGTCCTGGTCTGCCCTCCCAGTGAACACCCCAGGGAGCGCGGAAGTCAGTGTGGCAATAGACGGTGCCTCGAAATTGGATGGCATTCAGCGCATCGGCAAGTAAGTCCATGGGCAGGCAACCTCTTGGACGACTGGACAACTTTTAGCGACGAATCAGCATTGTTAGTCCTCAAGGGGGATTGTACCATCTCGGGCAGCTGACAAAACCGCATCGCTTCTCCCAGCAAACCAGCGGTATGCGCCATATTGCCCGGAGGTTCAGATGAATAGCCTCATCCTCGAGAATGCTGATTGCAGGGGCGCTGGTGCCGCCTCACATCCCACCAATTTCATCGTTTATGGCTCAACCTGGACCGCTGTCTGGCGTTTTTCCTTGCCGCTGCTTGCCAACATGCTTGTGCTGGCGTCATCCAACCTCGTGGAGGGCTGGATTGCAGGGCGTCTTGGACCGGATGCTCAAGCCGCCGCGGGCATTGGCGGTCAGGTATGGTACTTCATGATTTTGTTGACATTGGCTCTGTCAGCCGGCACCACGGCAGTGGTGAGCAGATGCTATGGGGCACGAAATCGGGCAGTACTGGGGCAGGCCGTCCAGCAGGCGATTATCCTGGCTATTGTCGTTGGGATATCGTCGGCTGCAATTGGTTTCGCATCTTGTCGCACTGCACTTGAACTCTTGGGAGCCTCAAGCGCGGTGGCAGCGCTGGGCTTCGAATACCTGAAGTTCAGCATAGTGTCAATCATACCGAGCACTATTCTCTGGGTGCTCAACTCAATTTTTCGCGCCTGTGGAGACTCTTGGACACCGATGCTCACACAGTCTATTGTCACAGTCATAGCTATGGTTCTGGGCCTTGGGCTTTGTCTGGGACCTGGACATCTGGGCATCACCGGTATAGGGATATCCTGGCTTGTGGCTACTTCGGTTGGATCAGCCATTGGCTTCCGTTCTTTGCAGCGTACTGAATTGCATTCGTATGTCCGCCCACAGGTGATAATCCGTCAGCCGCTATCGACAAATTGGATGCTGCGGTTTCTAAAGATTGGCTTGCCGGCGTGCTTACAGGATATATCCTTGCTGGTCAGCTCTTTTGGAATCTTTGCATTTCTTGCGCGGACCGCACAGCCGGTGGTCGGTCAGGCAGCCTGGGCTGCTGGCTGGCGGGTAGAAGAGACTTTCACCATAATGCCGATGTACGCCCTCAATATGGCGGCTGCCACGTTGGTCGGGCAGAACATTGGCGCTGGACGGATCAAGCGCGCCAGGAGATTGGCCTGGCAAGTGACGGCCATTGGTGTGTTGTGGGCATTGTTCGTAGGAGTGCTGATGCTTTCCTTCTCGCACTCCATCTCATCCGCGCTCAGCGACGTCGCCCCTGTGGTGGCATCATGCAACGAATACCTGCGGGCTACTTGCGCCAGCCAACCGTTTCTAGCCACATGGCTGATTCTGTCGGGTGCCATGCAGGGAGCTGCTTACACGCGCCTACCGATGGCTGCCACGGTGTTTTCTTTCAATGCCCTCCGGTTCGCCCTCTGTTGGCTGCTCTGCTTCGGACTTAGTCTGGGTCCCCACGGGATTTGGGTGGCAATCGCCGCAAGCACTGTGGTAGGAGCATTGCTGATGATCTGGATGTGGTCAGCCAATTGGTGGCAGAACCAACAGTTATGACAGTGTTCCTCACCTCTTGGGATGACTGGAGGCTTGGTGCAACCATGAGCATCATGCAGATGGTGATAGTTGTCATTGCCGGGTTGCCAGGACTTTTGTCACTAGCGGCTGCGGGCAGTTCGCCAAGCGTGCGCCGTGCTGCCCAGCAAAGACCGGCGTATACTCTCTTTCCCCGGGCAGGTCATGCCCAGGCACAACTGCCAAGCACAGTCGAACTGTCTTGCGACAGCTTTGTTGTAATAGCATCACGACCGTGCACCATCACAAGCGCACTGGGAAACGTCGTCATAACCAGAGCGGCTATCGTGCTGGTCTCCTGGCGTGATTCTTGTTTGCGTGTCGTCGACCTGCACGACGAACAGAAGAACTCGGTCCAGATAGTGGTCCGAGGACATGTGTTTTACTCTTATCCCGGTAAACAGGTTCTCGTGGTCGAGAGGCTCGCCAGTTCACTGGATGTCTTGAGCGATCGGAGCATTGGCAAGCGCAGGGTTGTAGGGCAGCAGATTGCCGACAAGTGGGTAATCGCCAGCGAAATAGATATAATCGATCTCCTGAAGGCAGATCCCTTGCTCCAATCCATGCGTCAGCGAAAGGATGACCGTGAAGGAGCCCGTGCGGTAGCGAAGATAATTCGTACGGCGGCATGTGTTGCGGTGGCACTGCGCGCCCACGGCAAATACGAGAAGTCAGTTCGCACGACCGGCGTCACGCTGAGCAAGAGTGATCCTCAGTACCCGCAGGTTTCGAGGCAGCTTGGAGCGTTGGACAATGGAGCAAGTGATTAGCGAGTTAGAGACACGCTCTACGAGTGAGCGAATTCAACAAGTAGGCGAGTGAGAGCGCGTCGGAATAACTCAAAGTACCGTCCGCTCGCTTGACGGCCGATTCTTGATGGGCAATACTCTCCAGTTCCGAGCGCCAGGCAGTGGCTTGGGCGGGGGTGACGGTACCCCAGTTCAGCCCCTGGCTAATCATTCGCTGAATCTCGGCAAAACGCGCATCGATCGCCGCCACCACAGGGTCAGTGGCGGGAATGCTAGCGGCTTGCACCAGCTTTCCAGATTGAATTACAGCCACTACCTTGCCGGTCAGTTTGTCGATGACAACAGTTCCCGTGGGCATTGGTTCTACGACGGCGGGATCAAAGGCTCTCTCTACAGTGCTGGTAGCAGGATCCAAAAGAACGTATGTTCCCCCGGCAGGAAGTTCAACCACGCTGCGAATTCTGGAATTTGTAATTGTTTTTGTTACGCTGGTTTCAGTAGTGTCTGCCCAGGCGGGAGCGGCAATGGCACCACATGCAAAGCAAACGACTAACCCCAGTGATATAAGATTCTTGGAAGTCATTATCATCTCTCCCCAGGAGTGTCGGGGTCGGCAAAATTCCTGTAGGCAGTTTGTCGAAGCGACGGGGCTATTCGACACAAGTTCCCGCCCTGAGGCGGTTACTTAAGAATTGCAACTATTCGATGCACCGTAGTTCGTCTGCTTTGAGCAGCACCGATCTTGATCGCTGAATTTGTGCCGGCGTGCTTGACCGACAGCACCAGCAATCGCTGAGGGTCGTGTCAAATTGGCCTTAGCCCATCGCGCTATTGCCGGGCGGTGTGTAGTTTGAGGCCACCATTACCGGGCCGAGATAGAGGTTCGGCATGCTGGAGTGGGCACCGCGCCCATCTTTGCTGATGGTGCTGTATTTGAAGACTATTCCGTGGTTGGCAATATCAGATGTATCCAGCAGGTAACGAGAATTAGAGAAATCAGCTACCATAGACGATCTTGGCAGTCCTGCTCTGTCCAGCATTGCTTGGACGCGCCGTGCTTGAGCCTGACTAGCGCTGTTGGTGCCACAGAAGAAGTTATTGAATTGCTTCCTGCCTGAAGACAGGTCATAAATGTTGTCTTGAATCCAGCTGTCAAAGCCGGTGCCGTCGTACAAACAGTCCAACAAGGTAACACTGGTGACCTTGTTGCCCAGTCCATTCTTGTAGATCTCGGTTTCCGATGGCTGGTAGCCTGCCGAATGGCCGATGATGCTTATGTTGTCCACGTCATCCAGGGTCTTGCCCTGAAGCCCAGGGGTTCTGGTGAATATCTCATTGACCATGTTTGCGAACCGACCCGGATCGTTGAAGCGCCCGGACCTGCCATTCTTTGCCCCAGCAGTCTCCTGCCATTCTGGCATGATCAGGACGGTATTGGGTGGGGCGCTATCCAGTTGCTTGCCAATCTCAGAATCGACAAAGGCGCTGGATACCGTGCTGCCATGGCCGTGGTTGTAGACCACCAGGTGAACAGGTTTACTAGGATCAAAACCGCTCGGAATGTACACCAGTGCGTCCGCGCTTGAGTGATCGGCTGACCGATAGCGCAGATCTCGCATCTCATATACTTGCCCGGACAAACCATCTGACCCGGCCAGACGCCGCGGTCGTTCTAGCTGCCGGCTGTCGTAGCCATCTGGGAATTGCGGCTGGTTCTGCCGTGGGAGATCTTGTGGCGGCTGGTACTGGGGTGCGTCTTGAGACCGGTACCGGGGCGATGCCTGAGAGTGATCCGGAAAGTCGTGATAGCTGTTGCTGCCCGTATAATTAGCCGCTGAGCTGGAGGCTCCGCGCCGCTGCGTTGTGTCGCCTGGTTGTGGAGCCGGCCGGACGGTTGCGCCACCACCGGGGTTGTCCACAGTAACGGTTTGACTGGAACCGGATTGCTCGGACCGTTTCAGCTGCTGCAAGCGGGCGGCAGTGGCCATAATCTCTCCGGCGAGGTCCGCGCTCTCTACAGCCTGGATGAGCTCCGCGCTTGGAGGTGGGGGAAAGGCGTCCGACAATAGTTTTGAGTAAGCCTGAGCTTGCGCCTGCTGAGAAGAGTCAGTCACCGGCACGCCGTCGCCGGGTGAGTCCTTGGTAGCTCCATTGTTTGCCATAGATGCCTGCCTCAAAGCTTGGCTGCTGTGTGAATGTCCATTAGCTCAAGTAACAACTGCTTATCGACCATTCCTCAACACCGGATCATATGCGAGATCAGCCTGGTTTGCGACGCCTTGCTTTCGTAGTTCTCCCATGGTTTCCATTAATTCTCCAGGCTGTGCCCATTGCGGTTCCGCCTAATGCAATGTTCAGCCCCTTCTTTGGCGGTGGTAGAGCGCAGACTGAATGCCGGACACATCGCAGACCCATCTCGGCAGGATCAGCGTCATGGCAATCTCCTGGGCGTTGCTGCAAATGAACATGGGCAGTGCCAACCAAGACAGGAGGCCAGCGTAACCAAAGGCGAATAGCGCGATTGTGGAAAAGAAAAGGGCGATGCCTACTGCCTTTGTAAACTGTGAGTGGTAGCACGACAGTTTGCCGAACTTGGCCAGGCTCACTGCCCAATTCAGAAGCTGCATGAATATGCCGATGGCGGCCGGCATCTCAAGACATCTGCAAATGTCTGCATGTGTGAGGCAGGCGCTGAGGAGTACACAGCTGTACAGGAGAAGGTCCGCGTAACTGTCAGCCATTGCCCCAGCCCTACTGGCCACGCCCAGACGTCTGGCAATCTTCCCATCAACGAAATCACTCAACCCTGCAATGACAAACCCCACCAGAAACCAGGTGCTTGCCTTACCATCCAGGGCATCGAGCAGCAGCAACGGTCCAATCAGCAGGCGAAGAGCAACAAGCGCCATAGGCACTTGCCTGAGCAGCAATAAGTACCAGGGAGTTTCCCTCAGGGCAGCAGCTGTAGTAAACATTACATTCACCGATCGCGGGGCTCAAGGTGCGGGCGACATCACGGGTCAGCCGCCGGCTTTGACCTGAGTGTAAGTTGGCAGGACGAAATTTGAGTGCTGATTGTACAGTTTGCCAACTGTCTGCAGGCAAGTCGATGCACCGCCGGCACAAATGGATCCTTCGTCCGGGCGCCAACTTGCAGACAATCGGCAGCTGCGAGCTTCATGAGGCATCGCCATGGTAAGCGGACATGTACACATGGGTCTGCGATCTACAGCCACTCCAGCAGAAAAGCTCCGCACTCTGCCGATTGTGCGGGCCTAGTGACGCATGTCCCGCCTTCCCGATAGCTCGGCCAGGCGCTGACGAGCGCGCTCGGTGAGCGGATTGTCGGCTGAGCAACGCTCGAGAAATGCCAAGAGCTCAGCCCGAGCACCGGCATAGTCACCGGCCGCTTGCAGGGTGCTGCTCAAGAGGTAGTGAGCGTCAGCGTTGTCGGGTGCCAGCTTGATGGCGTCCCGATAGGCTGAGGCAGACCGATCATAGTCTCCTTGCAGGAGGAGAACGGAGCCCATGTTGAGCCGTGCTGATATTGAAGACGCATCCATGTTGACTGCCTGCCGTGCCTCATTCAAAGCTTCGGACAGATCTCCCTTCTGGGTAAGAACGTAGCTCAACCGATCGTGAAGACTTGCTGCGCCCGGATATAGCTCCAGAGCTTCCCTCAAATAATTGGCGGCTTTGGATAAGGCACCAGATTTGGTGGCGCGATCCGCAAGCGCTGCCAGGACCATGCGGTCCTTGGGAGTGAGTCCGTAAGCCAACTCCAGTTGCTTCTGGCTCTCGTCGGCTTGCCCGATCGAGGAGAGAGCCCTGGCGTAGTTGTAGCGATATAGTCCGTCGCTCGGTTGCAAGTCGATTGCAGCCTTGAACTGTCTGGCCGCCCGCTCCCAGTCTCCCTTTATCGCCAGCGCAGACCCATAGTCATTGTAAGCATCAGAATATCTCGGATCGACTTTGATAGCCTCCTGGTATTCCTGGATTGCCGTGTCGATGTTCTCGTTCGAGACCAGTTGGCTGGCCTTCATGTAGTGAGCCTCAGCAGCAAGGTAGTTGACGGCTCCGGCTGGTAGATTCTTTATCTGCTCGATAGGCGGGGTGCCCAGAACAATATCGGTGCCTTTCCAATCCGATTTCATTACTGGTGTCTGAGGCGTGCAGCCCACACAGTTGTGTGTGGTATCATAGTCAGTGCTATCTCGTGCAATGCCAAATGCCTGTTGAAGTGGGATCAGCCCGTTTTCTTGCTTGAGTGCCTTGATCAGATTTGAGGAAAACACGTCGCCCCAGGTGATTTGATCCGGCTGGCTGGACGAGAGAATGATGTATCCCTTTCCCAGCGCCAGACGTTCGAGGTCTATGTTGAATCCCTTGAACAGTAGTGCTTTTGCTCCACTCTGTAATTCGGCTGCACCGCTGTAACAGGCCTGGAGCACGAGCACGATGCGATCCGATTTGACATTCTGGCGCAAGCTCTGCATGAGGCTCTGCATTGAGATTCCGGTGGAATACAGGTTATTCAATGCCGTGTTGTATGTGCAGAGATAAGTATTCTGGTCCGGGGCCGGGACTCCATGAGTGCCCAGGAAGACTACGATCAGATCGTCAGGTCCGGCTACCCGACCGAGCCAGGGACTGCCAACCGTGGCCATGATGTTCTGCCGGGTTGCCTGTGCATTCGTCAGCAAGCGCACGTGATCCCTCTGAAAGCGTCCAAAGTGCGGATCCATGAGGTACTGAGCGAAGTCCTGCGCAGCCCGATCCATCGGCAAGCCATTGTTCAACGGCTGCTCGACAAACGTGCCAATGCCGATAACCACTGCCCACTTGTCCTTTACTGGTCGGTTGGTCGCCCTTGCGTCGGGCTTCAGGTCCTGGATCCTGGTCCACTGAAATCCGGGATGGGCCGGGGCAGATCCTCTCGATCGATTGGTGACATCTGGAAGGGAGCCGGCCCCTTGAACGTCGGATGCCAGCCTCGTTAAGCCGGTGTTTGCGGTTGCCGGGGTTCCTGGCGCAGATGCGTGACCCTCAAATGTGCTCGCTCGCGCGCTTTGCGACCAGAACGAAAAGAGCCAGCACATGACTAGCACGACGAGCGCGAGCGTTGTGCTTTGAACCATGCGAGTCCGCCTGGCGCGGTATTGAATGGCGACGATTGTGCCGGGCTCAGCATCTGACGAGTTCACCTGGAGGCGCAGGCGTCTCGCTTGCCTATGGCGATCCTGCTCAGGAGAGGCGGGCAGGATGCCCGCGCCCCCAGGAGTGAGCGCGCCGCCAGGAGTGAGCCGCGCACATCCTGCGCCAGGCAAATATGCTTGCGTGCATGAAGGTTTACTGTCGGATGTATGCAGGTTCTCAGGCAAACGCTCCTCCTACAGGTGCTGAAGAGCTACATCGACCGACAGAACACCATGCGGATCTTCAGAAACAACGGTAACCAGGCTGGCATCATTAAGAGTCATTCCAGACGGAAGCTCCAGGTCCTCAGGCGTATGCGAGTGCGCTGCAGCGGCGGGAAAGCTGGCCGGCTTATTCAGCAAGCTTTCTGGCATGATTATCGGCTCCTGGTCCTCCCAGGAGAGCTGCATTCTTGTCGGTACAAGATCCTTGGCGCCGCTGCGACCTGATGAGACAAAGGCCGTGTTTGTTGTCGGGGCGTTCATATAGCTACTAGCATCAATCGGTATTCTGGACAGGAGGAGGCAGAGGCTTTCCGTCCCAGGCTTTTCGTCGAACTTGAGAGCCGCCTGGGTGGGAAGCACGTAGTCCCGACCTCGGGTGACACGATTGTCTGTTCCTGTCTGGGGATCTGGAAAGAGCACCGCTCGATTCCCCCGGCTGCTGCTTTTAACGATGATGTATGCGTAGCCATCGGCATTGGGAATGATGTGGAAGCGGATTTCATCGCCCGAGTGGAAGGACATCTTGTTGTTGCAGCGAAAGGTCTTGCCGTCACGAATTAACTCGATCCAGTAAGCCAGCCCGATGTTAACCTGCTCTGCCGGCCTGCGGAGTTGATCCAGAAATACCTCCCGGGCTGTGCTATTTTGCCCGGAGGAAGTCGAGCAACGTCCGGGAAGGTACGGGCACCAAGAGATGGCTATGTAGAGGAAGCCAGCTGCGAGAAAGATTGAAGGTCGTGAGAACCGGTCTGGCTGCCCTTGCATCCGCTTTGCTCCCCAGTGTCCCCGAAATATTATTCCAGGTTCTCCGTCACAGAATGCGCCACCGCCGAACCGATCGGTGACGGAAGTCAGTCCGCAGCCCAGAGTTAACAAGCAAATGTAGATATAATCTACTTTCTGAGTCAGGACTCGCTGGAACCTTGAATGTCAAGAAAGCTCGCTCTCAAAGAAGGTCTTTGCGGAATCATTACTGGGGCTTCCACCGGCATTGGCCGTGCCCTGGCGGTGGCCCTCAGCCAGCGATTTAGGGCCAGATTAGTGCTCAATGCTCGCAACCAGAGCCTCCTGGAGGAGACGGCCCAGCTGGTGAGGCAGGCTGGCGGCGAGCCAGTACCGGTGCCTGGGGACATCAGCAAGCGGGAGCTGTCCACGGAGCTGGTGGATGCCTGCCTGTCCAGCTTCGGCAGCCTGGACTTGCTGGTTAACAATGCCGGTTTGGCCAAACCGGGGCCGGTGGCCAGCCTCACCCCTGATGACTGGCACTTCGTGTTTGGCGTCAACTTCTTTGGGGCGCTCTATGCCACTTATGCTGTCTTGCCGCATTTCCTCGAGAAGAGAGAAGGAAAGATCGTGAACATTTCGTCTGTCGCCGGCAAAATAGCCTTTCCGGGTAGCGTATGCTACGCCGCCAGCAAGTTTGCGCTGTCTGGGATGTCTGAGGGAATGGCTGCCGAGCTTGCTTCCCACGGGATAGATGTGATCACCGTTTGTCCCGGATGGATCCGCACCGAGTTTTTCAAGAACAACCAGGTGGCAGATTATAAAAACCCGTCTCTGGTCGCCCAGCGTAGTGATCTTTCCGGCTGGTTGATGCGCAATTGGCTCAGCATGAGCGCAGAAGAATGCGCTCAGGAGATCATAAGCGCCTGCCAGCGCGGCGGCAGCAGTGAGATTGTCTTGACCGGACCAGGGGTCCTGGTAGAGCGTTTGCACGGCCTGTTCCCGGCCGCGGTCTTTAGCCTCGCTAAGAAGGTACCTTCGGAACGATGAGGCGCGAGCGACCGTCTTACACTCGGCAGCTTGCAGTCAAGCCTACATCTTGTGCTCGACTGTGGAAACCACGGATTTTTTCTCAGTAGGCAGAACGCTCAGTCCAAAAACCTCAGGAACAGCCTCCTGCCCGGACAGATTTCCAACCAGCGCCTCGGAAAATGCCAGAAGCGGTGAGTTGTGCGTGACTACGGCAAATCGATAGTTGTCGACGGCCAGTGCGGCCTCATCGCCGATCACCCTCGATCGGCTCTCCAGGCGCTTGCTCAAGTAAATCTCTTCTCGCAACTTCTTTTCCTCAGTGCCGCCGTTTGCTTGAATGAATCCAGCCAGGGCGAGGTCGGCGCATGGACCGATAACCCAGCCAGGTGCAGCAAATGAGATGGCGTTGAGCGCTGTTTGGACCACGGTCGTGGTTACCCGGGCGGCTTTGGTCCGATTGGCATATTTACCCACCCTTTGCTTGATCTCATCAACTACTGGATCACGGCTGGCTGCGTGCTCGACGATGCACTTGAGCTTCGTATCGCGCTCGATGGTGTCCCAGGGATGGCCGGAGAAGATAGACTGCGGAACAGAAATGTTCTGGCTCCAGGCGGTCACCATTTCCAGGGTTCTGTCCGCTTCCTCGGGACCTACTACCTGGTTCAAGGACTTGAGTCCGGCAGCGATCACCTGCTGTCTCCGGGAGTTGTCACTGATGCCAAGACCCATGGCCAGTTGCATCATGCTCGAGACGAGCCTAACGTGAAGCTTGTCAATATATATTTGCCTTTGATACTCCGCCAGCCCCCTGTTCGTGGGCTTTTGGTCCTGTCCGAGGATCGTCTTGCCTGCGCTGGTTGACATGGAAATGCCGCGATAGTCCGTCACTGTGTCCAGGGCGTCCTTAGCCACGGAAGCAGTGCGCTGCGTCGTCGAACGGTAATGACTTACTGACCGGTCGAGTGCCTGGGCTTCGGGGCTCCTGGCGATACCGATGTCAAGCAACTGGTCGACACGCTTAGCAATACTCTCTCCAGATGCGAAGACGGAGACTCGCGCTTGCAGCCTGGGCTTGTTTGCGCTGGTTCCGGAGCTTTCACCAGGCTGGCCAGGCACGCCAGGGTGAGCGCGCAGTGATCCGTTGAAGGGCAGCGACCAGTCGGACACATACGCCGGAGCAAAACTTGCAGTGGGCTGGGAGCCTGCTGTCGCTTGAGCGCTCTCTTCGCTACCGGCTAGTGCGGGGTTCCAGACCGACAGAATTGAAAGGCACGCAACAATGGATGCAAGTCGGACCAGGGCCAGGCCGGTGAAGACAACCCCAGCTCGAAGAGTATTTGGTTGATTGTCCGAAGCGATCGCGCGCGGAGTCATCAGTTTTAGCCTTCCGTTTCGACCTTCAGGATAGAAGATTCTTGACGTGTAGTATATGGCTTACATTTAACAAAACAAGGTGAATTTGTGGTGAGCAACGGTTGCAGTCCCTGTCCCTGCACCGCGGTTCGCCGGTTGTCAGAGTAACCCTGTCAACAGGTCACCAGGATTAGAATCGACTAAGCTGTGAGCGTCATGTTAATCCGCACCTGGTGCATTTGTGTCGCAGCTAGATTCGGCAATTGGCTCTTTGTAGGTCTGGACAGCAAGCGTCCTCATCCACTTACGTGCGTACGCGGGCTTGGCCCTGCGGCCAGACAGAGAATGCTGCCGAAAGCCAATGCCTCGTGCCCTTAGGCGTGCATGACAACCGGTCGTTAATGGCAGACCGATAAGAGATAATTCGACAGTAGCGCCAGCGGTCCGTTATCCTTTTGTTACGTTCTCAGGCTGCCGGTCAGGTGTCCCATCGGTATGTCTTCGATATTGGGTCGGTCAGCCTCGGATCGGCTCTGCCCATTTGTGCGTTTGCGGACAGCCTGGCGCCGCCGAATCGGAAGATTGTTACTGGTCGGAACAGTACAGCCATGAGTGACGGCACGTTTAGCAGGGAACGGTTTGTGAGAGCGGCAACGGCCTTCCGTCGGCGGCTTGATGAGGAGCAGCTGATCGCGGACAAGCTGAGACGGGCCATGACTCTGGTCGGCGAGGCGGCAATATCTCTGGTGGCTGCAGCCAGAGAGTCAAGCGAAAAGGGTCCGGTAATTACCGCTAAAATCTCCGAGAGTTCCGTTCAGATTATGGGCGGCAGCCGCAACATTTTTCTTGCTCCAGCCCAGGGAGCCGGCAGTGACAATCGCCTGGCCCGCCCCAGATCCCAGACTTGTG
>Ga0066388_100000503_pt1 | contig 18528 bp, 19 predicted proteins | sample PanSoiMetaGPlot6_FD_64539 | JGI IMG/M metagenome (GOLD analysis project Ga0066388, IMG submission 64539) | Tropical forest soil microbial communities from Panama analyzed to predict greenhouse gas emissions - Panama Soil - Plot 6 (Hybrid Assembly) | ecosystem: Environmental > Terrestrial >... | reverse complement strand
ACCGGCAAGCTCAAGGCCGCCGAGCTGATGTTGAAGAAAGCGGTGACGCTCTCGCCAACCGACGAATTCACTCACACCACCCTCGGCATTGTTTATTATCGCCAGGCGAAGTTCGACAGCGCGCTCACCGAGCTGACAAAATCGCTCGGGATAAATCCGAAAAGTCCGACTGCGCACAACTATCTTGGGATTACCGCGAGCCAGAAAGGCTGGCAGGAAGCTGCCGAGAAGGAATTGCTCGAAGCGATCAACGAAAATCCTAATTATGCCGACGCGCATTTCAATCTCGCCGTGATTTACGCAACGAGCTCGCCGCCGTCGCGCGAGCAGGCTAAACATCATTACGGGATGGCGACTTCGCTCGGCGCAGAACCAGATCCGTCGCTCGAGAAATTGCTGCATTAATTGTAGCGGCGGTCTGTGACCATCGCATATCTTCCGCGGTGCGACCATTCCTGACCGCGAACTGGCGTTATCTCGCCATGCTCAATTTCGTTGTCGATCCAAAGATCGTCGCGCCGCTCGTTCCTCCGGGAGCTGAGATCGATTTCGAGAACGGCGAGACGTTTCTGAGCATGGTTGGTTTTCTCTTTCTCGACACGCGTTTGCTCGGGCTTCCGATTCCGCTTCATCGCGACTTCGAAGAGGTAAATCTTCGATTCTATGTTCGGAAAAAGTCAGCTGACACCTGGCGCCGCGGCGTTGTCTTTGTTCGCGAGCTCGTTCCGCGGCGAGCCATCGCCACAGTCGCGCGGGTCTTTTACGGCGAAAACTATGTTGCGGTGCCGATGAAACATCAGATCGATCATGTCGATCGTAAGTTGAGTGTCGAATATTCCTGGCGACGAGGGCGAAAGTGGGAATCGCTCGAGATGAGCGCGAGCGGCGATCCACAAACGATTTCGGCCGGTTCGCACGCCGAGTTCATTACCGAACATCACTGGGGCTACACCTGTTTTCGCGGCGGCTGCAGCGAATACCGAGTTGAGCATCCGCGCTGGAAAATCTGGAACGCAAGTGAGTTCGAATTCAACGCCGACGTTGCAACTCTTTACGGCGAGCAATTCGCCGACGCATTGAATCAGCCGCCGCGCTCTGCCGTCATCGCCGACGGTTCCCCGATCACGGCCCACAAACGCTCGGTTCTTCTGTAGCGGCGGTCTGTGACCGCCGGAATCAGTGCTTTGAGTGCTACAATTTGTCCGGCTTAGCCGCTCCTCTCCGGCTCGTGAGCCCGCCGCCGCGGCTGCGGCTGGCGGGCCGTCGAATTCCTTCGCCCTCTTTCTGGTTCTGACTATGGGCAGCTAATGAGTGGGCAATTACTTGGAGCCGGCGTCACGTCGATCCTCCTCGGAGTGCCCTTTGGAACTATCTGGACTGCGACATCTTGCGCTACCACAGTCCCCTCGTTTCGCACTAGATGTACGTCCCCGCAGCCTATGTCGGTAAAGCTCTGGCCTGCTGTATAGATCTTGGGCGTGCAGGTGGGGTTAGAGGCCTCATAGACCGTGAGCGCTCCAGCTATCACAGTGATCAGGCTAGGACCCGGATGCGTGTGCCACCCAGTGTGCTGCCCCGGTTGGAACGTGTGTTGGGTCACATAGAGGTCCGAATCTCCCTTCGCCTTAAGCTTTAAGTTCCAGTTATAGAGCGTACCGTTGATGAGCGTATTGATTTCGTTGCACGTCAAGTCGAGCAAGCCATCCAGGAAGGTAGTGGGCTGCACAGTGTTGGGAGGGTTGCTGGGGTGTAAAAGGTCGATCGTTGTAACTCCGCACGAGGGCGTTGCCCAGGCCGGCACGGCCACGGCGAGCGTCAGTGCGATAAGAAGTGGTAGAATTCGTATTTTTTTGAAGTGAATCTGTCGATTCATTGTTGTTTCCTTTCTCTTTTGGTTTGAGGGTTTGCTTTCCATTACGGTAAAGCGCGAAAGAGCGATCAAAGTGATCACGTGAATTGAGGATTTTTTCGGAGGCGCTTGCGCGTGCAGAAAAGCTTTCGCGATGGTAGGCTGCAAACAGACATATGGAGGCTGCCCCGGTCCCTCAGCAGGAAGTGACCGATCTCCTTGCGCGATGGAGTGATGGCGACGCCGCTGCCCTCGAGAAGCTGACTCCGCTCGTGTACGAGGAACTCCGACGGCTGGCGCATCGGCAGATGAGCACAGAACGCTCCGGCCACACATTGCAAACCACGGCGGTGGTCAACGAAGCTTATCTGCGCCTGGCGGACCAAACGAATCCACGCTGGCAAAACCGCGCGCACTTCTTCGCCGTGGCCGCCCGGGCGATGCGCCAAATCCTGGTTAGCTACGCAAGGAATCAGCACGCGCAAAAGCGCGGCGGCGGCGCGTTCAAGGTGGACCTTGACGAAGCGGCGCTCGTCTCTCCGGAGGAGTCAAAGGAGATTGTGGATCTGCACGAGGCATTGGAACAACTGTCGGCACTCGACTCAAGGAAAGCTCGAGTAGTGGAGCTAAAATATTTTGGCGGGCTGAACTACGACGAGATGGCAGAAGTGCTCAAGGTTTCGCCCGTGACTGTGAGGCGAGACTGGAGATTTGCGAAGGCATGGCTGTACACGGAATTGCACAACGCGGGCTGATGGAATCCAGAGAAATTTTTCAGGAGCCCGCGAATCACGCGAATTGACGCGAATCAAATGACTGAAATCATTTACAAGAGCGAGAGCTACGCGATCATTGGCGCCTGCTTCGAGGTGTACAACGAGAAAGGCTGCGGATTTCTCGAACCAGTCTATCAGGAGTGTCTCGGCATCGAGTTTGAATGTCAGCGGATTCCGGCAATCGCCAAACCATCGCTCACCCTGAGCTACCGTGGTCGAATATTTAACGCAAACTTACCAGCCGGATTACGTCTGCTTCGAGAAAATTATCGTTGAATTGAAAGCGGTCTCAGCGTCGGCCGATGAACACCGCGCACAGCTCTTGAACTATCTGCACGCCACCGGATTTGAACTTGGTCTTCTCGTAAATTTTGAGCACTATCCGGGCTTGGAATACGAACGCATTGCGAAGACGCAGCGCGTAAAAACGAAACCCGACTTTTCTGATGTTTCTCTCTGATTTATTCGCGTTGATTCGCGTGATTCGCGGGTTGATCTAGAAATGACGCCGGCGCGGTTTCAAACGATTGAGAAAATCTTTCGGGCAGCGCTCGATCAGGAGCCGGACAAGGTCAGCGCATTTCTCGATACCGCGTGCGACGGCGATCAGGATTTGCGGCGAGAAGTTGACGTGCTACTCGCCTCAGATGCAAGAGCAGGCCAGTTTATAGAGAAGTCGGCGGTCGGTCTCGCGACCAGGATTGTTCAAGATCGACAAACTGATTCGCTCGTCGGCCAGACAATCGGTCACTACAAAATTTCTGAATCGATTGGGACAGGCGGGATGGGCGAAGTCTATCTCGCCACCGACGTTGTCGCAGGCCGCAATGCCGCGCTGAAGCTCCTGCCCTTGTGTTTTACGACAGATGCCGAGCGCCTGAAACGGTTTCAACAAGAAGCCCATGCTGTGGTTGGGCTCAACCATCCAAATGTGGTGACCGTTTATGAAATCGGCGAGGATCACTCGGTTCATTACATCGCGAGCGAACTGATCGAAGGGGAGACGCTGCGTGAACGTCTGACGCGTGGTCCAATGCAGTTGAGTGAAGCTGTAGACGTCGCGATCCAAGTGGCGAGTGCGCTCGTCGCTGCTCACCAGGCGGGAATTGTCCATCGCGACATCAAACCGGAAAACATCATGCTTCGGCAGGATGGCTATGTGAAGGTGCTCGACTTCGGGATTGCAAAGCTCGCTGAAACCGAAGTGCCGGTAAACACGCCGAGAGACGAGGCGCTGGTGCTGGTGGAGACCAATCTTGGCTCCATTCTGGGAACTGTTCGTTACATGTCTCCGGAGCAGGCGCGTGGCGCTCAAGTCGACAATGCCACTGATATCTGGAGTCTCGGGGTGGTGCTTTATGAAATGCTAACTGGCCACGCGCCATTCACCGGAAACACACCAAAAGAGGTGATGTCTTCAATTCTTGAAAAAGAGCCACCGCCGCTCACGCGTTACATCGGGCACGCGCCCGCTGAGCTTCAGCAGATAATGAGTAAGGTGTTGTGTAAAGATCGCAGCCAACGATATCACAGCGCGCACGAGTTACTGCAGGCGCTGAAAGACCTTCGTCGGAAACTGGAAGCTGAATCGGAACGCGCCGCTGTTCCTTTATGGCTCCGCTGGGCGCGATCGCCAGCCGCTCTGGTGCCTGTATTAACAATAGCTGTTTTGGCGCTGGCGCTTCCTTTCTATTGGCATCGCAACGCTATGACGAACTCACCACCCGAGAAAAGCATCGCCGTGCTGCCGTTGCAAAATCTGAGCGACGACAAAGAGAACGCGTTCTTCGCCGATGGTGTGCAAGACGAGTTGCTCTCGAATCTTTCCAAGATCAAGGACTTGAAAGTGATCAGCCGCACATCCGTGATGCAGTACAAGACCGACACCAAACGCAACCTCAAAGAGATCGCGCAGCAACTGGGTGTGAGCAACGTGGTCGAAGGCAGCGTCCGCCGGCTGGGAGACCATGTGCGCGTTTCAGTACAGCTACTCGACGCGCGTAATGACCGCCACCTTTGGGGTGAGAATTATGATCGTAGTCTGGCGGACTCGGTTTCTTTGCAGGGCGAATTGGCGACAGACATTGCCGACGCCGTGGGCGCGACGCTCAGTCCGCAAGAGAAATGGCGAGTACAGGCCAAGCCGACGAATAATCCTGCGGCTTACGATGCGTATTTGCGTGCCCGGGCGATTCCCACCGACTGGGGCTATGCCTTAAAAGGTGATATCGAGAGTGCAATTCAGTTGTACGAGCAGGCAGTTAAGTTGGATCCCAATTTTACGTTGGCATGGGCATACCTCTCGATTGCGCAGAGACAAAGTGTCTTTAAGGATATCGATTCCGGACCGCTGCAGAGGGCGCGGGCTAAGGATTCGCTCGATCACGCGGTCGCGCTCGATCCCAACCTTCCAGAAGTTCACCTTGCCCGGGGGTACAACGAGCAGGACGACACGCGTGCGCTCGCAGAATTTCGGCAGGCCGAACGAGGTCTTCCAAATAGCGCTGACGTTTTAGAAGCGATCGCCAGACGGCAACGAGCACTCGGCCATTGGGATGAAGCTGTTGCGAATCTACGGCGTGCGATCGATCTCAATCCTCGCAGCATCAGAGCCTCTAATAATCTAGCGCTTACCTACTGTGCGATGCGCCGTTTCCCCGAGGCTCTGGCCACACTTGACCGCGTACTTGCATGGGATCCGACGAATGCTCGCGCGCTTGTCACGAAAGTGGATGCGCTTGTGGCGATTGGCGATCTCCAAGCGGCGGAGCCGCTGCTTGCAAATCCGGAGCTCCCAGCGAATCGGCGCGCTACGTGTGCGCTATTCCAGCGCAATTATGCTGCCGCCGTAGAGATACTGTCAAAAGATTTAGCCGTCGAGCGCAGGCAACGCGACCCCGAGGATATCCTTGGGCTTGCTTTCAGCCAGCAACTTGCCGGCGATTCTTCAGCAGCACGCGCGACTTACGAGAAGGCGGTTGAAAGCTTTCGCCGCCAGCTCGAGAAGGTCCCACTGGGTTCGTATGCCGAAGCGGATATGCACGCGCGCCTAGGCGCGGCCTACGCGGGCTTGGGCGAAGCAGCTTCCGGTATTGCCGAAGGCCAAAAAGCGATGGCCTTGCTGCCAAGCTCCAAAAATCCGGAATCTGACGCGGATATGGAATGCGAGATGGCCCGTATCTACGCACGATTGGGCGATGCCGATCATGCGGCTCCTATGCTGAAGCGGCTGCTGCGGACATCATATGGTGGGGCGACGTTCTTTACTCCAGCAATGCTGCGACTCGATCCGACGTGGGACCCAATCCGCGCCGATTCCCGTTTTCAAGAATTGACGGCAGAAAAAGCTCCATGAGTTCAAATCAACTTTTCTCCCAACGGTGCCGGAAAACGTGCGGTAAGAGGTGAAACTCGGCTCGGCGGCGCGTTACTTCACGAGCAATTGGCGTAGCACAAACGGCAAAATTCCGCCGTGCTTGTAGTAATCGATTTCGATTGGCGTATCGATCCGCAGTTTGACTGGCACGTAACGCTTTTCGCCTTTGCTGTTTTCGATCGCCAACATCAGCTGCTGTCCGGGCTGAATGTGGTCGGACAGACCGCCAATCGAAAATGTCTGCGACCCGTCCAGACCGAGCGATTCCGCGGTCACGCCGTCGAGAAATTGCAATGGCAAGACGCCCATGCCGACGAGATTGGAGCGATGAATTCGCTCGAAACTCGCCGCGACCACTGCTTTCACTCCGAGCAACCGTGTGCCCTTGGCCGCCCAATCGCGCGATGAACCAGTGCCGTATTCATGACCGGCGAGAATAATCAGCGGCACATTTTCTTTTTGATAAAGCATCGCCGCGTCAAAGATCGACATTTGTTTGCCGTCGGGAAAATGTTTGGTCACGCCGCCCTCGGTTCCCGGCACCATTAGGTTCTTAATCCGCACGTTGGCGAATGTGCCCCGCGTCATCACCAGATCATTTCCGCGCCGCGAGCCGTAGCTGTTGAAATCCTGCGGCTGAATCCCGCGTGACTTTAAATATTCACCGGCCGGCGAAGTCGCTTTGATTGCCCCAGCCGGTGAAATGTGATCGGTCGTGACCGAGTCGCCGAAAATTCCAAGCGGCCGCGCGTTCACGATATTGTCGATCTTGCCGACCTTCATCGAGAAATTCTGAAAGAACGGCGGCTCGTGGATGTAATCGCTTTTCTCGTCCCATTGGTAAACTTCGCCCGTGCTGGAAGGGATCTCGTTCCATTTCGGGTTTTGGTCGGCGAAATCGCGGTAAAGTTTTCGAAACACTTCAGGCGTCAAGGCCGAGCGCATTGTTTCTTGAATTTCGTTCAGCGACGGCCAGAGATCGCGCAGGAAAGTTTCTTTACCCTCTCTGTCTTTGCCGATTGGTTCCTTGCTGAGATCGACATCGACCCGCCCGGCGAGCGCGAACGCAACGACGAGTGGTGGCGACATCAGGAAATTGGCTTTGATGTTTTGATGGACGCGCGCTTCGAAGTTGCGATTGCCGGAAAGGACCGAAGCCGCGATCAAATCAAAATTGTTGATCGCTTTCTCAATGTTCGGATGCAGCGGTCCGGAATTTCCGATGCAAGTTGTGCAGCCGTAACCAACGAGATTGAATCCAAGCTGGTCCAGATATTTTTGGAGGCCGGTCTTGTCGAGATAATCGGTGACCACACGAGAACCCGGGGCGAGCGAAGTTTTTACCGCCGGATCGACTTTCAATCCACGTTCGACCGCTTTCTTCGCCAGCAAACCGGCCGCGAGCATCACACTTGGATTGCTCGTGTTCGTGCAACTCGTGATCGCGGCGATCAAAACAGTACCGTGACCGATTTCGCTTTGGCCATGACGAAACGGATCCCCTTTTGGCAATTCTTTTGCCGGATCAGGCGTCGGTCGGTTCGCGATCATCTCGAGCTTGTTGCGTTCTTCCGGGGCCGCATCTTCGCTGTCGTCTGTCGACGGCATTTCGCCGTCGGTCGGCGCGCTGCCGTTTAATTGGACCAAATGTTTCGAGCCAAGATCGACATCCGCTTTTCCGTAACCGCCTTCCTTAACCGGTTTCTTTAACAGTGAACGAAAAGTTTCACCCAGCGCCGGAAGATTGATCCGATCCTGCGGCCGTTTCGGTCCCGCGACGGCGGGTTGGACGTCACCGAGATTCAATTCGAGATCGACCGAGTAATCGATCTCGCCCTTCTTCGGCATGCCGAACATCTTTTGGGCGCGGAAATAATTTTCGAACGCGGCGCATTGCTCGTCGCTGCGACCGGTCGCGCGCAAGTAGGCAACCGATTCGCCGTCGATGGGGAAAAATCCCATGGTCGCGCCGTACTCAGGCGACATGTTGCCGATCGTCGCGCGATCCGGCACCGGCAATGAGGCAGCGCCCTCGCCGTAAAATTCCACAAACTTCCCGACAACTTTTTGTGCCCGCAGCATCTCGGTGATGTGCAATACGAGATCGGTCGCGGTCACGCCTTCGCGCAACTTGCCGGTCATGTGCACGCCGACGACTTCCGGCGTTAGAAAGTAAACCGGCTGGCCAAGCATTCCAGCTTCGGCCTCGATTCCGCCCACGCCCCAGCCGACAACACCGAGACCGTTGATCATGGTCGTGTGGGAATCGGTTCCTACCAAGGTGTCGGGATAGAAGACAGTCGATGGTTGATTGTTGATAGTTGATTGAGCGTGCTGCACGCCTTTCGCCAGATATTCGAGGTTCACCTGGTGAACGATTCCGATTCCCGGCGGAATGAGTTGGAACGTCTTGAATGCTTGCTGTCCCCACTTCAGAAATTGGTAACGCTCGCGGTTGCGTTTGAATTCCATGTCGAGATTCAATTGCAACGCGCGCGGGGACCCGAAGAAATCGACCTGGACCGAGTGATCGACGACGAGATCGACTGGCACTAGGGGCTCGATGATTTTCGGATCGCCGCCAAGGCTTTTCACCGCGCTCCGCATGGCGGCAAGATCGACAACCAGCGGCACACCGGTGAAATCCTGGAGGACAATGCGCGCGACCACGAAAGGAATTTCTTCGTTGGCCGGTTTCTTCGCGTTCCATTTCGCGAGCGCCTCGACGTCTTTGCGTTGGACTTTCTTGCCGTCGCAATTTCGCAAGACCGACTCGAGCACGACCCGGATGCTGACCGGTAATCGCGAAATTTTCCCGACCCCTTGTTCTTCGAGCGTGGGCAAAGAATAGAAAAATCCTTCGCGGTCATTGCCGGCATCGAATTTATTCAGTGTCTTAAACTCATCATTCATAATTCTCGCACGACGGCCACAACGGCCACAGAGGACACGGATCAATTTTGGATTCTTCCGTTGTTGCCTTTGTGTCCTTTGTGCGAATCATTTTAGTTCAGCAAGCTTCGCCTTAATTTTGTCGAAGTTCGGCAACTGCTTCGCATCATCGTTGCTCTCGGAGTATTGAATGACGCCGTTCTTATCGATGATGAAGGCGGAACGTTTCGGCACGCCGCCCATACCGAGATTAATCTGCGGCAGAAACGAATCGTAAACGACGCCATAATCCTTCGCGATCTTGTGCTCGTAATCGCTCAAAAGCGTGACATCGATCTTCTCCTTTTGCGCCCAAGCCGCTTGCGCGAACGGATTGTCCCCGCTGATTCCGAAAACTTCCGTGTTCATTCCGCCGTAATTCGGAAGTTCTCTGGTCGTGCTGCACATTTCTTCGGTGCAAGTGCCGGTGAAGGCCATTGGAAAAAACAATAGGAGCGTGTTCTTTTTCCCGAAATTATCGCTCAGTTTGACTTGCTTCGGACCGTCAGCGGTCTTGGTCGAGAGCGTGAAATCTGGTGCTTTGATTCCAACTTCGAGCGGCATAGATAAATCCTCCGGTTTGAGTTAATTCGGGGGGACTAAAATATAGGAAGAAAAACTCATCAGGAAACCAGGAAGTCCGAGCCGGACCGGCCGAAAACAGATGGTGCAGCGTCACGCTGCTTCCAAATTGCCAGTTTCGTGCTACTTTCTCCGCTGATGGCAGATGATCGCTGGTGAATCGCAAGATTCGCTGGAGGAAAGTCCGAACACCATACGGCAGCATGCCGCGTAGAATACGCGGGCGGCGTTCGCGAAGGCGGGCGTTGACGGAAAGTGTCGCAGAAAAGACACCGCCGGTTCTTTGAAAGAAGTACAGGCAAGGGTGAAAAGGCGAGGTAAGAGCTCACCGCGCGCGGAGCAATTCGCGCGGCATGAAAAACCCCATGCGGTGCAAGACAAAACAGAGGGAGGGTAGCCGGCTCGATTTAATCCTCGGGTATGTCGCTTAGATAAATGATCATCCACGACAGAATTCGGCTTACCGCCATCTCAATATGAAGGGCGCTTTCGGAAACGAAGGCGCCCTTCGCTTTTCTGTTTCATTGACGATCGAAATTTGCGCGAAGACCGTTCGCCAGTGGCAGTTGAACCTCGAGAGAGAGAAGACCGGCCGGGCATTGTCATCCCGCAGCCGTTGCTCTTCTTGATTCCTTTGCTCGCAGCTTTTTTGGCGGATAAATTCGCGCCGACCGGTTTTATTTACGGACCACTCCGCTGGATTGTCGGGTCGTTGCTTGTTCTTGCCGGTCTCGCGTTGAGCATCGTCGGATTTGTTACGCAACGGCGCGCCGGCACCGATCCGATCCCTTTTCATCCGACAACGCGAATCGTTTCGCACGGTCTCTATCGTTTCAGTCGCAACCCGATGTATCTCGGATTCGGTTTGTGGACGCTTGGCATCGCATTCCTGCTGAATTCAGTCTGGATGCTTCTGGCAGTGCCGATCGGACTTCTGCTGACGGATCGTTTCGTGATCGTGAAGGAAGAAAAGTATCTCGAACGAAAATTCGGCGACGAATATCTCAGCTATAAAAGCCGAGTTCGTCGCTGGATTTAACTCTGAAGCGTGTTCGCCGTTTACTTCACTTTGCGCCAGACAACGTCTTCGTTGTTCCGACGGTCGATCAAAGCATCGACTTCACCTTCTGGATTGGCGCGGAACAGAATTCGACCTTCAACGGCTTCGCGGAAAAAGATTTCGGACGCCTCAGGCAAAAGCGTTTCGCGCTTCCCATTTCGCTCCACGATCAAATGCTCTCCTTCGATTGACACTTTTCGAACTTGGCCCGGTGCGAGCTCGTAGATCCCGACAAACTCGGCCAGCTTATTATTATCGATCTTGCCGACGGCTGGGTCCTCGTAATAACGGAAGACCTGGCTGGCGGCGATCTCCCAAACATTGTTTCGCCGCAGCCAAGTATCGGTCACGTGATAACGTGCTTTCAAATTTTGTCCGAATACGGTCTCAGTTTCGTCGATGTCGTAACTTAAAATCGCGGTGTCGCCGTGAACTAGGCTCTTGGGTTTGCCAACGGTGATTTTCCCGGAATAACCATTCGGCAGCGGTCGGATGTCAGCGACTAATTCCGCTTTAGTAAAATTCCGCCCCTTCTCATCGAAGAATAAACAATCCTCTGCGAAATATTTCTTCCACGGTTCCTGATTGCCGGCGGCGACAGCAGCGAAGAGTTCCCGCGCGTGCGCCATTAGTTCGTTCTCCAACTTCGTTGGCTCACCTGCGGCACGCGTCGAACAGACAAAGGCGAGCGTCAAGAGAACCGCACAGAAATGAACATGCATGCCAGCTTACTTCAAACAATCCTCAAGACAAACTAGCAAGTGCGAAACGGTTTCTTCGGTTTCGTCGCCCATGTTGGAGAGGCGAAAGGTTTTGCCGCGGAGCTTGCCGTAGCCGGGGTCGATGACGAGGTGATGTCTCTCGCGCAAGCGACAGGCAAGATCGAGAACGTCGATGTTTTGGTTGTTAGCGACGCAGGTGAGCGTCTTTGATCTGAATCCTTCTTCGGCAAAGAAGTCGAAGCCGGCGCGTTTCACCCAATCGTGGACCAGAGCGTTCGTCCACGTGTGTCGTGCGTAGCGCGCATCGAGACCTTCTTCGAAGATTTCCTCAAGTTTTGATTGGAGCGCGAAAATGTGGCCAATGCTCGGCGTGGTCGGCGTCATCCAACTCGCTTGCTGTTTCTTGAATTCGAGAAAGTCCAAATAATAGCCGCGATCTTTTTGTTTCTCGGCGCGGGCGAATGCTTTTTCGGAAACGCTAAACAATGAAAATCCCGGTGGCAGCGCGAGCGCTTTCTGCGAGCCGGTCAGCATCACATCGATGCCGAGCGCGTCCATCTCGATCTTCGTTGCCGAGAACGACGAGACCGTATCGAGGATGAGAACGACGCCGGGGTATTTCGCCAGCGTGCAACAAATTTCGGGGAGTGGATTCATCACGCCGGTTGAAGTTTCGTTGTGGATCAACGTGACGGTGTCGAAGTTTCCGGACATGAGCACGCGATCGAGATCCTTCTGGTCGATGTGTTTTCCCCATTCGACCTGGAGCGGCTCGACGTTTTTGCCGCAGCGGCGAGCGACGTCGAGCCATTTGTCTGAGAACGCGCCACACATGCAGCAAAGCACGCCCCGATCAACCAAGTTGCGGATTGATGCTTCCATCACGCCCCAGGCCGACGACGTTGAAAGAAAAACTGGCTGTTTCGTTCCGAACAACGTTTGCAGCTTTGGGTGAATGTCGCGGTAGAGATTTTTGAAATCGTTGCCGCGATGTCCGATCATCGGTCGAGAAAACGCCGCCATCGTCTTTGCCGAAACTTCGACTGGGCCCGGAGTGAAAAGCTTATCGTGTGAAATCACGAAGCAATAATCCGCAGATTTCGCAGATTTTCGCAGATTTTTTTACTTCTCGAGGAAACTGATGTCACCGCTGCGCTCGACGTAGCCTTTGTGAATGTCTTTCAAGTTCTTAGTGTGGGCTTCGAGACGCATGTCTTCTTCGACATCGTGTTGGGAGATGTGATTGCGACGCATGGTTTGAAGGATGAGATCGCCGTTATCAATGATCAATTCAGGCCGGCCTTTGATGAGAACGCCGAACGCGTGCGAGTGAAACGCGATCAGAGCGAAAAGTCGATGAACCAGGACCAGGATAACGCCGCCGCCGAGCGTGGCAAAGAATGCAGCGCTTCCGTTGATCGCGCGGGACAAGACCGATGCGAGGATGACCATGAGGACCGCATCGAAGCCGGTCTTGCGCGAGAGCGATCGTTTATGCCCGAATCGGATCATGATCAACGTCGCGAGAAAAACGATTACAGCTCGCAACGAGATTTGGAGGAAAGTGAGTTCTTTTGGTTCGAGACCGAGACCGAGAACAGGCGCACAGAAATCGTATATCGCATTCATATCTAAAATTTTATCGTCCGAAAAAGAGTTGGCGAGTCTGTGGATTACGCAAATTGAATCCTATCCGACAAAGCTGGCCGCAAAAAACGCGGCGGGGTCGCGGCAAGCGACGGAGCAAAAAGATTTCACGCAAAGGCGGCCGGAAAAGGAAACGGCGTTAAGAACAATTGCCGCCAGTAGGGGCTGCGAAGCCCAGGTATCCAGAAAAAGCGAACGGAACGTTTCGTTGCCTTGCGCGGTAACGTTTCGCGTGGCATAGAGCAAACTCGCGCGACCCAAACCGACGCCCGGAAGATTGACATCACCATGCCTACAGCTCCGCCACCGAGCCGCGACGCCGCCGTTGAAGCGCACGTCTTTTGGCTGCGCTTTCGGAAGGAGATCGCAGCGGCGCTGATCATCGCTGTCCTGGCGATGATTGGATTTGCCGGTTATCGCCTTTACAAAAACCGGCGCGATTCCGCCGCGGCCGAGTTGTTAGGCGGCGCGAAAACGTCACGCGATTATCAGGAAGTCACCACGCGTTTCCCGAACACGCCTGCCGGAGCGAGTGCGTATTTGCTGCTGGCCGACACGCTGCGAAACGAAAAGAAATTTGCAGAGGCAAATGCTGCGTTACAGACGTTCATCGATAAAAACGCAGAACACGAGTTGGTGCCGACGGCGAAGCTATCGATGGCGGCAAATCTCGAGGCGATGGGAAAAAACGACGAAGCGCTTGCGGTTTATCAGCAGGTCGCGGCGAGTTATCCGGGCAGTTTCACTGCTCCGCTGGCGCTCATTTCCGAAGTGCCGCTGTTAAAAGCGAAGGGTCGAATCGACGACGCGCGTCGAGTTTGTGAAGATATTCTGACCAAATATCGAATGCCGGGTCAGCCAGTTGAAGCCGATCAAGACAATCGAATTGAAACAGTTTGGGCAGCGGAAGCAATGAGGCATTTGCGTTCATTGAAGCCACCGGAACAACCGAAACCTGCGCCGCCTACAGCGGGGGCGAATGCCGTTCCCCCGATGTTAGCCGCGCCGTCAGCTGCGCCCCTTGCTCCTCCGCCACCGGCAGGCGCTCCGACGCCACAAAAGCCCAAATAGGAGGAATTAGCGCTTCGAGAATTGGAAGCGCTTGCGAGCGCCGGGTTGCCCAGATTTCTTCCGTTCTTTCATTCGCGGATCGCGACGGAGCAAACCTTCAGTCTTCAATCCAGCACGCAGATTCGGATCAGTCTGAAGCAATGCGCGAGCGATAGCCAGGCGCGCCGCACCGGCCTGACCGGCAACGCCGCCACCAGTCGCATTGATCGAAAGATCATAGGTGTTTACGACTTTCGCAGCTTGAAGCGGCTGGAGGACGATGTTTTGCAAGGGAACACTCGGAAAGTAATCTTCGAAGTTTCGGCCGTTGATGTCGATCTTGCCGCTGCCGGGGGTCATGCGAATGCGGGCGACGGAAGTTTTGCGGCGACCTGTGGCGATAAATTCCTCTGCTTGAGACATAAAGTGATTCGTTAGGCGAGCTTGACCGATTTCGGTTGCTGCGCGCTGTGCGGATGAGATTCGCCTCGGTAAACCTTGAGCTTTCGATAAACCGAACGGCCGAGACGATTGTGCGGAATCATCCCGCGAACGGCGCGTTCGATCAGCAATTCGGGATGCCGCGCGCGACGCGCTCTCACGTTTTCCGATTTGTGTCCGCCGACGTAGCCGGAAAAGCTCATGAAGCTCTTCTGTTCCTCTTTCTTGCCCGAAACGCGGATCTTGTCGGCGTTAATCACGATGACGAAATCGCCGGTATCGACGTGCGGCGTGAAAACAGTCTTTTCTTTTCCGCGCAATAGGTTCGCCGCTTTCACCGCGACGCGACCAAGCACCTGATCTTTGGCATCGATCAGCCACCATTTGCGGTCAATTTCGTTGGCTCTCGCCGAAAACGTCTTCATTGGCGTTTGGAAAAGGGCACGGAAGCTACTGGTCACGGAGTCAGCTGTCAACCGGCGGGATTAGGGGGACGACCCGGGCACTAAAGGTGCTTTCTAGAAATTATAATTCGCCTAGCCATTCTCCCCGCCGTCGCCCTTGTTCTTTTACCTCAAATCAGCTCTGCCAAGGAATACGTCAGCTCCGATTCTGAAAAGGTTTCCGCCGCCGCCGTTATTAATGAACTCAATCTCGCGCGGCAAAATCCCAGCCTTTATGCCAACTTCGTCGCCGGCGCCCGTCCGCTCCACATGATCGAGCATGGCCGGGCGGTCGACGAAGCCGTTCACTTTCTAAAAAAAGAGCGACCATTGCCGCCGTTGGCGCTGTCGACCGGAATGTCGCGCGCGGCTGCCGATCATTGCGCGGAACAAATCGGCGGCCAGCTTGGTCATGACGGAAGTGATCGAAGCAGGGCAGGCGAACGAATCAGTCGTTACGGTTCTTGGAGTTCAACCTGGGGCGAAAATATCTCGTATAGCCAAAAGACTGCCCGCGGCGTTGTGCTCGCGCTGATCATCGACGACGGCGTCCGCTCGCGCGGTCATCGCAAAAATATTTTCAATCCGAAATTCAATTACGCCGGTGCGGCTTTTGGTCCGCATGCGCGCTATCGCACAGTTTGTACGATCGATTTTGCGGGCGGATTTGCTGAGCGCGCCGACGTGCTCGTGGCCAAAAATCAGTAAATGTTCTGAATCAAATGCCGCCGCGACGACGTGGCGCCGGAATTTTGTCCAGGATTGGCTGAATTGACGGATCAGCCTTGAGCATTGCCGCGCGCATGGCGTCACGGAATTCCTCGTGAGCGGCGCGCATTTTGTCGTGCGCCGCTTGGACGGAGGGATCCTGCATCGCTCTCTGGTGGGCCGCCTGTAACTTCTGCCGCTCTTCGGATGACAGATTGGAAAGCCGTTGTTCCCAACGACCTCGGCCTCTTGGTCGATCTTCATCCTGGCCGCAGACGACTGGCGAAAATTGCAAGGCCACCACGATGATCGACATCGTAACCACTGATTTCATCTTCATACCCTCATAGTGACACGCCGACGGACGCCGAGGTTACAAAAAAGCCAACTGGCGATTTCGTCCGCGCCAGCTTAATTCGTTGGCGCAATGTCAAGTCCGGCTGCCCAAAAAACCGCGATCAGTCCGCGGCGCGACGAAGATTTTCCCGAATGGTATCAACAGGTCGTGCGCGCGGCTGAGCTGGCCGAGCCGAGCGACGTCCGCGGCTGCATGGTTATCCGGCCGTGGGGCTATGGCATCTGGGAGAACATGCAACGACAACTCGATGCGATGTTTCACGCAACCGGACACCGCAACGCGTATTTCCCGCTGTTCATTCCGCTCAGTTATTTCGCGAAGGAAGCCGAGCATGTCGAAGGCTTCGCCAAAGAATGCGCCGTCGTTACGCACACGCGACTTGAAGCCGATGCCGACGGAAAATTAAAACCGGGCAGCGCGTTGAATGAACCGCTCGTCGTGCGGCCGACATCGGAGACGATCATCGGCGCGAGCTACGCTAAATGGGTCCAATCGTATCGCGATCTGCCGATTCTTTTGAATCAGTGGGCCAACGTGGTGCGCTGGGAAATGCGGCCGCGTTTGTTTTTGCGGACGACTGAATTTCTTTGGCAGGAAGGCCACACCGTCCACGAAACCGAACAGCAGGCACGCGCGGAAGCGACGCTGATCCTCGAAGTTTACGAACGGTTCGCGCGCGAACATCTCGCGGTTCCGGTTTTCACCGGCGCGAAATCCGAGAGCGAAAAATTTCCGGGTGCGGTGGAAACACTGACCCTTGAAGCAATGGTGCAAGACCGGAAGGCCATCCAGGCTGGAACGTCACATTTTCTGGGACAGAACTTTGCCAAAGCGAGCGGGATCCAATTTCAAAACCGCGAAGGAAAACAGGAATTCGGCTGGACCACGAGTTGGGGAATGACGACCCGCATGGTTGGCACAGTTGTTATGATGCACAGCGACGATGACGGCCTGGTACTGCCGCCGCGGATAGCCCCGACGCAGATTGTGATTCTGCCGATCACGCCAAAGGAAGATTCGCGTGCGCGAGTCTTGGAGACGTGCGATGCGCTCGCGTTGCAATTGCGCGGAAAGCAATTGGCGGATGCACCAATTGAGATCGAAGTCGATCGGCGTGACCTGGGCGGCGGCGTGAAAAATTGGGAATGGATCAAGAAAGGCGTACCGATCCGAGTCGAGATTGGGCCGCGCGATTTAGAAAAAAGCTCGGTCGAAGTTTCGCGGCGCGATCAGCCGATCAAGTCGAAACAGTCGATGTCGATCCAGGAATTCGCGGCGACGGCTCCGGAAATCCTGATGTCCATCCAGGAAAATCTTTATGAGCGTGCGAAGAAGTTTCAGGAGGAAAATACGCGGGTGATTGAATCGAAAAAGGAATTCTACGATTTCTTCACCGCCAAGAACCCGAACAAACCGGAAATCCAAGGCGGATTCGCGCTCGCCCACTGGAATGGGTCGCGTGAAGTGGAGGAGCAAATCAAAAACGATCTCAAGGTTACGATTCGGGTGATTCCGTTCGGCGATGACGAGCCGGGAAAATGCATTTTCACCGGCGAGCCAAGTGCCCGGCGCGTAGTTTGGGCCAAGTCTTATTAGCGCGATCTTATTGACGGGTCAGGCCCCACCGCGTTTATTTCCGCCGCTCATGGAATTAAAGCTCTATAGCCGCGTATGGTGTTCGTGGTGCATTGACGCGAAAGAGTACCTGGAAGCGCGCGGCTACGAATTCCTCGAGATCGACGTCGGCGAAGATCGACAAGCTTACGAGGAAATGAAGATGTTATCGGACCAAACGTACGTGCCGACATTCGTCGCGGGTGACCATGTGCTGGCCAATTTCGATACCGATCAGCTGGAGCGATTCTTGAGCGAGCATCAGATCAAACCGTAATGCTCTTTAATCTTTTCCTGACGCTTGGCGTCGCCGTGCTCAGTGTCGCGCTCCGTAGCTTTCAGAGTTCCTTCTCACAAAAAGCCGGCGCGGTCGGGATCCTCGTCGTTTCGTATCTCGCGATTTATTTCATCACCGGGAGTCAGCTGCTCGGCGCAGTTGCTGCCGCGAGTTGGTTCTTTCTGCCGTGGGTAGAAATTCTCACCCGAATTCGCACGCTACGTCTGCCGAAAGAGAAACAGCTTCGGCCGAAATCACCACCATCGAGCGATACTTTCCCCACGCTCAACGAAATCACGCGCGAGATCGAGAACGAAGGATTCATCCACGTGAATGATGCCGGCTGGGATTGGGAAGATTACCGCCAATTCTTTCGTCTCTTTTACAAAGCGGAAGACCGCGCGCAGGCGACGATCTGTTTGAACGAGCAACACGATCTCGCCTTTTATTATTTGCGCATCTCGTCACGCGCCCGCAGCGGCATCATCTGGACGACTTGGAATTATCCGCTGTCCTACGGCTTAAAATTGACGCCCCAATTCCGGATCAACCGCCAGCGGCCCGACCAATCGTTTTGGCAACTTTACCAAAGCCACCGCGCGTTTTTACGGAAGAACAATGTGCAGGTCGAGGCCATCGAGGCGCTAGACGAAGAGAGAATTGAACAAGAGATCGAGCGCGACTTGCGCGAGCA
>Ga0066388_100000501_pt1 | contig 18565 bp, 16 predicted proteins | sample PanSoiMetaGPlot6_FD_64539 | JGI IMG/M metagenome (GOLD analysis project Ga0066388, IMG submission 64539) | Tropical forest soil microbial communities from Panama analyzed to predict greenhouse gas emissions - Panama Soil - Plot 6 (Hybrid Assembly) | ecosystem: Environmental > Terrestrial >... | reverse complement strand
TTGCGCAGCAGGTTGCTGAACGCCTGCCGCAGCAGCACTTCATCGCCTTCGATGGCGTCGAAGTCGCCATCCACCTCGACTTCCCCGCCGACCGCGCGCGTATCCGATCGCGCTTCGTCGGCCGCGCGCTCGCAAACCGCCCGGAGCTCGACGTTGGACAGCGTCAGCTGCGCCGGCCGTGCGAAGTTCAAGAAGTTCGTCACCACCTGGCCGAGCGACTCCGCTTCCGCGCGGATGCCTTCGACGTACGGTCGGTACGATTCGGGCAGCGCGCCGAGATCGAGCAGCTTGCTGTACCCGTGAATCGTCGCGAGGCCGTTGCGAAACTCGTGTGCGATGCCGGCGGTCAGCTCACCGACGGTCGCCAGGCTGTCCTTGAGGCGGAGCTGCTCCTCGAGATCCTTCACGGCCGTCAGATCGGTGAAGAGGCAGATGGCGCCGTGAAGCCTCTCATCGTCGAACAGCGGCGACACCGTGATCCCAACGTGCGACACGCCGCGCAGCGGCTCGGGCAGCGTCACCGAGCGCCGCACCACCGGCGACTGCGTGCGCAGACACTCATCGATCACCGCGGACAAGGCGAGCTCGTCGAGCGACCGGCGGCAGACGTCCGGCAGCGCGGATTCGGGCAGGTCCAGCATCCGACGACCAGCGGGATTGAGGATGCGAATCTCCCCTTCCAGGCCGACCACGAGCAGACCGGCGCTGAGGCCTGAAATGATCTCGCCGCTCAGGCGCTCGGAGGCCTCGGCGCGGGCCGCCGTCGCCCGCTCTTGCGCCTGCAGGCGCATGACGGCCTCCTGGAGCGCGGCCGACAGCCGGTCGGGCTCGCCGGTCGACTGGCGGCTTCGCGCGTCGCGCGCTGCGGACATGAGCCGCAGGACGGCAAAGGTCAGCAGGGCAACGACGCCGGCCACAACTGCCGTGAGGCCGAGCTGCGCGTACGCCGACGGGGTCACCGGCCGGCCGCCGCGATTGTCACAACCGCTCCAGGTACCAGTGAAGGATTGCCGGGCCCGCGGTCGCTGCGACCGCCGCGCCGAGTGCGAGGAACGTCCCGAAGGGGAGGGCGTATTTCATGTTGCCGCGACGCGTCGCGATGAGCGCCACGCCGATGATCGAGCCGGCGAGCGACGCCATCATCAGCGTCAGGAACGTCAGCTGCCAGCCGACGAACGCGCCGACCATCGCGAGCATCTTCACGTCGCCCATACCGAGGCCCTCTTCGTGCCGAAGCCGGTAATAGATTTCAGCAATCGCCAATAGGACCCCGCCCCCCACCAAAATGCCGATGAGCGACGACACCCAGCCCGGCTCGGTGAAGAAGCTGAGCGCGAACCCGGCGAGAATCCCGGGCAGGGTGATCGCGTTCGGCAGCAGGTGGTGCTCGAGATCGATCGCGAACAGCGCGATCAGCGCGCAACCGAAGACCAGACGCGAGACGAGCATCGCGCCCGGCCCGTAGTACCACCACGCCACACCGAACATGGTTGCCGTCAGCGCCTCGACGATTGGATACTGCGCGCTGATCGGCGCACGGCATGTCCGGCACTGCCCGCCGAGGGCCAGCCAGCTCACGATCGGAAGGTTTTCATACCACGCGAGCCCGCGGCCGCACTGCGGACACGCGGACGGCGGCACCACGACCGATTTCGACCGTGGCAAACGGTAAATACACACGTTCAGGAAGCTGCCGACTGCTGCACCGCACAGAACGGCGAGGACGAGAAGCACGCCGCCAGGCAGATCCTCGATCATGACTGCGGTCGCGCCTCGAGCAGCATCGGCTCGTCCGGAAGCGGCCACAGCGGCGACGACGACGACAGCCGGACGCGGCCGCCGGAGGTCAGCTCGTACGGCGTCCGCGTGGGATCGGTCGGGATGCGAGGAAATACACCCGCCCGCACGAGAGCTGCCCAATCGGTAAACTGTGCCCCCGCTCGGGCGGCGAGCGCGTCCACCTGCTTCTGCAGCGCATCGATGTCGTCGAGCGCCTTGAGCTGGGCGAGCCGCCGCTCCGCATCGCGGCGGAGCCAGTCGTTCTCGGCCGTCTCGCGTATCGCCTGCCACATCAGCCTGGACGAAGCGCGGTCGCCTCCCTGCGCCAGCGTTGTCGCCGCCAGCGACCGCAGCCACCACGGCGCGGCCGGCACGTCGGCCGCCTGTCGGAACCAGCCGGCAGCAGCCTTGTAATCGTGCCGGTACCAATAGTGGACGAACCCGATGTCCTGCATGTACTCCCACTTATCGGGCCGTTCGGCCAATCCCTTTTCAAGCAGTTTGATGGCGAGATCCGGGCGGCCGGGGCCACCCGGATACGGCTCGGCCAGGAACACGGCGCCAAAGCGATACGCGATGTTGAACCTGGGATCGAGGGAGGTCGTGATATCGAGCAAGGGATATAAATCGGCGTAGGCGTTGGGGGTTGCGGTCTGGGTCGGCGGCGGTTCGGCACTTCGGCGCTGCGCCGCCAGACGCCGGCGCGCCGCCCCGAAGTACTGAATGGCGCGGACCCAGTACGCGTCGGCGGCGACGGCGTTGTACGCGCCGGTCAGCCGCCGAACCGCCGTGCCGGACGAAAGGTACACCGCGTCGGCTTCGACGTTCGCGGGCGGATACCACCGTTCGCGCCACGCCTGAAGCTGAGCCGCAGCCGCCAGGAGCAGCACCGCGACACCGACCGCCGCAGCCAACCTCATTTGAAGTCCCGTCTCGAGAAAATGGTCACCGACACGACGAGCAGCATCGCGATGTACGCCGCGGCGTACGCGATCGCCAGCGCGACATGGCCGGGCGCCACGGGTTGTCCATGCACGACCGCGCTCTTGATATCGAATTGGGCGAGGTTCGGCACCACCCAAGACAGCCCGCGCGCGATGCTGGCCGCCGCCGGCGAATCGACGACATCCCGGAAGTTCCGCAGGTCGCCGCTGAAGTGGCCGGCGATGAACAACCCGAACGTCAGCGCAGCGGACAGGATCGGCGTCGAAAAGGTGGAGAACAACAGCGCGATCGCGGTGACGAGCATCAACTCCACCAGGATCAGGCCAAGCGCCGCCAGGAGCGCCGGATCCAGAGCAGGAGCGTCCCAGGCGGCCGCCACCTCGGGCGCGACGCCCCAAGCCATGTATGCGAGCACCAGATACAGGGCCGCAGCCATCACCGAGACGTTCACGATGAGCGTCAGCACCAGGCCAAGGTATTTGCCGACAACGAGTTGATAACGATGGATCGGTTTAGCGAGCAGCGAGTAGATGCTCCGGCGCTCCACTTCCTTCGAGACGAGGCCGATGCCGATGAACACGGCGATGAAGAGGCCGAAGATGGACGTGGCCGCCAGTCCGAGGTCCTTGATGACCTTGACGTCCTGCCCGGCCGTGAGTTGGCCCAGCAGGTACGAGGCGCCGATCAGCAGGATCGCGAACAGGACGAGGTTGTAGAGGACCTTGTCGCGCACCGACTCGCGGAAGACGTTGACGGCGATGACGGACGTCGCTTTCACGAGCCCTGCACCTGCCTCACGAAGAAGTCTTCGAGCGTGTCGCGAATCGGATTGACGGAGACCAGCTGCGCGCCGCCAGCCGTCAGCTCCGCCAGGATCTGGTCAGGCGACGACTCGTTGGGCAGCTCCAGCATGTAGCGGCCTTCATCGATGCGGACCGTGCGCCGCACGCGGCCGCCAAGCGCCGCGATGGCCCGCTCGCTGGTGTCGGACACCACCAGCTCCCACCCGCGGGCGCGAAAGTCCACCATGTCGGAGAGGCGTCCCGACGTGACCAGCTTCCCCCTGGCGAGGATCGCCACGCGGCTGCACAGCGTTTCGGCGTCGCTCAGGACATGGGAGCTGAAAAACACCGTGCACCCGCGGTCGCGCAGCCGGAGGATCAGCGACCGGACGTCCCGCCGGCCGAGCGGATCGAGCCCCGACATCGGCTCGTCGAGGATCACCAGCTCGGGGTCGTTGACGAGCGCCTGCGCGATGCCGACCCGCTGCAGCATCCCCTTCGAAAACTTCCGGAGCTGCAGGCGGCGCTCGGCGCCGATGCCGACCTCGTCGAGGACGCGGCTCGCGCGGGCGCGCCGCTCTTCGCCCTGGTACCCAAACAGCGAGGCGAAATATGTGAGCAGTTCTTCGGCCGTCAGATAGTCGTAGAAGTACGGGTTCTCCGGGAGAAATCCGATCCGGCGCTTCACGGAGACGTCGCCGATCGGCCGGCCGAGGATCTCCGCGCGGCCGGACGAGGGAAACACCAGCCGCATCAGCAGCTTCAGTGTCGTCGTCTTGCCGGCGCCGTTGGGGCCGAGGAAGCCGAAGACGTCGCCGGGTTCAACGTGAAGCGACAGGCGGTCCAACGCGCGGAATGGACGCTTTCGCCAGAATCCGACTGCGTAATCCTTTGTGAGGTCGAATGTTTGTAGAGCCGCCATGGACATGAACGCTGGCGGGGCGGCGGCGTGCTCGCGTCTCGTGGGTCTAGTCGGTCGGGTGGGTCCGGTTGGGCAAAGACTCTACCTACACGACCTACCCGACCCGCTTGACCCGATCGGCCTGTCCAGCCCCACCTGCCTTACTTGGGCGCTTGCTTCAGTTCGTAGGCGATCGCCGCGTCGAAGTACTGCGGCAGGATCGCCGAATCGAACTTCACCCCGTTGACGAAGAACGTCGGCGTTGCGCGGATCCCCAGCTGCTTGCCCAGTGCGATGTCGTTTTTCACGCCGCTCAGCATGGACGCGTACTTCTCGTCGAAGTCGGTCACGCCGGCGATGTCTTTTGCGGCCTGCCGCACCGACGCCGCCGTCATCGACGGCTGGTTCGAGTAGAGCCACGCTTCCATCGCGTCGCCCTTGTTGCGCATGCGCGCGAGGCGAACGGCCACGGCGGCGTCGCACGCCGCGGGATGGAGCGTCTGCGAGATCGCCTCGTTGCAGTCGCGATTGAGCGGGTAGTCTTTCAACACCATCCTCACCGCGCCGGGATTGCTTGCTTCGTACTTCGCGAGAATCGGCTTGTACTGCTGGTAGGTCTGGCCGCAGGCCGGGCACTGGAAGTCGTTGAACTTGACGATCAACACTTTCGCGCCCTCGCGCGGCACGACGAGCGGCACGCGTGGCGCCGACGCCATGAATCGCTCCAGCTCGGCTCGCTGATCTTGTGTGACCTCAGGCGGCGGTGTGTTCGCGGCCTCGACGACGCTTCCCTCCCGCGGGAAGAACGCGAGCGTCGTCGCGGCGCCGGCGAAGAACAGCACGGCGATGCCGATTGCCAGCGGGTTGCCAACGAGCACGCGGAGGTCGCGGGCGGCACGGCGGGGCAAGGTGGTCATTGGGAATGTCGTGGCCGCACCGGATACAAGGAACAGGCCGATCACGGCGGCATACGTGGTCAGGCACAGCAGGCAGACGGCCTTGAGCAACACGAACGACGCGTAGCCCAGGTAAAGGACCGCCGCCAACGCCAACGTGGACAGGACGAAGAGATACCCCGGGATGTTCTCGCGCACGGACTCGCGGGCGTTCATCCCGGTAATCGACAAAAGTGTCGCGACGACGAACCACAGCGCACCAAACAGCGCGACCGGCACGCCGCGAAACGTTCCAAACCGGCTCTGATAGACCTGCGTACAGCTAACGGTTGCGTTGACATCACAGAAGCTGACGTAGGTCGGATCCGAGAGCAGCCGGTAGTGTGTGTAGCTGGCCGCAAGGGAGACGCCCAAGCCAACCAGCGCGCAGACGAGGGCGACAAGCGCCGCACGTTTACTCATGGATGGTACGAGTTGTAACTGACGGGGCCGCTGGCGTCAACCCTTCACAGACGAACGAGGTCCAGAGGCGCCGCCGCCGCTGAACCTCAGAACCTGAACCCCAAAAATCCTTCGAACCCTGCTGCGCTCGCCGTGACTCACTGAACGGTCAACGTCGCGGCCGGAATCGGATTTGCGACGGCCGCGGCGCTATCGAAGAAGAAGGTGCCGCGGGTGTCAGTCGCAAAGAAGCGCGTGCCGCTGCCACCTGGCGTGACGGGGTCGGCCTTCGCGAAATAGGCGCTGGCCGGCGCGCTTGCGGAGGCGTTGCACGTGGCGGCGGCGGTCCCGATGTCCATCGTGCCAGGCGCGGCGTCCCTCGCGACCGTCACGGTGTAGCCGGCCTTGATCACGCCGTTCGCCTTGAGGTCCGGGCTGATGAACGCCTCGTTGCTTCCCGAGGGCGCCTTGGCCAGATCCGCGAGGTCGATGGCGTAGCCACCGCCGGCGCAGCTCGACGAGTAGGTCGCTTCGGCGACGTTGATCGCCCGCAGCGATCCGAGCGCCGACGTTTCGTTGGCCGACATTTTGGCGCGCAGCAACTGCGGGACTGCAATCACCGCGAGGATTCCGATGATCGCCACGACGATCAGGAGCTCGATGAGCGTAAAGCCCTTGGAATCACGCATCTTCATTGCACGCATCTCCTGGAAATCTTGTTGGACCGCCGCCCGGGCCGTGTATCGGGCGTGCTATCCCATCAGCAACCGCAATGCCAAAACGGTTGAGCCACAAACGTTTCTGTAAGTTACTCATGACTATAGCACTTAGCAGGTCTCTTTTTGTATGTCGGCTGCGAACCCGCGGCGTTGACAATTCCTGTCCGGGCGGCTTTGACACCAAACGTCATTAGGACGGTCGAGATGGTCGAGAAAGCCTGCAAACGCGCGAATCGGCGTCAGATCACCGTAAGTTGTATTTCTTCGCGTAGTAGCGGAATGAACGGAAGCTCATGCCGAGGAGTTCGGCGGCCTTTACCTGCACGCCGCCGGCGCGTTTGAGCGCCTCGGCGATGTACACGCGTTCGATTTCCTGGACGTGAGCTTCGAGGTCGAAGCCAGGCCCCGGGACGCTCTCGAGCGGCGCCGGTGTCGCCGCCTGCGGCTGCGGAGCGCCTTCGCGGATCGCGGGCGTGAGGCTGTCCGGCAGGACCATCGGCGAGGCCTCGAGCGCGACGGCGCGCTCCATCACGTTCTCGAGCTCGCGAATATTGCCGGGCCACGCGTAACGCACGAGCAGCTCCAGCGCGTGATTGGAGATGCCGGCCATCTGCTTCCCCATCAGCTCGGCGTACTTCGCGAGAAAATGGTCGGCGAGCAGCGGGATGTCCTCGCGCCGTTCCCGCAGCGGCGGCAGCACGATTGGAATCACGTTGATCCGATAGAACAGGTCTTCGCGGAACCGGCCCTCCGCGACGCGCTTGGAAAGATCCTGGTTCGTCGCCGCGATGAATCGGATGTCGGCCTGCAGCTCCTCGAGCCCGCCGACGCGGCGGAAGCGGCGCTCCTGGAGCACGTGCAGCAGCTTCACCTGCATGGGCGGCGTCATCTCGCCGATCTCATCCAGAAACACGGTGCCGCGCTCGCCGACCTCGAGCAGACCCTTCTTGTTGGCGTCCGCACCGGTGAACGAACCGCGCATGTGGCCAAACAGCTCCGATTCGAGCAACGTTTCCGGCAGCGCGCCGCAATTGAGCGACACCATCGGACGGTCGCGCCGCAGCGAGTGGAAGTGGACCGCCTGGGCCACGAGTCCCTTGCCGGTGCCCGACTCGCCCGTGAGCAGGATCGTGCTGTTCGTTCGGGCGATGGTCTCGATCATCTTGAACACGTCGAGCATGGCCTGGCTTCGCCCGACGATGTTCGCGAATTGATGCGTCAAGCCGAGCGTGCGCTTCAGCATCACGTTCTCTTGCCGCAGTTCGCGGCTTTCGATCTTCTCCCGCACTTTCATCTTGAGGAGATCGACGTCGAACGGTTTGCTCAGGTAGTCGCAGGCGCCGAGGCGCATCGCTTCGACCGCGGTCTCCGTCGACGCGAAGGCGGTGATCATGATGCCGAGGATGTCGCGGTCCACGGCCTTGGCCGCGCGTAAAACGTCGACGCCGCTGACATCGGGCATCTTGATGTCGGAGATGAGCAGGTCCACCGACTCCCGCTCGAGCAGATCGATGGCGGTCTTGCCGTTCTCGGCGAGCAGCACGTCGTAGCCCTCGCGGTGGAGCACGATCGCCATCAGCTCTCGCATCGATCGCTCATCGTCCACGACGAGGATGCGCGGAGCGCGGCGGTCGGCCGCCGGCGAAGCGGATCGCGTCTGCGTGCTCATGCGGCCACCACCGACCGCGCCGGAAGCCGGACGGCGACCGTGGTCCCCTTCCCCGCCTCCGAGCGGAACTCGATCGTGCCGTTGTAATCAGCGACGATGCGGTGGACGATGGCCAGACCAAGGCCGCTGCCCTTCGTAAAGCTGCCGTGAAACGGCTGGAAGAGCTCGGATATTTCCCGCTGCGGAATGCCGGCGCCTTCATCGACGACAGTCAGCACGATCCACCCGGCCGACGGCTCGGCCGCCCCCAGCTGCAGGCGGCCGCCGTCGGGCATCGCGCGGAGGCCGTTGGTCGCCAGGTTCCAGACGATCTGCTTTATCTGTCCCTCGTCTGCCTCGTACCACACCTCGGATTCCGGCACGTCGACGGCGATCGCGTGGCGTTCGTGCAGATCGGAGCTGTTGCGCAGGAGCAGCGCCGTGTCGCTCAACGCACGGCGGATGTCGAACCGCTTCACCGCGAAGCGCTGGGGCCGAGCGTAATCGAGGAAGGAGCGGATGGTCGTATTCAGCCGATCGGATTCGCGCAGCACGATGTCCATCAGCTGTTCCTGCTCGCTCGTGAGCGGCAGATCCTCCCGCAAAATCTGGATCGACCCGGACATCGACGCCAGCGGGTTCCTGATCTCGTGGGCGATGCCGGCGGCCATCTGGCCAATCGCCGCCAGCCGCTGCTGGATGGCCGCGTCGCGTTCGAGCTTTTTGATGGTGGTGACGTCCTGGAACGTGAACAGGTACCCCGCGCGGCCGCCCGGCGTCTCGAGATGCGCGACGCCCAACCCAATCTCGATGTCGCCGCGGCCATCGGTCTGGTGATACATGAACTCATGTCGGCGCGTGCCGACGATCCGCAGGTCGTGGCGGATCTCCTCGATCGTCGGCCACGACAGCTGCAGCACCTCGTCGACCCTCCGGCCGACGGCGGAGCGGAACGGCACACCAGTGATGGCCTCCGCGCCCCGATTGAATGTGAGGATCCGCAGCTCGACATCTGTCGTCGCCAGGCCGCTCGAAAGGCTGTCGATGACGTGCTGGTTGAGTGCCTGCAGGTCGGCGATCTGGCTGGACGCCTTCTCGAGCTGCACGCCCGTCGTCCGGACGCCTTCGGCGAGGGAGCCGCTGAGCAGCGCGATGGCGAAGAACCCGAGGACGTTGAGAACGCTGATGAACACGGCAACCGGCGTCTGCGGCAGGTCTACGGACTGGCCGCTCATCCACCCGTGCGACATGACGCTGGTCGCAGGCATGTACTGACTCGCCACGATCTGGACGTACAGCACCGCGCTCAACATCGCCACCAGCAGCGCGCCGCGCCGAAACCGCACGACGCTGCCGGCCGCAATCGGCAGCGCGTACAGCGACGCGAAATAGCTGGCGACCCCGCCGGTGAAGTAGATGAACACGGAGACGATCACGGCGTCGCCGACGAGCTGCAGATCGATCAGCCAGCGGCGCTCGTCCACCTGCTTCAGCACGAGCGCGTAGACAATCGTGAGCGCGTAGAGCAGCCCGATCAGCAAGAAGAACGGATCGACGCTGATGCGGGTCGGCGCCGCCACGTGCATGAAGGTGGCCGACCCCAGGAGCGCCGTGCCGATGATCGCCCTGACGGTGATCAGCCAGGCGACTTTCCGCCGCAGTTCGGTATCGAACATCTATGTCAGCTTCGCGATCAGATCGAATATCGGCAGGTACATCGCGATCACCGTGCCGCCGACGACGACGCCGAGAATCGAGATCATGGCGGGCTCGAGCAGCGTCAGCAGCCCGGCAACCGCCGTATCGACTTCTTCCTCGTAGAAATCGGCAATCTTGGCCAGCATGACGTCGAGGGCACCAGTCGCCTCGCCCACGCCGATCATCTGCGTCACCACCGGCGGAAAGACGCCCGTCTCCTTCAGGGGCGCCGAGACGGTTTCGCCGCGCTCGATCCTCTTGCGCGTGACCAGGACCGCGTCTTCCACGATCGCGTTCCCCGCCGTTCGCGCCGTGATCTCGAGCCCGTCGAGAATGGGCACGCCCGAGCTGATGAGCGTGGACAGCGTGCGGCAGAAGCGTGCAACGGCGATCTTGCGCAGGATGACCCCGAGAATCGGGAGCTTCAGCAACGATCGGTCCACGGAGCGTCGGCCCGAATGTGTCGCGTAATAGCGCCGGAACCCGAACACCGCGCCGGCCAAGCTGAGCAACAAAACGGGAAAGAACCGCACGAAGTTGTTACTCATCGCGATGACAATGCGCGTGGGCAGCGGCAGGTCGGCGCCAAGGCCCTGGAACAGGGCGGCGAACGTCGGAATTACCTTCCAGAGGATGACGGCGACGACCAGCGCGGCGACAGTCAGCACCGCGACCGGGTAGATCATCGCGGACTTCACCTGGCCGGTCAGCTTCACGGCCTTCTCGATGTAGGTCGCCAGGCGCTCGAGAATCGTGTCGAGGATGCCGCCCGCTTCGCCCGCAGCCACCATGTTGGTGAAGAGCGGATCGAACGTCTTCGGATGGCGCTTCATCGCGTCGGCGAGCGACGCGCCCGACTCGACATCCGACCGTGTCTGCATGATTGCAGCGGCGAAATTCCTGTCCTCCTCCTGCGAGCCCAGGATGTCGAGGCACTGCACAAGCGGCAGGCCGGCGTCGATCATGACGGAGAACTGGCGCGTGAAGACCGCCAGGTTCTTGGCCTTGACCTTCTTGCCGAGCGCGCCGGCCTTCTTCCTGTCGCGGGTCCTGGCCCTGGCCGGGGCGATGCGGGTGACCATGATTTGCTCGCGCCGGAGCGCGCGCATCGCGGCATCCGCGGAGTCGGCGATGCGCTCGCCGCTGACCAACTCTCCGGCACGCGTGCGACCGGTGAACGCAAAACTGGCCATGGCCTACCGTCCTGCGTGTCCCACTGCCCGGCCGAGACCGGCGCCGGCAACCACGCCGACGCCGCGCTGAATCATGTCGTGCAACTCGTCCTTGTTCGACGAAGCGGCCATCGCCGTGTCGAGCGTGATCTGGCGGTTCATGTAAAGGCTCGCGAGCGACTGGTTCGCCGTCTGCATGCCGAGCTTTTCCTGGCCGGCCTGCATGGCGCCGTAGATCTGGTGGACCTTGTCGTCGCGAATCAGGTTCCGGATCGCCGGCGTGGGCACGAGAATCTCGAGCGACACCGCCCGTCCCTTGCCGTCGGCCCGGGGCAGCAGCGCCTGGCAGACGATCCCCTCGAGCACCAGCGACAGCTGCGTGCGGATCTGCGCTTGCTGAGTGGACGGGAAGATGTCGATGATGCGGTTGATCGTCTGCGCCGCCGAGTTCGTGTGCAGCGTGGCGAGCGTCAAATGCCCGGTTTCGGCGATTTTCAAGGCCGCCTCGACGGTTTCGAGGTCGCGCATTTCGCCGATCAACACGACGTCTGGATCCTCCCGCAGCGCCGCGCGCAGCGCGTTGGCGAAGCTCTGGGTGTCGGTGTGAACCTCGCGCTGGTTGACGAGGGAGTTCTTGTGCGGGTGGAGGTACTCGATCGGATCCTCGATCGTCAGGATGTGGTCGTGCCGCTCAGCGTTGATCGTGTCGAGCATCGCCGCCAGCGTCGTGGACTTGCCGCTGCCCGTCGGCCCCGTCACGAGAACCAGGCCCCGTGGACGCTCGCACAGCGTGGCCAGCACCGGCGGCAGCCCCAGCTCCTGGAAACTGCGGATCGTCTCCGGGATGAGCCGGTAGACCGCCGCCACGGCTCCGCGTTGGTTGAACACGTTGCAACGAAATCGCGAGCCGATGGTCTTGATGCCGAACGAGAAGTCGAGCTCCGAGGTTTCTTCGAACTGCTTCTTCTGCGAATCGGTGAGCATGCCGTAGACGAGCTGCTTGGTCTCGGCTGGCGCGAGATCTGGGAGCGGCAGCCGTTGGAGGTGTCCGTGCACGCGCACCTGCGGCGGCGTGTGGGTGGTGATGTGGAGATCGGAGCCGTTCATCTCCACGAGCGTCTCGAGCAGTTCGGGCAGCGTCGCCATCGTCGTCGTTAGTCGTTGGTCGTTAGCCGGTCGACTATTTCACTGTCTCCCTCACCACCTCTTCGAGCGTGGTCACCCCGTCCTTCACCTTGCGCAGCCCGCTGCTGCGAAGCGTGATCATTCCCTCGTCGATGGCCTTGCGCCGGAGCTCGAGGGTCGACGCGCCGACCAGAATCAGCTCGCGGAGCTCCTCGGTCACTTCCATCACTTCGTACAAGCCGATCCGGCCCTTGTAGCCGGTCAGGTTGCAGCGATCGCAGCCGACGCCCTTGTACGCGGTGACGACCTGCGCGTCGGCCGGCGAGAAGCCGGCTTGCACCAGCGCCGCCGGCGGAAGCTTCTGCGGCTCCGTGCAGTTCGGGCAGACGCGGCGCACGAGACGCTGCGCGCAAACCAGATGCACCGAGCTCGCGACGAGAAACGGCTCAATCCCCATGTTCATCAAGCGATTCACCGTGCTGGGCGCGTCGTTGGTGTGCAGCGTCGACAGCACGAGGTGGCCCGTCAGCGCGGCTTTCACGGCGATTTCCGCCGTCTCGACGTCGCGGATTTCGCCGACGAGGATGATGTTGGGGTCCTGGCGCAGAAACGACCGCAGCGCGGCCGCGAAGGTGAGGCCGATGCTCTCCTTCATCTGCACCTGATTGACGCCGGCGAGGTTGAACTCGACCGGGTCCTCGGCGGTCATGATGTTGGTGTCGGACGTGTTGATCTTCGAGATCGACGAGTACAACGTGTTGGTCTTCCCGCTGCCGGTGGGTCCCGTGACGAGGACCATACCCCACGGCCGCAGGATCGCCGCCTCGTACTTCGTCAGCGACTCCGATTCGAAGCCGAGCCGCGTCATGTCGAGCATCAGCTTCTCGCGATCGAGGAGGCGCAAGACGACTTTCTCCCCGAAGAGCGTCGGCACGCATGACACTCGAAAGTCGATGTCCTTGGGCACGCCGTTCTCGCTGAAGCGGATCTTGATGCGCCCGTCCTGCGGCAGCCGTTTCTCCGCGATGTCGAGCTTCGCCATGATCTTGACGCGCGACACGATCGAGTCGCGAACCTTCATCGGCGGGTTCATGATGGTGTAAAGAATCCCGTCGATCCGGTAGCGGACGCGCAGCTCCTGCTCGTAGGGCTCGATGTGGATGTCGCTCGCGCCTTTCTGGATGGCGGACATCATCACGACGTTCACGAGCCGCACGATCGGCGCTTCCTCGCCTTGCTTCGCGAGCGCCTCGGCGCTGATCTCCTCGAGATCCTCGAGAACCTCGACGTCGCTTTCGCCAAACGCCTGCGACTCCTCCGGACCTTTCATCGCAACTTCGGGCGCGCTCGACCCGGACGGCGCCGGGACCGGCGCGCCGGCGCTCGTGCCCGGGTAGTACTTCGCGATCGCGTCGCCGACGGCCGTTTCCGAGGCCACAACCGGCTCGACGTTGTAGCCGGTCATGAACTTGATGTCGTCCATCGCGAAGACGTTCGTCGGGTCCGTCATCGCGATGGTGAGCGTCGACCCGCCGCGGCTCAAGGGAACCATCTGGTACTTCTGCGCGGTATCGGCGGGGATCAGCTTGATGACCGCGGCGTCGATCTCGAACTGCTTCAGGTCGATCGATGGAACGCCGTACTGCTTGCTGAGCAGCGAGGTGATCTCGTCGTCACTGACGAAGCCGAGATGGACGAGGTTAGGTCCCAGCTTCCCGCCATAAGCCTCCTGGTAGTGCAAGGCCTGCTGAAGCTGCTCCGGTGAGATGCATTGCTCCTTCAGGAGGAGTTCGCCAACAGGAACGGCCATCTATCTGTCTAGAAACTCAACCTCAACGCAAGGCCCCAGCTGCGACGGGTCCTGTCCGACCCGTTCGTGTACTGAGCGTCCAGGTATGTCTTGACGGACGTGCCCGACATCACCGCGACACTGAAGCCTCCGCTCGCCGACGAGCCCTTCGCTCCCACGGTGTTAGTGCTCCCACCTGCGCGCAAGCCGACCTTTCGACGGAATATCCACACCTCGAGCCCCCCGGCGACGTGACGCGTCTCCCCGCCGACGACGGTCGTCGTCGTGGTGAGGTCCGCGTCGGCCGCGAGCGTCATCGCGTTGATCCACCCGGCGCTCTGCCCGAGGAGCGCCACCCCTGCTCGCGCCTGCCGGTCGAGGACGAGCACGCCGTCGACAGTCTCGAACTCGGCCTCCCGCACGTTCTTCACGCTGAGTCCCAGCTGCACGATTCCGAATCGCGCCATGGCGCCGATGTCGATATCCTGTTTGGTCTCGCCCGCCCGCTCCAGCTTCAGCGTGGACGCCACGACGAGATGCGTCCCGAGTGATTGGCCCACGGTGAGCCCATACACACCCAGTCCGCCAGGTTCTTGTTGGCTCTCTTGTCGGTCAGTGGTTGACGTTCCTGTAGAGGTTGGCGCTCGCATTTGGTTGAGTGGCAAGCGGTAGTAACTGATGCCCAGGGCGGGAAACGTGACCGCCACGCCTGTCGTCTTCTGCTGCTGTTCAGATGGCCGAAGCCGGTCGTATTCGACGAGCGCGTCGAAAAACGGACCGGTAGCAAGTCCGGCCGCATTCCACCACGTCGCGGTCGCATCGTCCGCAACGGCGACGAAGGCTCCGCCGAGCCCCTGCGCGCGAATGCCCACGCTTTCATACAATTGCGCCGACGCAGGTGTGGCGGCCGCAAGCAGCCCAACGGTGCACAAACAGCGGAAGCAGGTGCGCATAGGTTCTCTACGCTAGCAGACGCAGGTCAGCGGGATCAGGACGGGTCGTGGATTGGCGTGGATCGTGGGAAGGGGTCCCCTCAACCCCGAATCCGTGCCTGGTTTGCGGGGCGGGACGCGGAGGGGCCGGACGCCGAGCGAGCGAAAGCTATCCGACGAGCACCGCCGCAGCGACTACCGTGGTCCAACGGCCCTTCTTGTCGCCGACGGCGCTCTGCGTGACGTTCTGGGTGCGGACGATCTCGTTCGACAAACGGTAGACTTCTTTCTTCTCGTCCCAGCTCTTGTCGGGATCGAACTCCAGGCCGAGGGTCGTGGCGAGCATTTCGGCCGCCAGTTCCTCCGCATAGTCCCCCGCCACGTCTTCGCTCTCGCCGAAGCTGTGGTGCTCGGACAAATACCCGTAAAGATCCCGATCGCGCGGGATGGCGACGCCGACCGTGGCGGCGATCAGCCGGTGCGGCTCGCGCGTCGCGGCTTCCGACATCACCACGAACGTCACCTGGCCGGGCTCGAGGCGCTTCATCCCCTCGCCTCGCGACAGCAGCCGGCAATTCGGCGGAAAGATGCTCGACACGCGCACCAGATTGCAGGCGGCAATGCCGGCCGATCGAAGCGCCAGCTCGAACGAGGTCAGTTTCTCCCGATGCTTTCCAACGCCTTTGGTGAAAAACATTTCCTTGGGAACGAATCCGACCACGTCGCGCTCCTTGAGGGCGAAAGACGCCGTTGCGCGATGGTAAACACCAACTCTGCCACTGTCAAGGAACCGGACCGCGGCGTCGCACGTATAATGCTTAGGTCTCCTAACAATGACGCGCGATCAGGCGCGTGAAAGTGCGCGCGATGTCCTCGAGATCATCCCGCTCGTCATGCGCACGGTCGCCGCAGAGCTCCGGTCGGCCGGCGAACTGCCGGCGCCGGCACATTTCGGCCTGTTGTCGTGTCTAAGCGAGCATCCGCGCACGCTGACCGAACTGGCAGCGCTGCAAGGCGTCAGCTTGCCGACGATGTCGAGCTCGATCAGCGCGATGGCGGATCGGGGCTGGGTCCGCCGGGCGGCGCCGGAGAAAGACCGGCGCACCGTCCTGGTCGAGGTGACGCCGACCGGGCGCGCCGCGCTCGACCGAGTCGCCCGCTCGGCCGAGGCGCACCTGGCTGAGGTGCTGGCGCCCCTCGATTCGCCGTCGCGGCGCCGCCTGCACAGCGGGCTGGGCGTGCTCAGGAAAGTGTTTACACGCCCGCCGACACCGAAGAACGGCCGGGCGCGGACCCGCTAATTCGCGCTCACTGATGGAGTGTGACTGACGTGGCTCAAACAATCCAGGTCGACCCGGGTGCGCCGGCCAAGAGCCTGCCGGCCCGGCTGATTGGGGTGCTCATGACGCCGCGGAACGCGTACGCGGCCGTCGCCGCGCGCCCACGCGTGCTGGGGGCGCTCCTCGTCGTGGCGCTCATTTCCGGCCTGTGCATCGCCGCGTTCTCGGCGACGGAAGTCGGGAAGAACGCCATCTTCGATCAGCAGCGCTCGTCGATGGAGTCCTTCGGCGTTCAGCTGAACGACGCGCAGCTCCAGCAAATGGAAGCGAGGCTGCGCTTCGCGCCGTACTTCGGCGCAGTCGGCCAATTCGTCTTTCTGCCGGTGACGGCGCTCATCATCGCTGGCATCGCGTTCGCCGTGTTCAACGCCGCGCTCGGCGGCGATGCCACGTTCAAGCAGGTGTACGCCATCGTGGTCCACTCCGGTGTCATCGTTGCCGTCCAGCAGCTGTTCACGCTGCCGCTGGACTACGTGCGTGAAACGCTGTCGAGCCCGACGAACCTGATGGTGTTCCTGCCGTTTCTCGAGGAGAACACGTTCGTCGCGCGACTCCTCGGCACAATCGACTTGTTCCTCATCTGGTGGTCGATCAGCCTGGCGATCGGCCTTGGCGTTCTCTACCGGAAGCGCACGGGTCCAATCGCGACCACACTGCTTGTCGTGTACGTGGCAATTGGTCTGGTCATTGCCGCCATCAAGACGGCACTTGCAGGAGCATAAGCATAGATGTCGCGCAAGAACGTCTTCATCATCAGCGGAGTGGTCCTCGCCGCCGCGGCCGTCGTGGGGGCGAATTTGTATTTCAAGAAAGACAAGGGGCTGACCGTCAACACCGAGGTCGTGAAGACGCGCGATCTCGAAGCGATCGTGGCCGCGTCGGGCAAGATTCAGCCCAAGCGGCTCGTGCAGATTAGCGCCGACACGCCGGGTCGCGTCGTCAACCTGGCGGTCAACGAAGGCGATCGGATCAAGAAGGGCCAGTTCCTGCTGCAGATCGATCCGAAGTCGCTGCGCACGCGCGTCGAGAGCAACGCGGCGTCGCTCGGCGCGGCACAGGCGTCGCTCGGGGCCGCGCAGGCATCGATGGAGCAGAGCCGCCAGGCGATCGAAACGGCGCGCGTTCAACTGGAACAGGCCCGTCAGAACCTCACGCGTCAGCAGGACCTGTGGCGGCAGCAGCTGACCACGCGCGAGGCGCTCGAGCGCGCGGAAAACGACGTCAAAGCGGCGCAGTCGGCGCTGCAGGAGCGCGAGAAGCAGCTGGCGGCCCAGCAGAGCCAGGTCACTGCGCAGTCGAGCCGCATCGCGCAGGAGCGGGCGACGCTCGAAAGCGCGAGGTACGATCTCAGCAAGAACACGATCGCCTCGCCGATCGACGGCATCGTCACGCGGCGGAACATCCAAGAGGGTGAGACCGCCGTGATCGGCACGATGAACAACGCCGGCACGGTCCTGCTGACGGTGGCCGACATGTCGGTCATCCAGGCGGAAGTCGAAGTGGACGAGACCAACATTCCAAGCGTGGACCTGGGTCAGATCGCAAAGATCACGATCGACGCCCTGCCCGACAAAACCTTCAAGGGCCATGTCACCGAAATCGGCAACAGCCCGATTCAGGCGGCGGGCGCGACCAACCAGCAGAACACCGGGACGCAGGCCACGAACTTCAAGGTGGTGGTCGTACTTGACGAAGCGGTTCCCGACGTCCGGCCGGGTTTCACCTGTACGGCCGACATCACGACGGCGACGCGAAAGGCGGTGACGGCCGTTCCCATCCCGGCGGTCGCCGTGCGGGAGCTGATTCACGACGCCAACGGACAGATCGTCAAAGAGCCGAAGACCGACAAGCGTCGCCGCGCGCCGACACCTGAAACCGTCGCCTCGGCGGCGGAATTGAAGCCGGGTCAGACGCGCAAGGAGACCGAGGGCGTGTTCGTCATCCGCGACGGCAAGGCCGAGTTCATCCCGATCAAGATGGGGATTGCCGGCGACAAGTATTTCGAAGTGCTGTCGGGCCTGAAGCAAGGGGATCAGGTCATTACCGGTCCGTACAGCTCCGTGCGCGGAATGTCGGACGGGGACCTCGTGAAGGTGGATAACGGGAAGAAAAAGTAACGAGCGGGCAGGAAGGGCTGGAGGGGCAGGAGCGGCGGGAGGGGAAGTCACGACGCTTCCCGCCTCCCATCCTGCCCTTCCCGCCTGTCCTGCCTCTCCTGCCGTCGTATGAACAAGCTCATCGAGTCGGCCCTCATCGCGATTGACGCCATCTGGACGGCGAAGCTGCGATCGTTCATGACGGTGCTCGGCAACATCGTGGCGGTCACGTCGATCATCGCCGTGGTGTCGCTCATTCAGGGGCTGAACGCGTCGGTCAAGACCGCCATTCTCAATCAGGC
>Ga0066388_100000500_pt1 | contig 18566 bp, 15 predicted proteins | sample PanSoiMetaGPlot6_FD_64539 | JGI IMG/M metagenome (GOLD analysis project Ga0066388, IMG submission 64539) | Tropical forest soil microbial communities from Panama analyzed to predict greenhouse gas emissions - Panama Soil - Plot 6 (Hybrid Assembly) | ecosystem: Environmental > Terrestrial >... | reverse complement strand
AGGTTATCCGTCATGTTGCCAATTTCTCCTGACAGTATTTTCGATCACGGCTTGAAACCTTGCGTATCTCTGCGCGTGCCGATTGCCACGTTTAACCTGGTGGTGTCCTCAAGAACTCTCGTCTTGATGGCCAGCATCTGAAGTCCTCCACTGTGGCGCAATCCGTTCATCTCCGCTTTTTTCATGGTACACCCAGGACCCGTGTGCTTCGACGGCGTATATCGGGCAATTTCTTTGTGCGGGCATGTGCGGGCATGTGCGGGCATGTGCGGCTTTGCTCCTCAGAGATGGTGGTGACCGCGCACGCGGCGCTAAGCATGCTAAAATAACCACGCTTTACAACCGCGGGAACAGAGGGAAATGACAGAGCAACCATCTTCAGTTCAAGAGCCATCCAGACGAGTTCCGGGCCGTTTCACTACGAGTATGGCCGTGCTCAAGGAACCGGTTTCGTTCCCCTCAGAATTAAAAGCCCCTCAGAAATCTAAGTGGGAAATACCGTTGAAGCTACTGTCAGGTCTGCTTGTCCTGGGCGCAATTGTACTCGGCACAATCGCACTCCTTCCTCATTAAAGAAGGACGTTCGGTAAGTAATGCCATAAGCGGCGGATTCTCAGGGCCGTTGCGCCGAGGCGTTGTATTTCGCTGGTGACTGTTGTCATCGCTCGTTCGGACGCCGCCTCAGGTCCAATAGTTGGACGTAATGAGAAGCATTGGCAGTGCCTATGATTGGCCGGCTTCTGGAAGTACAATGCGGATAGCACGGTCGGCACCGGATAAGTGAATGGAACTGCGTCATCTTCGTTATTTCATCAAGGCTGCTGAGCTCCTTCATTTCACCAGGGCAGCAGAGGCGCTCTACGTGTCTCAGCCGACGCTGTCTACGCACATCCAGCAATTAGAGCAGGAACTCGGAACGGAGCTGTTCGCGCGAATCGGCCGGCACGTGAAACTGACCGAAGCCGGGGAGCTGTTGTTGGTTCACGCCCGGCAGTCCGTGCGCGAGTTGCAACAGGCCGGCGAAGAAATTGATGCAATTAAGGGCTTGTTGCGCGGAAATTTGCAAATCGCTGCCTTACCATTGTTCAGTAGTGTCTTGCTGCCGGGCTGGATCGCTGCGTTCAACGCGATGCATCCGAGTGTGCACATTCAAGCCCGGTCGGGGACGTCCGATACCATTGAATCGGGCGTCGTTGCTGGATCCGTCGACCTCGGTTTTGCAATCCTGCCGGTGGATCATCCCGACGTCAATACTCGCGAGCTATTTGCCAGTCAGGTCGTTGTGATCGCTTCACGGAAACATCCGCTGGCAAGTTCGAAACAGCTGAAAGCAGAGGATCTTGACGGGTTACCCGTCGCGCTTGCCACTCACAGAGTGGCGTCCGCCAGACTGCTTGGCCAATACTTCGAGCGGTTGGGCGTAAAGCCGCAGGTAGTGGTCGAGTATGACGACGCGCACGCACTCGTGAACATTGCGAAGTTAGGAAGCCTCGTGACTTTCCTTCCGATGCCTGGTTTCATAGAAGACTCTGACTTGTGCGCCCTTCAACTGCCGGGTGAGGGTCTGTACTTTACCGCAGTTGCATTGTGGAGTCATGCGACACCTGCGAGCAAAGCCTTCCTGGAGATCGCAACGATGGAAGCGAAGAAATTTCCAGCAGCGTCAGAAGTGTCATGAAGCGGCGACTGGGACATTCTGTGGCCTTCGTCCAGAAGTCCGCTAGTTCGTAATATGCGATAAAGGTAAAGGCAACAGCTGCTGTTCCATAGACAACCGTGTTCAGCTCGTTCATTGTTATCTAGCCTCCTACTCGGCTTACTTTCACTTTAGCGAACGGTGCTCGGGAGGTCCAATACTTGGATCTGATGCAATCGATAGGCTAACCCAATTGACCAGTCCGCGCTTCCGTTCAAACACGCGGCTAGCCATGCTCGCCGATCGTTTGGAGATCGACTCGCGGCTTTCTCATAAGGATGGTCATGATTGCACCTAAGGACAAAATGATTGCGATGCACGCGAAGGCGTCATTGAACGCCATGATGAACGCTTCTTTTCTGACTTGACCGGCCAAGAGCGCGAGCGCTTGTTCATGAGCAGACCATGCCGTTGCGCCGGCGTGATGCAGGTTGCTTGAGGCTTCGGCGAGGAAATTTCTTACCGGCAAATCAGATTCGCTCATGTGTTCCAAGAGCCGCGCAGAATGGAATTGTTCGCGTTGGGTAATGAGGGTGGAAGCTACAGCCGTGCCGATCGATCCGCCGAGATTCCGCATCATGTTGAACAACGCTGAAGCAGAGCCCGCTTGCTCCTTCTCGATGCCGCCCGTGGACAGGGCGGAGAGTGGTGTAATAATAAACGGCAACCCGAGCGCCCTGACCAACATCGACGAGACTAATTGCTCGCCTGCGTAATCATGGCTCATAAAGCCATTCATCGCGCAACTAATGCTGAATGTCACCATCCCGAATGAAGCTAATAGCCGGGGATCCACCCTCTTCATAAGAGCCGGTACAAATGGCGTAATTGCCAACTGCGACAGGCCGGACCATATTAATACTTGTCCAATTTGCCACGCGCTATAACCGTGGACAATCGCCAAATAGATGGGAAGCAAGTACACGCTGCCATACAATGCAAATCCCAGAGCGACGCCTGTGAATGTTCCCAGACCGAAGTTTCTCCTGGTAAGCAAACGCAGATTCACGAGTGGATACTTCGCGAACATCTCGCGCAGTACGAAGAAGATTAGAAAGACAGCGGCGAGAATTGCGCTGGTTCGAATTGGCTCGGATCCAAACCAGTCTTTGCGTTGACCTTCTTCCAGGACATAAATCAGACAGCTCAAGCCGATGCTCATGGAGACGATTCCCGGAATGTCGTTTTTCCTGAGAAGATCTAGCTGCATCTTTGATGCCGGCATGGAGTACAGGAGCAGACCAACCAGAATCAGCCCTGGTAGCAGGTTGAGATAGAAAATGTACGGCCAGCTAAATGAGTCCGTGATGTAACCGCCAATGGCCGGTCCTATCGACGGTGCAAAAGTCGCTGAAATACTGAAGATAGCGAGACCGATCGGCTGTTTTGCCGATGGCAGCAACTCGAGTATGGTCGAGAAGCACATTGGTATCAAAATGCCACCGGTGAATCCTTGAGCGGCCCGGCAGAGGATCATCGTTGCCAGATCATGTGTCATTCCACAGAGCATCGAAAAAAGTGTGAAGAGAATGGCGTTTACGATGATGTAAAGCCGCGGCGAAAAGACCCGGGACAGCCAGCCAGTCAAGGGTATTGTTACTATTTCAGCAATCAAGTACGAAGTCGAAATCCAGCTCCCTTCGTCTACGCTGGCGCCAAGGCCGCCCTGGATATCGCGCAATGAGGAGGCGGTTATTTGTATGTCGAGAACAGCCATGAAAGCGCCAATTGACGAACCTGCCACGGCTAGCCAATTTTTTAGAGGAACTGCGGCTACGGCATTGCCTGCGTTGTTGTTTGTAGTAACTACTGCTGCGGTCATGACTGTTTCCCCGCTAACTCAAGTCACGAATGGCGCGCGACGCTTACGGTTGTGATTACCGATAGACCTGGAGCCAAGCGATCTTCATAACCCTTGACCGACTCGTGGGTGAACAGAATCTTTACCGGGACCCGTTGCACAATCTTCGTGAAATTTCCGGTGGCGTTATCCGAGGGAAGCACCGCAAAGCTTGCGCCGGAGGCCGGTGAGAAGCTCAACACTGTTCCTTCGAACTCGTGGTCTGGAAACGAGTCGATCTTGATGGCCACCTTCTGTCCTCTGCGCATGTTCTTCAGTTGTGTCTCCTTGTAATTGGCTACTACCCAGGGGTCGTCTGCGACAATAGTCAGGAGCGGCTGCCCGGGCTCGACGCGCTGACCGGCTTCAACTGTTTTCTTGCCAATTCTGCCGGCGGTCGGGGCAAGAATCCTTGTGTAGGACAGATTCAGCTGGGCCGCATTCAACGCAGCCTTTGCACCAGCGACAGCCGCCAGATCGGTCTGGTACTGACGCTCAGTCACTTGCGTTTGCAGCGCGCTTGCTTTTGCGAGTTGTGCTTGCGCTTCCGCTTTGGTCAATTCTGCCCGGCTGGTGGTTACATTTTGTCGAGCTTGTTCGACCCGCTCACTTGCTTCAGTGATCGCATTGCGGGCTGAGTTGCGGGTTTCTAATGCGACCAGGTAGTCGCGCTTAGCGGCGTCTCTTTGACTAGTGCTGATGGCGCCTTCTCTCTCCAGCGACTCGAAGCGTTGATAATCGGCTGCTGCTCTCTGGAGTTCCGCTTCTTTGGCTGCCATGTTGGCATGAGCCGATTGAATGTTTGCGCGTGCTTCTCGCACTTCTGCTTGCGACCTGGAGATTGCCGCAACGGCATTGTCAATGCTTCCTCTAGCGTTGGTGTCCTGCCCCAGAGCAGTCGTCGACTGGAAGCTGATCGAGGACTGGGCTGCTCGGGCGTGACGTTCTGCCTGCTCGAGATTGGCAAGCGCCTGGTCTGCTTGCGCTTTGTAATCACGCGCATCCAGAAGCACCAGAACCTGTCCCTTTCGGACGTGCTCATTATCGTCAACCAGCACTCGCTCTACGGTGCCGTCCAGGCGGCTGCTGACCTGGTGGAGATGCCCGGTCACGTACGCGTCGTCGGTTTCTTCGTGCGTGGATAAATGCTGGTAGGCGCGGTAGCCAAAGAAGGAAGCTAACCCCAGCAAAGCCGCCGACGACACGATTAGCATGGTGGTTTTGGGCAGAGTGCTCTTTGCTGGCCTCGTGTCCTGGCTGGTGACCTCTTCTTCTGCCGGCATTTCCAAAGTCCTGAGCCTGGAGTCAGCTTCGGCGATCCGCAGCCTTTCCTGCTTGATTTGGGCTCTTGCATGTGCTGTTTCGGAAGTTACGATTTCCATCATTTTTTCTCCACGTTCGCGCAGAAGGAGAAGCCGGACCACTTCTTGAGTGGCGGCGTCTGGTGGCGGTTGTATCGGCGTGCTGCACCGAGCGCCCTTGTGGGAGCAGCGGCGCTTGGCATTACTGGGCTCAGACCCGGGGGCGTTGAAGATCCGGGCAATAGAAACTGGGGTCGGGTTGTTGACTCTAGCCGGTTTGGCTCGGCAATTCCGTCCCGCTCACTCTAGAATAGACCGGTCGGTCTAATTCGTCAAGTCGCCCATAAATAATTGGGGGTATGCATTCGGATTGTGTCATGCATAGGGATTGCTGGTGGCCGTGAAGCTGAAATTGGCCTCTGGTACACTCAAGTTTGCTCAAGGAGGATGATGCCCCTTCTTGGTCAGGAATCTGCTTGCTCGACAGTGCTTGCCCGCGGCGGCAGCGCCGCCCGGGATTATCCGGAATCCGACCGAGTGCGAGGAGCTGCTCATGCCGTTTCAACTGCCGCTGGAGGACGACCCGCGATGGTACAAGGACGCCGTCGTATATGAGCTCCACATCAAGGCATTCTATGACAGCAACGGCGACGGCTACGGGGACATCCCCGGCCTAATCCAGAAACTCGATTACGTTCAAGATCTGGGTATAACCTGTATCTGGCTCTTGCCGTTTTACCCGTCTCCACTGAAGGACGATGGCTACGACATCGCTGACTACACGGGCATCCACCATGCCTATGGCAACATGGAGGAGTTTCAGCAGCTCATTGCTGAAGCACATAAGCGCGGAATTCGGGTAATGACGGAGTTAGTCATCAACCATACCTCTGATCAGCATCCGTGGTTTCAGGCTGCTCGCCGCGCGCCGGCCGGCTCAGAAAAGCGGAATTACTACGTCTGGAGCGACACGGACACAAAGTACGCCGGAACCAGGATTATTTTTACCGATACCGAAAACTCCAACTGGACATGGGATCCAGTGGCTAACGCTTACTATTGGCACCGCTTTTTCCATCATCAACCGGATTTGAATTACGATAACCCGAAAGTCGTTCAGGAGATCGTCGATGTGATGCGTTACTGGTTCGACATGGGCGTAGATGCCATGCGGCTGGACGCTATTCCCTATCTAATCGAGCGGGAAGGCACCAACTGCGAGAACGTGCCTGAGACGCACACGATCATCAAGACTTTGCGGAAAGTGCTTGACGAAAGCTACCGGCATCGAGTCTTTCTGGCTGAAGCCAATCAGTGGCCCGAAGACGTCAGATCATACTTCGGCGATGGTGATGAGTGCCACATGGCTTACCACTTTCCTGTGATGCCGAGAATCTACATGGCACTGCATATGGAAGATCGCCGTCCGATTGTGGACATCATGGAACGGACACCGGAAATCCCAGAGGCATGCCAGTGGGCGATGTTCTTGCGAAACCACGACGAGCTGACGCTGGAGATGGTCACAGATGAAGAACGGGCATATATGTACAATGCCTACGCTCCCGATCCTTCCATGCGCATAAACGTCGGCATCCGACGCAGGTTAGCACGCTTGGTCGGGCAGAATCGCCGTGCCATCGAACTGCTGAACAATCTCCTGCTCTCGATGCCGGGTACACCCATTATTTATTATGGTGACGAAATTGGCATGGGGGACAATGTCCTGCTCAGCGATCGAAACGGTGTCAGGACGCCTATGCAGTGGTCGGGAGATGCTAACGCCGGATTCTCGAAGGGACCATTCTCGCGCTTGTATGCACCGCCGATAGTGGACCCGGCTGATGGCTACCAGGCTGTGAATGTAGCAGCACAGCTTCAAGACGAATCGTCGCTGCTCCATTGGATGAAAAACATCATCCGGGTGCGTCACCACTACAAGGTATTCGGCAGGGGAACGATGCAGTTTCTTCATCCTGCTAATCAGGCTGTGCTGGCCTACTTGCGTAAGTATCAAAATACTTGTGTGCTCGTCGTTTCCAACCTGTCACGCCATGCACAGGCAGCAGAGCTGGACCTCTCCGATTACGAGGGCTGCATGCCCGTCGAGCTTGTGGGATCTCAGCCTTTTCCGCGAGTTGGGAAGGTACCATATGTAGTGACGCTCGCGCCCCATTCCTTCTACTGGCTTTTGCTGACGGCAAATGACTGAATCAAGGCGAGCTAGCGGCATACTCTTGCATCCGACATCGTTGCCGGGCCCTTTTGGTATTGGCGATCTCGGGCAGTCTGCGTACGACTTCATCGATTTCCTCGCGTCCAGTTCTCAGAGTTTGTGGCAGGTGCTGCCGCTTGGTCCGACTGGATATGCAGATTCCCCCTATCAATGCCTGTCTGCTTTTGCGGGGAATCCGTTGTTGATCAGCCCGGAGAAGCTCGTCCGCGATGGACTCCTCGAGCGTTCTGATCTGGAGGGCGGCCCCGAATTTCCTGACCGGAAGGTCGACTTCAGACCGGTTATCTCGTTCAAGAGCAGGCTCCTGCAGAAAGCTTTCGATAAATTTCGGACATCTAAAAGCGGCAAGTCCCGCGAAGAGTTTGCCCGCTTTTGCGATCAGCACGGTAGATGGTTGGACGATTATGCGCTCTATCGCTCGATCAAGGATGCCCATGGCGGAGCGCCCTGGTCTGAGTGGCCGGCTTCTCTGGCTCAAAGACAGCCGGTGGCGCTGGTTTCAGTTGCGAAGGATCTGCGTCTGGTTATTGAGGCCAACAAGTTCTATCAATATCTGTTTTTCAAGCAGTGGCTGGAGCTGAAGAATTACTGCCGCCAGTCCGGGATTCGAATTATCGGCGACATACCGATCTTTGTTGCGTACGATTCAGCGGATGTGTGGGCTGATCCGTCCTTGTTCAAGTTGAAGGAGGATGGCAGCCCGCGAGTGGTGGCAGGAGTGCCTCCCGATTACTTCAGTGCCACCGGCCAGCGCTGGGGCAATCCAATCTACGACTGGCACTACCTGGCAAGCGACAGGTATCGCTGGTGGATCGATCGATTCCGCGCCATGTTCGAGCTCACAGATATTGTGCGCATTGACCACTTCCGCGGATTCTCTGCATGTTGGGAGATACCGGCCGGTGAGCCCACTGCCGTGCACGGGCGCTGGGTTAAGGTTCCGGGAAGGCAGCTACTCTCTGCCGTGACCAAGGAGCTTGGCGTGCTGCCCGTTATCGCTGAAGACCTGGGTGTAATCACACCGGACGTGGTCGCGTTGCGCGACTGGCTCGGCTATCCCGGCATGCGCATATTTCAGTTTGCATTTCGTGACATGGACAATGTGGATTTGCCGCATAACTACTTGCCGAATACCGTCGCCTATACCGGTACTCACGACAATGACACCGCTGTCGGATGGTTCAACAGCAAAGCTGGTGCCGGCTCCACCAGGACAGCCGAGCAAATCGAGCGCGAGCGCGCCTGCTGCATGGAATACCTCAATAGTGACGGCAAGGCGATCCATTGGGACTTCATCAGAGCCGTGCTCGCCTCGGTGTCCGCTACGGCGATAATTCCTTTGCAAGATGTGCTTGGTCTGGACTCGAGTGCGCGCATGAATACTCCCGCCACGAGCGAAGGCAATTGGTCGTGGCGTTTCGCCGAAGGTGACCTTAGCCCGGGACGAGTAGCTACGCTGAGACGACTGACAGAAATCTATGGGCGCTCTCCAGTGCCTCGAGTTTAGAGAGCGCCGGACGCTTGTCGAAGGCATCCAACCGAGTTGCACACACTCTCGATCACAAATTGCAATCTTTGCTCTGATTCTCAGTGGCTATGGGAGAATTGTCTGCATGCCGTGACGCTAACAAGTAGAGGAGTCATACATGAAACTCTCTGGATATGTGACACTGGGGCGTTCCGGGCTGAAGGTTAGCCCGCTATGTCTGGGCACGATGACATTTGGCGAAGACTGGGGCTGGGGATCTTCCGAAGAGACCGCCAGAGAAATTTTCAATGCGTATGTCGAAAGTGGCGGAAATTTTCTTGATACCGCCGATGGTTATGTCAATGGTAAGAGCGAAGAGCTGCTGGGCAAGTTCATCAAGGAAAGACAGCTTCGCGATAGGCTGATCGTGGCGACGAAGTTCACCTTCAATGCCCAGGAAGGCGATCCTAATGCCGGCGGTAACGGGCGGAAGAACATCTATCGTGCACTGGAAGGGTCGCTCAAGCGGCTGGGCACTGATTACGTTGATCTTTACTGGATGCATACGTGGGACACTGTCACCCCGGTCGAGGAAGTGTTGCTTACTTTCAACGACCTGATCAGAGAAGGCAAGATTCGCTACTTCGGATTGTCCGACGTGCCGGCGTGGTATCTGGCAAAAATGCAGACTCTGGCGGAGGCGCACTCGCTGCACCGGATCTCCGCCCTTCAGCTCGAATACTCGCTAATCGAGCGCAATATTGAACGCGAGCACATTCCGGCTGCCGGAGAATTCGCCATGGGCATCTGCGCCTGGAGTCCGCTGGCAGGCGGGCTGCTCACCGGCAAGTATGAGCGTGACCTGAATGGCGACCCGAAAGGCAGACTGGCTGTCGAAAAGGATAGAGGGCATCCGGGATTTGCCAAGCTCTTCGCCGAGAGAAACTGGCAAATTCTCGACGGTGTGAAGGAGGTCGCCAGAGAGATCGGTAAGACCCCGGCTCAACTGGCGCTCAATTGGGTCATGAGCAGGCCAGGCATTACGTCAACAATCATCGGTGCCACGAAAATGGCGCAACTGCGCGACAATCTGGCTGCCGCCGAATTCGAGCTGCCTGCTGCGGCGCTCGAAAAGCTCGAGGTACTCAGCCGTTTGGATTCAACCATTCACCCCTACATCTTCTTCACTGAAGGAATGCAAGCGAGAGTGCATGGCGGAACTGCGGTTCGCGCCTGGGCCAAGCAGACGTAGCGGGACGGAAAAGAGCAGTGGCGGGCGGCTGGTCGGCCCGCGAACCTACTGTTCCATGAAACCTTCTAACTGCTTGTTGTGCCGGTCATTAGCCGTCTGGGCCGAGTCGACGGCAGCTTTTCCCTGAGTGACGACGTTTTGAACGTAGGTCGTCGGAAGCACGCTCTCTACTTTTTTCATCGAGTCCTGAACAAGTGCTCGCTCGCCGTGAGAAGGCGCCATGAGCAGTTTGCCAACTGCTATTGCAATTGCCACTACACAAACCGACACTAATATCGCGCGCCTCCGCCTTTGCACGCGAGTGCGCTTCGAGGTAATTGTTCTTGCCTCGGCGATTTCGACCATGTGACGGCTGAAAGCGCCCTGTTGGAGGCTACACCTCGTTCGGACAGCACGGGCGCGCGCATCCATGTTGGCAGCATCCAGAGCCCGGACTCCCCTGCTTCGTAGTAATCTCGCCAGAGTGTCCAGACAGCAGGCGACCTTCTCGTGGTTCTGCCCGTAAAGCGCTTCTGCTTGCTTGAGAGCCGCCTCAGCATCCGAGATTTCTTTATCGATCTGCGGAGAATTGTCCATCAGGCCCTCCAGGGTACCACCTGATTAATGCCCAGATGTTTTTGTAAATAACAGGCGTCTAATATGTTGCCGAAATCGGGTAAACTAGCTCCACTATGACGGTGACCGCATACAATCAGGTTGATATACCCTCTTTCATGTACGGTACGGCGTGGAAGAAAGATGCCACGGCGCCACTGGTGCAGCTAGCTGTCGAGTCAGGCTTCCGAGCCATCGACACTGCCAATCAACTAATCCATTATCAGGAGGCGCTCGTTGGCGATGCGCTTGATGCGCTGCAGCGCCAGGGGGGTATTGGACGGGAAGCGCTGTTTCTCCAAACCAAATTCACGCCCGTCAATGGGCAGAACCACCGCACTCCGTACGATGCTAGAGCCGATGTATCCACGCAAGTGCGACAGTCCATGGACAGCTCACTGGCGCATCTTCGCACCGATCATGTGGACTCGTATGTCTTGCATGGGCCCTATTCCCAGTGGGGCCTGGGCCCGTCGGACTGGGCAGTATGGGCGACGATGGAGGAGCTCTATGAGTCGGGGAAGACCCGCATGATCGGCATAAGCAATGTTACTGCCGAGCAGTTATCTCAGTTGATCGAAAAGGCTAATCATAGGCCCATGGTGGTGCAGAACCGATGTTACGCGGTCATGGGCTGGGATCACGAGGTTCGGAGAATCTGTCGAGATCATGGCATCATTTACCAGGGATTCTCGCTGCTCACTGCCAACGGAAGAGTGCTGGCCCATCCTGCTGTTCGCGAGATCGCAATGCGGCTGGGCGCTGGCATTGCACAGGTAATATTCAGTTTTGCCATGCAGATCGGCATGCTTCCGTTGACCGGCACCACAGATGCGCAACATATGAAGGAGGATCTGCAAGCCGAGCAGTTCACTCTGTCACCGCACGAGGTGGAGTTGATCGAAACGGTTGCGATATAGCGACACGGATGGGCCTGACTTCCAGAAAATAGCGGATCTGCAGAAGGAAATCGCTCAAGGCAAGGACTTGACTGAGACAGAAAAGTGCCGGCTTTACACCGCAGCACAGCAGGTAATGTATGACGAAAAGCTACCTATCCAGAACTGGGAAGCCGGGGATGGTGGATGGAGCAGCAGTCGCAGTTGGCAATGGAATGACTCTGGTGTCACCGGCATTGAGTTCATAGATGCGTTCGCCATAGCCAATCTTGATCGGCCGCGCACTAGAATGCCGCGCGTAAATCTGCATTCTATCGTGATGGATATCAAAACCAAGCGATTGTCCCCGGTATTGAATATTGAATGACAACCTGACCAACTGCGTGGGCAGCAGCGGGTCAAGCCACAGGACGCCGTCGCGAGTGGATATGCCCGTGTAGCAACGCTGCACAATGTCTACTGTTCCTGCCATTGCTCCCATATGAATACCCGATTTGGCCGTCCCTCGTGCTGCCACATCGAAGAAGTCACTTCCGAGAGCTTCGTAAAATACTTGATCCTCTTCTTTTAGACAGAAGTTGCAGTAGTTGAGGCGCTTCGCGCTGACAAGTCGGCTCAGGCGCGATAATACCCAGGTGTGCGCAACACGGCTCAAGGTCGATTCATTGGCCGTGCGCGGCATATAAAACTCCGCCACTCTATCGAGAGCCATGGATTCAGGCGGATAGCCGAGCCGTGTCACGAGTTCCTCGAGCTCGGCGGGAGAGAAAAGAAAGCCCAGCATCAGAACATCGGCTTGCTTCGAGATTTTATACTGGTTCAAGTAGCCTGAATTGTCTTTCAATCGTTGCATCAGCTCCGCGCGTTCAATCTTCCCGTCCTCGAGATCCGGCAACTCTTCGAGATCTTCATATCCCTCAAACTGCGCGACGATGCCATTTTGCATAATTGGAATGAACATCTTGCAGCTTACATCTTGCCAGCGTTCGATCTCCGATTCCGATATCTTCAGGCGCCGGCGTATGTGTTGTTGATGATCGGCCGGCAACACGCGAAGCAGCTCGAGCGCCCGGCAAAGTGTCCATACAGCGATGATGTTGGTGTAGGTGTTGTTGTTAATGCCGGGCTTGTCAGAATCAGGGTAAGCGTTGTGGAATTCGTCTGGTCCAATGACACCATGAATCTCGTAGCGTCTTGTTTCCGGATTCAGTCTGGCAAAGGTGGCAAAAAATCGCGCAATCTCGAGCAGGACTTCTGAACCGTATGAATACATGAAACCATTGTCCGCGGTGACCTGGTAGTACTGCCAGATGTTGTACGCAATCGCTCCGTTGACGTGTATCTCCAGGTGTGTATAGTCACGAACCCAGCTTTGTGTTGCTGACATCCACCAGTAATCAGGTGTAATCTCCTTGCCGTCACTTGCGCTCTGCCATGGGAAACAAGCCCCTCTGGCACCATGCGCGGTAGCAATCTTCCGTGCCTCGGAAAGCCGGCGATAGCGATACTTCAACAATGCCTCACTGATGTTCGGCTGTCTCAAATTGACAAATGGAAAGACAAACAGGTCGTCCCAGAAGACATGCCCCTGGTAGCCCTCACCCGTCCAACCTCGGGCAGGAATGCCACAGTCGAGATCGACAGTGTGCTCGGACGCTGTTTGCAGGCAGTGAAAACTGTTGAGGTGCAAAAGTAGAGAGGGAACGAGTTTTGAGAACTCCTCTCTGGTCTCGATGAAGAGATCAAACTGCTGCCAGAGGCTGCGCCAGGCATCGACCTGGGCAGTGCAAAGTTGCTGAAAGCCAGGTGCGTCGCTAACCGCCTCCTTTGCTGCCAGCTCCGGCCCGTAAATTCCGCGGTCCCGCGATGTGTACAACGAGCATATTTTCTGAATTTGAACATTGCCTGATTGCTGCAAATGCACGACAACATCTTGCCCAATGTATTCGTCTTCTCGCACGTCTGTGCGTGTGGGATTGATTACCCGGCCAGACTGTAAGAACTGCGTTCGCGCAGCCTGAGCGACCACGAGATGCGAATCGTTGGTCATGACTTGCAGAAAAATTGTGTCAGCCTCTGCTGTGCTCTCCATCGTGGTGAGATGCTTAGTGGCTTTGAATCTGGGATCGATTGGATCTCCGCTGTTTAGCACGGTGCCATCAATGGCTGTGCGGATCACAACGGTGTCTGCCCAGTTGATGGCCGAGAGGACAAGCTCGATTCCACAGAGATGCGCGTGCTCCATGTGAACAAAGCGGCGCTCGCAGATCTTGCTTTCGCGCCCGCGACCATCGCGAAAACGCAGATCGCGATAGAGAATCCCTTCGCGGAGGTTTAGCCTTTGGCAGTAATCCAAGAGCTCGACCCTGTCAATTGAGAACCACTCCTGGTCGTTGCCGATTTTGAAATTGAGTGAGAGCCAGTTGGGAATGTTCACGAGCTCTTCTCGGTCGAACGGTCCGACGGGAGATTCGAGCCGAACCTTGTTATAGCCGCCCGCGACGTAAGTGCCTGGGTAGTGTATGCCATCAGCCCGGGAATCAAAGCTAGCACCACGAGTACAAAACTTTCCGTTTCCCAACGCGCAAAGTGACTCTCGGCGTTGTTCATGAGCAGGGTCATAATGGTCGTAGGCAACCACCCAATTTGCTTGCGTGACATCGAGATCCGCCATGGCCATGCCGCGCATCTCACAGTCGGACTCTGATATCGGCCGAACAACAGTCACTTCAGCCAGATCGCGCACTGCTACATCGGCCCCATGTTCGCGCAGGGTCTTTGCGTTGCCCTGGCGGGCCACGCCGATTACCATGCCAAAGTGCCCGTTCTTTCCTGCCTCGACCCCCGCTTCTGAGTCTTCCACCACAACGGCTCTCGCCGGCGAAACTGCCAGCTGGCGGGCTGCTTCGAGAAATACGTCCGGAGCCGGTTTGCCGCGAAGCTGGCGATGGGCAGTCTCGATGCCTGTAACAGTCGCATCGAACAAGTGCGCCGTCTTAGTCACACGCAGGATTTCCGTCCCAGTTCTGCTGGCGGTTACCAGAGCGGTCTTGATGCCAGTCTCCCGGAGCGATTTGATCAGCGCGATAGTTGTCTCGTATGGTTCTACGCCACCTGTATGCATCAGGTGCAGGAACTCCGCCTCTTTTTTTCGGGACAGTCCGGTAATGCTATTAGATCCGGGCTGGTCATCCGGATTGCCCTGCTCCAGGCCGATCAGTCTTGACTTGAGGAAGCTCTTAATGCCGTCCTCTCGCGATTTGCCGTCAACATAGTCCAGATAATCATGCTGCGTAAATTCGGCGAACCCGTCGGTTGCTCTACTGCGCAGAAACTCATCGAATATCTTTTTCCATGCGGCAAAATGCAGGGCGGCTGTGCGGGTAACCACTCCGTCCATGTCGAACAATACGGCATCAAAATCGGCTGGGGAGATACTTGCTTCCATCACATTTATCAAACGCGCAGACCAAGGCATTTTCTGATTGTTCAGGCGCTTTGTCTCACCCGTAGCCAGAAACAGAGCTTTTCATACAACTCTTCGACGGTGAAGGGCTTGCCGAGAAAGTCGTCCATGCCGGACTGCAGGCATCTCCTGCGGCTGTCGGCTGTGACGTAAGCGGTCACGGCAATGATTGGGATGTTGCTTCCCAGCTCTTTCATGGCCCGAATGCGCTGCGTGCAAACACAACCATCTACCCCAGGCATGCGGTAGTCCATGAGGATTACATCGAAGGAGAACAGACGCAGCACCTCCATGGCCTGGGCGCAAGAGGAGGCTGTGTGGACAATAATCTCCAAACGGTCTGCCAGGAGTTGAAGTAGCTTTTGATGAGTCTCGTCATCGTCCACGACAAGCACTAACGGCTTACAGCGTGCCTTGCGATGGTCGAGAGAGATAGGCTGCTTCACTGCCATGACGTACTAGAGATTCTTCCGGGATGGGTGCCCAGCCGTTACTTGTTTCTGCGCCTCTGGCCCAGGTCGACGACTTCCGCGGGACCAGCCCGCAGGGAATCTTGAGCTCGGAGGCGTAGAGCTTTTATCTGCAGGAATATTTGCCGTGCTAAGTCTTCGCGGCCGTGCTCCTTGAAGTAATTAGCAAGCCACGTCAACTCCCGCAACGGCTGCGCGCTCTGGTAGTCGTTGTAATTCATGATTGCGCTATACCTTGTCCTTTCCTCAAGTGTTGACTGGCGACACATTAAATTGGTTCCCAAATTTTATCTGGCTGGATACAAGCCGACGCCAGCGCCCGCCGTGCGCAAAGCCAAGCACCTTCAGCAGTTTGGCTGTCGGACCCGGGGCGTCCTGAGCAACAGCCAACCGGGTCTTACTACCGGTTGGAAATGAGTGGGGATGGCTATGTAGAAGAAAAGCCACATCGACACCTGAAAGCATACTCAAATCGGCTCGGGGTCTGGCAATAGCGCCCAGGTTTTGATTCAATAAAAGCAGGGGTGATTTCATATTCATCAAGCAGGGGGAAGTATGGTCCAACCTGACAAAGTCTCTGTCCTGAACCCGAATACCGCCCCAGTACTGCTCGTCGACGACAATGCCACGAATCGCAAAGTGGGCTTGATTCTTTTGGAGCGCTTGGGATTGGAATGCGAGGCGGCCACCAACGGGCGCGAGGCAATCGAGGCAATCGGCCGAAAGAAATTCTCGGTGATCCTCATGGATTGCCACATGCCGGAAATGGATGGTTTTGAAACTACCGTGGCCATCAGGCAACTGGAGGAACAATCCGCCAGTTATACTCCGATTATTGCCGTTACAGCCCTGGTTATGGACGGTGACAGGGAAAGATGCATTGCCGCCGGGATGGACGATTACATCCCCAAGCCCATAGATGCGGAGCTGTTGCGGGCCAAGCTAATTCAGTGGATGCGTACGAATGTCTTGCTGAAGAGTCACAAGTTTGCCAGCAAGTTGCGCGCCAATCTGGAGCTCAAGCTTTTGGAGCCGGCGCCGATTCGACTTATAGAGCTCGAGCAGTTTTACGGGCCGGCAGCTCTGGAAGAGATTCTGTCCCTGTTCTACAAGAACACGGCGGACATGCTTGACCGGATAGCGTTTTATCTTCAGGAGCAAAATTCCCGGGCCGTGGCTGGGTTGGCTCATGAGATCAAGGCTTCGTCTGCGGCTCTGGGCGCCAAGGACATGGCGCGGGATTGCTTGTGGCTAGAACAGGCGGTCGGGCAGCATGATTGGGTAGAAGCCGACGAGACCTTCTCGTCGCTGCGGAAGTCCTTCGACTACTTGCAACAGTTTGTTGAGTCGGCTCACGAGTCGAAGGATGTGGTCGAGCCCAAGTCATAGAGGCTGGACACTCAGATTAATACCAGCGACGAAATCCACGGCCGGCGATTACCTCCGCAATGCTCAAGTGCTCTGGCCGACGCTGCATTTTCGGCTAGTGTTCCCCGTCTGGACGGACGCAGCATTGCCGTGTCGCGGCCTGCGATGCCCAGGTGGTCTTCCCTGGGAGCGCAGACGCGTTCCAACGAGCGCAGAGCGCCTGAGCCCAGGGAAAACCGCGGAGCGAGCACCGGTTTTTGGGAAAGGGGCAGGCTAATGACTGGCTATTAGCGATCTTTCAGAACTGCACTATTTGCCATAAACCACTGCTGACTGTCCAGTGCAGGTTCATCAGCGCCAGGCTTGGCCAGGACATAAGTGCCGTCAGGCTGCATGTACCAGGCGTTAATGCGATCGGCGAGGCAGGTTTCCAGAACGTCTGCCTTCAAAAAATTTGCCAGCTTCGGGTCATCCACGGGAAACAAAATCTCCACCCGCCTGTCGAGATTGCGAGGCATCAGGTCGGCACTGCCGGAATACACTTCAGGGGCACCACCATTGCCGAAATAATAGATCCTGCTGTGTTCAAGGAACCGGCCGACAATACTTGTCACTTGAATATTGTCGCTGATTCCGGGAACTCCCGGACGCAAACAGCACATTCCGCGGACGAGTAGTTCGATCTTCACTCCTTCTTGCGAAGCGTCGTACAAGAGTTGAATGATTTGCTCGTCCGTGAGCGAATTTACCTTCAAAACAATATGCCCGCCCCTACCGAGGCGCTGATGCTCAATCTCCCGCCTGATCAGGGTCTGAAGCCGCTCACGCAAATTGATCGGCGCCAGGAGTAACTTTCGATAGTCTTTCTTAGCCGAGTAGCCCGTCAGGAAATTGAACAAATGGGTAATGTCTGAGGCGATGTCTTCATCGGCCGTAAATAATCCGACATCGGTGTACAGATGTGCTGTAACTGGGTTGTAGTTTCCGGTGCTGACGTGAACGTAGCGACGAAATACATCGCCCTCTTTACGCACGACCAATGCTGCCTTGCAGTGTACTTTCAGACCCAGCAGACCGTAAACCACGTGCACGCCTTCTCGTTCCAGCGCCCTCGCCCATTCAATGTTGCTCTCCTCGTCGAATCGAGCTTTCAGCTCCACGAGGACGGCTACCTGCTTTCCCTTCTCGACTGCCTTGAGGAGTGCCTCTACAACTGGAGAGTTCCTGCCCACTCTATACAAGGTCATTTTGATCGCAAGGACTTGGGGATCTTTGGCAGCGGTATTGAGAAAGTTGACAAATGGTTGAAACGAATCATACGGATGGTGCAGCAGTATGTTGCGTCTGGCAATTGCTGTGAAGGGATCTTCTTCGGCCTCCTCAGGATTGAACACTGTCGGCATGACCGGCACGTACGGCGCATACTTCAAATCGTGCCTGTCGAGTGCGGCAACGTACTTCAGCCAGGTCAGGGGCCTGTGCCCATCAGCGAGATAGACATCGTAAGGCTCCAGCTCGAGGTTGCTCATCAATATTTCCAGGATGTGCGCAGGCATGCTGCGAGCGACGCGCAGTCTGATAACGTCGCCGAATCTCCGCTGGCGTACGCCTCGCTCCGTGGTCTCGAGCAGGTCGCCGGCTTCCCATTCCTGTATTTCCGTTTCTGCATCCCTTGTCACGTGAAAGGGGTGTGCCTCGAGCACGTTCATGCTGGGGAACAGCTCCTGCAGATTGCCGCGAATCAGATCGTCCAGCCAAATGTAACCGGCGCTGGAACCACCTGCAGTACCAGCCCCTGTACTATCGGCAGGCACCGTAACCGGTATCAACTGCGGCAGAGTATCAGGGATCTTGAGTCGCGCAAAACGCTCAACATCGCTGTTGTCTCGAATGAGCACGGCAAGATTGAGACTCAGATTGGAGATGTGCGGAAACGGATGTCCCGGATCAAATGCCAGCGGTGTGAGAACAGGAAA
>Ga0066388_100000499_pt1 | contig 18580 bp, 19 predicted proteins | sample PanSoiMetaGPlot6_FD_64539 | JGI IMG/M metagenome (GOLD analysis project Ga0066388, IMG submission 64539) | Tropical forest soil microbial communities from Panama analyzed to predict greenhouse gas emissions - Panama Soil - Plot 6 (Hybrid Assembly) | ecosystem: Environmental > Terrestrial >... | reverse complement strand
TCCTGAACGCGTTGCAGCTCGTAGACCACCCAGATCGATCCCGGCTGCCAGCCGGCGACGGCAGCGCGCAGCAACGCGTTCAGGACGTACGCGGCGGCGGGAACCACCAGCGTCCAGGCTACGGCGGGCCGCACCGCGGCCGTCCACGCGCGCTGCCTGGCGAGCGCGATCAAGCCGAAGACCAACAGGTAGACGCGAAAATCTCCGAGCAGAACGAAGAGCACCAGCGTCACGGTCGCCGCCGGCCCCTCGGTCGCACCGAGCGCCCGTATCAACGAGCCGGTGATCAGCGGGTCGAGCAGCGTCTGGAGCGCGAAGACGATGCAGTACCCATCGACGAACGCGCCCGCCGGCGTGCGCGCCCCACGTGGCTGGCCGCGCACCAGCCGGTACAGCAGAAACAACGTCGGCACGACGAGCAGGGCGTACAGGCCTTGCAGGTCGCTGTCGTAGAGCTCGCGCCAGGTCGAGAAGTTCAACGTCAGGGCTCTATGCCCGCGCTGGTATGGCCGCAACCAGCCGTGGCGCGACCGATTTGCCTGGGACCGCGGGCGGCCCGCCCGCCGGCACCTCGCTGACGGGCTCGATGGCGGGAGAGCAGCCCGCGTCCCAGGAACCACAGCCGCTGGAATTGTCATACCAGTTGACAATCTGATGGTCGACGTGCGAGGAAGACATGCGTGACGACGCTCACGCCAGTCCGCAAGCAATCGCTCTCCGATGCGGTGTTCGAGCAGCTGCGCGACCAGATCGTCAGCGGGGCGATGGCGCCGGGGTCGCCGTTGCCGGCCGAGCGCGTGCTGTGCGAGGCGCTCGGGGTCAATCGAGGGTCGGTGCGCGAGGCGCTCAAGCGGCTGCAGCAGTCGCGGCTGGTGTCGGTGCGCCACGGCGGCACGTCGCACGTGCTCGACTTCCGCGCCAGTGCCGGCCTCGACCTGCTCGCCGAGCTCATCATCACCTCGGCCGGCAGCTTCGACACGCGCGTCGTGCGCAGCATCGTCGAGATGCGCTCGGCGCTCGCGCCGGACATCGCGCGCCGCGCCGCCGAGCGGGCGCGGCCGGCGCAGCTCGAGGCGCTCGACCGGGTCGTCGCCGCGATGGCGGCCAGCGCCGGCCGGCTGCCGGTCCTGCAGTCGCTGGCGATGGACTTCTGGTCGCAGCTCGTCGATGCGTGCGACAACCTCGCCTACCGGCTCGCCTACAACTCGCTGCGCGCCACCTACGACCAGTGCCGCGAGCTGTTCACGCAGGTGCTCGCCGGCGAGCTCGGCGATCTGCAGCGCTATCGGGCGATCGCCGCCGCCGTCCGCGCCGGCGACCCGAACGCCGCCGAGGCGCGGGCGCGCGCGCTGATCCGGCGCGGCGAACGCAGCATCACCACCGCGTTGCGACAGCTCGAACGGCAGCAGAGGAATCCGCGATGACCGCTCCCGTGTCCGCGCTCGAGGCCAGCCGCGATCCGGCGCGCGGGCTCACCGCCACCGACAGCCCGCGCACGATCGGCGAAGCGCTACCGGTGTTTCTGCGCCACGGCAGCCCGCGCATCCTGCTCGCCGCGCTCGCCGTGGCGGTGGCGATCCGGCTGCGCCTGGGCGATTGGTCGTGGTGGGACCTGGTGCCGGTCGCCGCGCTGGCTGCCTACTGGCCGATCCAGGAGTGGTTGATCCACGTCTATATCCTTCACTTCAAGCCGTTCGTGCTCTTCGGTCGCGCCATCGACTTTCGCGTTCCGCGCAGCCATCGCCAGCACCATCGCGCGCCATGGCGGATCGACATTCTCTTCATCCCGATGCACTCGTTCCTGTATTCGATTCCGATCCTGTGCGGGCTGTGGTTTGCCGCGATGCCGGCGCCGACGCTGGCGATGACTGGGATCGTCACGCATCTGGCCCTGTCGCTGCACTACGAATGGGTGCATTTGCTCGTCCACACCCGGGTCATGCCGCGCACCGCGCTCTACCAGCGCCTGTGGCGCAACCATCGCCTGCACCACTTCAAGAACGAGCATTACTGGTTCGGCGTCACGATGCTGAGCGGCGATCGCTTGCTGCGCAGCGCCCCGCCACTGGCCGGCGTGCCGACCTCGCGGACCTGCCGCGAGCTGCTGGGCGAGGCGGGCTGATCGTCGCGTGCGGCAGCTGCGCTAGCACGCTGCCGCACTGCTCGACTAGCGCGGAAAGCCAGGAACGCCTTCGTCCAGCGGCACGCCGAAGCTGTTCAGCGCCATCGACACCAGGGTGTACTGGCCGACGGTGAACACCAGGTCGATCAGCTGTTGCGTGTCGTAGTGCACGCTGAGGGCCTTCCAGGTCGCGCCGCCGATCCGGCTGTCGCGGTGGAGCTCGTCGGCGGCGCGCAGCAGCGTCGCCTCGAAGGGATCCCAGCCCGGCACGTCGGGGCCGCGGGTGATGCGCGTGATCTCTTCGTCGGTCATGCCGATCTGTTTGGCGATCACGACGTGCTGGCCCCACTCGTATTCGGCGCGGCAGTTCCAGCCGGTGCGCAGGATGAGCAGCTCGCGCGCGCGCGGCGAGAGCGTCGATTTGAACAGCACGTGGTTGCCGAACACCAGCCAGCGCTTCATCAGCTTCGGGTGCCAAGCCAACGTCTGGAAGATGTTGAGCACCCGCCCACCCATCTGGGCGGTTGTCTGCAGGAGCTCGCTGACCTCCGGGGTCCACTGATCGCGGGGGAGAGACGGAATACGCGGCGCGTCGGCTGCCATGCCTGCCTCCTGTGTGAGCCGCGATAACGCGGAGCGGCCCGGGGCACAAGAGCGCACGCGGGACGCCGAGCTCGTGAAGCGGGACTCGTAGCGGCGGTTACGCAGTTAGGCGGTTGGCGGTTACGGGATCGTTCCTCTTTGCCCTAACCGCCAACCGCCTAACCGCTAACCGCCTTTCCGTTAACCGCCTGCCTAAAACAGCCGTCGCAGGATCTCGGCCGTGCCGACCAGCGCACCGAGCGCGGTGCCGATGGTGGTGAGCAGGAAGACAAGGCAGATGCGCAGGACGCGGTTCTGCCACCAGCGGCGCGGAAAGCGGACGTCGTCGGCTACGGTCTGGATCTCGCGCACCAGCGGCGGTCGGAGGTAGGCCTCGACGAAGGCGGCGACGTAGCCGACCCCGATGAGCGGCGACAACGTGGTGACCGGCGCGGCGAGGAACGTCGCCACTACGGTGGCCGGATGGGCGAGTGCGACGACCGCGCCGACGAGTCCCGGCAACCCGGTGGCGAACACCCAGAAGAGCACGTTGTCGCCCGCCACCGCCGGCCCCTGGCGCAGGCCGATCGCCAGCAGCGACAGGATGATGACCGCGGGTATGCTCCAGCCGCCGAGCTTGGCAGCGCGCGAGGCCGGCGGGATCGCCTCCAGCGCGCTCAGGTCGGCGGCGCGGCCATCGAGCAGCGCCGCGCGCATGCCGGCGACGTGGCCGGCGCCGACGACGGCGACGATGCGCGCGCCGGGCGCCCGCCGCAACTGCTCGGTCAGGTAGGCATCGCGTTCGTCGATGAGCACCCTCTTGAGCGCCGGGAAGGCGTCGCCGAGCTCGGCCATCAGGCGCGACAGCACGTCCTCCTGTCGCAGCGCCCGCAACGCTTCCTCGCTGAGCGCCTGCGGCGTCAAGGACGCGTGCAGCAACGACGCCACCAGCTCGGCTTTGCGCCACGGCGAGAGCGCCGCCCAGGCGCGGCGTAGCGTGATGCGCACATCGCGGTCGCACAGGCGCACCGGGATGCCGTGCGCCTCGGCGCTGCGCACGGCGGCCAGCAGCTCGCTGCCCGGCGCCACGCCGAGCATGCCGCCGAGCTGGCGCTGATACGCAGCGAGGACCAGGTTGACGAGCAGTGGGGCGAGCTGGCGATTGCGGATCACCTCGCGCAAGTCGAGCGATTCGAGCTGACGGCGCTGCGCCAGCGCGTCGTAGCGGCGGGCATCGAGCTCGACGGCGACGCAGTCCGGCCGCTCCGCCTCGATGACCCGTTCCACGGCATCGGCCGACTCGCGCGAGATATGCGCCGTGCCCACCAGCAGGTATTCGCGCCCATCGGCATGCACGCGGACGATGTCGTCTGTTGGCCGCCGTGCTGCGGGGTCGTCCGGCACGGGTTCCCTGGATCGTTGGTCGTCGCTATTGGTCACAGGTTGGACGTTGCCTTGTAGACTCGAGATCGGTGAAAGTTCTTCAGCGTGGAGGCCGAGCGGCGCCCGGTTCTGCGGTGCGGCCATTTTCGGCTACCGCAACTGCAATGCCTATGCCTTGCGCCGTCGCACAATACGAGCGCCACGAGTGTGGCAGCGGTCGGCGCCATGCTATGGCGTTCCGAATCAGAGAGAGGAAACGATGACGCTTGGTGCTGCGCGCAACTCGGTCCCCGCACGAACACATCGGTCGTTTCTCCAGCGGTTTCGGCCGCCCGTCCGACTTGCCTTGTCGACCGCGTTGGCGGCTGCCGCCCTTGCGTTCTGCGGATGCGCCGCGCGCGGGCCGGAGCTGTACGAGCCGGTGGTGGCCGGCGACGCGGGCGAGGTTCGCGCCCGGATCGCCAAGGGTGCCGATGCCAATCAGAAGCGCTGGGACGATGGCGCCACGCCGCTGCACCTGGCCGCCGCCAATGGCAACATCGAGATCACGGAGATCCTCTTCACCAAGACCGTGACCGTCGATGCCAAGCTGCGTGCGGACGGCAGCACGCCGCTGCATCTCGCCAGCGGCGCCGGCCATCAAGAGGTGGCGGCCATTCTGCTCGATCACGGTGCAAACATTGCCGCCAAACGCTGGGACGACGGCAGCATGCCGCTGCACCTCGCGGCGGAGAACGGGCAGGCGGCAGTGACCGATCTGCTGATCGCGCGCGGCGCGCCGATCGACGCCACGCGCTTCGACGGACTGACCCCGCTGCAGGTCGCCTTCGACAATGGACACGCTGACGTCGTCGATCTGCTGCGCACCCGCGGTGCCGCGCCCGACACGCGCACGGTGGCCGTGCCCGCTCAGCTGCACGCCGCCGCGCGCAGCGGCGCCACGCAACGCGTCGAACAACTCCTTGTCGCCCCCGCGTCCGACGCCGCAGCGCCAGTGCCGGCGGCGCCGAGCGCGCCGGCTGCCGCGGCGGCGGCCCGCTCGGCGCCCGCACCCGCCCCACCCGCTCCGCCGATGCCGGCGACCGTCTCCGAAGCGCCACCGCCCGCACGGCCGCAGGCGGTCGACGCTGCTGCCGCCGTTCCGCCGGCGCCGGTGCCGCCCGCTCCGCTTGCGGTGCCGCCGACGCCGGTGGAGGTGGCGGCCAGCGCGCCGCCGACGGCGGCGCCGCTCGACGTCGACGCGCGCGACGAGTCCGGACGTACCCCGCTGCACACCGCCGCCGCGGCCGGTCAGCGCGAGGTCGCCGTGCTGCTGCTGCAACACGGCGCAATGGTGGATGCGACGGCCGACGATGGCAGCACGCCGCTACACGAGGCGGCGTATTTCGGCCGTAGCGAGATCGTCGACCTGCTGCTCGGGCACGGCGCCGTGGTCGACGCGCAGATGCGCAAGGCCGTTACGCCGCTGCAGCTCGCCGCGCAGCAAGGCCACGCCGACGTGGTGCGGCAGCTGGTCGAACACGGTGCGGCGATCGATGCGGCCGACGCCAGCGGCTACACCGCGCTGCACGCGGCCGCCTTCGCCGGCAATGCGGAGATCGTCGCTTTCCTGGTCGAGCGTGGCGCGCCGGTGAACGCGGTCGCCGCCGGCGGCGCCACGCCCCGCGCGCTCGCCGCGCAGCGCAAGCACACCGACGTCGTCGAGCTGCTGGTCGCGCACGGCGCCAAGCCGTAGGCAGCGGTCAGCTGACCGCTCACTGCTTGGGCAAGCTGTTCAGCGCGTCGCGGGCGGTGGTCTTGGTGAAGTCCTGCGGCAGCGTGAAGAGGTCGGCAGGCACGGACTTCTTCTCCACCGTGACCACTTCCTCGACCCGGTAGTGCTCGGGGTCGAGCGTCTGCACCATGATGGGGAACCCCTTGTCGTTGAGCGCCGTGCGCGCCGTCTGCCGTCCGCGCATCGAAGGCGGGGTCATCTTCTGCATCCTGTCCTGCACCTTGCGCAGCACCTTGGCGAGATCGGGCTGCTCCTGGGTCACCCAACCGACCATGGTCTCGCCGCCCTCGGTCACCTCGAAGGCGGTCGCCTGCATACCGTTGACCTTTTGCGACTTGCCGGTCGGTTTGATGTCGACGCTCGACGCGGCGCCGTCTTCGCCCGCGGCCTTCATCTTCTTGAGCATGGCCTCGACCTGAGCGCGCTGGTCGGGCGGCATGCTCTCCATCCGCTCCCGCATCATCTTCTCGACCTGGGCCATCTTCTGGCTCATTGCCGCGGCATCGGCCTCCGACCACTCGATGTACCGCTTCTCGTCGGGCACCACGAACCAAGTGGTGTTCTTCTCGGTGTCGATGATGGCATAGCCCGATTTGCCCTTCTCGAGCGGCGCATCCATGCGCACCTTCTTGTCGGTCACGTAGACCGTGCTCTCGCGCACCTGCGCGCCGGCATCCTTTGCGTCGATCAGCTGTTGGGCCGTGATCGCCAACGTCTGGTCCACGTCGGGAGGCTTGCCGCCGTTCACCTTGGCGAGATCCGCGCGATCCACCGCGATGGTGCGCAGCTTCAATGTTCCTTCAAATGCCCTGACAGCCGCCGGCGCCGACAGCACGAGTGCGGCAGCCAGCAGCGCGTGCAAACTTTTCATCCTATCCTCCTGAGTTGGTCGAGACTTCCCGCGCAGTCGCGGCACCATAGCCTGCCCGGCCGAACTTGGCACGCCCCCGAGTGGTCGTTGGTCGTCGGTCGTCGGTTCGGTCGTTTGTCGTCGGCTGCGTGCTCTTACTCCAAGAGAATGTGAATCGCCATTACAAGGTTCAGACCGACGACCGACGACCAACGACCGAGTACCGACCGGCCTACCCAGCAGCCACGGAATACTTCCCCGCCGCCGTGGCGAGCAACGCCCCGACCTCGGCGCGCAGCGTGGCCGGGCGCAGCACCTCGACATGCGGACCGAAGCCGAGGATCCAGTACTTGAGCTCGTCGGTACCGCGCACGGTCATGGTGAGCACCGCGCGCCCGTCGCGGCGGCTGCGAAAGGTCTGGGTCGGATGGATGCGGCGCGACTCGAGATAGGCGCGCGTCTGCGCATCGTTGATCAGCAGCTCGACGCGCGTCTCCGGACCTTCGATGATGCCGAAGATTCCTTCGCTGTGCTTCTCGGGCGCATACGCGGCCGGATACTCGAAGGTGCCGGCCATGCGCTCGACGCGGCGCATGCGCTCGACCGCCAGCGTGACGATTTTGCGCGCACGGTCGCTGCGGCCGAGCAGGTACAGACCGCCGCGGTACATCATCAGCGTGTAGGGCTCGAACTCGTGCGTCTTGCTGCCGCCCAGCACGCTCGCGTACTCGATGCGCATGCGGCGATTGTGCACCAGGCAGAAGACGATCTCGTCGAGCTGGGTGTCGAACGCGCGGTAGTCCTTCACCGCGTGCGGCACCGCGTAGAACTTGCGGTTGAGGTCGGCCAGGCGCGCCCGCTGGCCGCCCGGCACCGAGCGCAGGAAGCGCTCCCAGAGATCGGCAACCCCCTCCTTGAGCACCGTGCCGTCGAGGAACTGGAACACCGACAGCGCGAAGTAGAACACCAGCACCTGGTAGACGGTCGAGTCGTCGACGCGCGCCGCTTCCGCCAGCCGCAGCATGCGCGTGTCGGCGCGGCGGAAGGTTTCGATGATCGGCCGTCCGTCGGCATCCACCAGCTCGCGCCGGCAGGCCGCCAGATAGCGCAGCAGCGTGCGCTCGGAGATTCCAAGCTCCGCCTCGACCGCCGAGAAGCTCCACCCGCGCGGGCGCGACAGCAGCCCGTAGAGCAACCGCCCCATGCGCGCGGCCGCGCCGTACGTCGGCTTGCGGGCCCTGGCGGTCCGCTCGCGGTTCCCCGTCGCTGCACGCTCGGCCATGCTCGTCGTCCTCGGTGTTCGCGCGCTCCATCCCGTACACTGGCCGAACTGTCAACGGCTGCCATAGGACCTCCCGCCGGCCCGTAGCGGCGACCTTCAGGTCGCCATGGCGCTGCGGAGCAGCGCCAGAGATGTAACGGGCGAGCTGCGCTCGCCATGGCGACCCGAAGGTCGCCGCTACGGAGGGGCCGGACACCATGATGTGGCCGGTCACATTGGCGTTTTACCTACAGCGAGCTAGCCTACGCCGCGTCGAAGCTGTGCAGCGCATGAACGACGCGCAGGCCGCAACGCAGGGGGATGCGACGGTGGGAGCCGCCTCGGTGCATTGGCGTCGCCAGGGCAGCGGCCCGTCGATCGTCTTTCTGCCCGGCTTTCCCTTGGCAGGCGAGATCTGGGATGAGGTCATCGCGCGCCTGCGCGACCGCTTTACCTGCTGGACGGCGGACCTGATCGGGTTGGGGAGCTCGCACAGCATGGCGAGCGACGACTACTCCTCGCCGGGGCAAGCACAGGTGCTGCTCGGGGCGCTGTCGCAACTGGGCGTCGACTCCTACGCGCTGGTCGGCAACGACACCGGCGGGTGGATCGCGCGCGAGCTGGCGCTCATCGACCGACAAAAGGTGTCGCGCCTCGTTCTGACCAACACCGAGATTCCGACGCACCGCCCGCCCTGGGTACCGCTGTATCAGGCACTGGCGCATGTCCCGGGCTCTGGGGCGATGTTCCGACAGCTGCTGAAGTCACGGGCGTTTCGCCGCTCACCGCTGGCCTTCGGCGGCTTCTTTCACGACCTTGGTTTCCTCGATGGCGACTTCCACCGGCAGTTCGTCGAGCCCCTGATCGGCTCGGCCAGTCGTATGGCCGGCGCGATGCACTTCCTGCGACGGATGCAGTTCCTGCGGCTCGACGAGTTCATGCACCTGCACCGACAGCTGGCGATGCGCACGCTGTTCGTGTGGGGCGCCGACGATCCGACCTTTCCAATCCCGATCGCGCGGCAGATGCTCAGTCAGTTCCCGAACGTCGCCGGTTTCCACGCCGTCGCCAACGCCAAGCTGCTGGTCCACGCCGAACAGCCGCAGGAAGTGGCGGCGCTGATCGAGCGCTTCCTGTCCGCACCCGCGCCGCAGACCGCCGACTAGCCCAGTCGGGACCGTCGGCTCCGGCCACGCGTCCGCGTAGCACTTTTCGTCCATCGCGCGATCGAACAGATTACTCTTGAACGACACCAACGCATTGGCCTACGCTCGCGACAGACGCAGCCGCGCGGTTCAGGGGGGATGCCAGAACGCTCGGCCAGCGTACGTTGCAGATCCACGGCTCACGATGAAAAACCCGCGCCCTCATCCGCTGCACCCACCCGGAGCGTGGTACGTCGCCGTCGCGGTGGTCATTGCCAGCGCAGTGCTTTGCCGCAGCACACCGGCACCAGCGCAGTCGGCCGCATACCCGGAGCTGACCACTGAGCTGTCGGACGCCGTGGCGGACGCGCTCGCACCCGTGGATGCCGGCGCGGCGGCCGAGCTGTCCGGCGGCACGGCCGGAGTCGGCTGCCCCGGCGACTGCAACGGCGACGGGACTGTCAGCATCGACGAGATCGTCCGCGGCGTCGCCATCGCCATCGCCGGCCTCGACCTCGGCAACTGTCCCGCGTTCGACGTCAACGGCGACGGCAGCGTCACCGTCGAGGAGCTCGTCGCGGCGGTGCGGCGGGCCCTGGAGGGCTGCAGCGGCATGGGCGCGCAGAGCGTTTGCGGCGGACCGATCACCTCGACGCCCAAGCTCTGCAACCTGCGCGTCGCGCCGAATCCCGTGCAGTCCGGCAGTACCATCACCATCTCGTTCGGGATCTCCGACCTGGAAGGTGATGTGGTCACCATCTGCATAGCGATCGGTCTGGTGGGCGGAACCCCGATGAGCCAGTGCAACAGCATCGATCCTGCAGGTCAGCTCCTCAATCTGGACGTCGAGCTGCCCGGTATTCAGGTCAATCTCCCGCCCGGCGATTACGGACTCGCGCTGCAGGTGCGCGACCAAACGGACGCCGCGAGCGAGGTCGTAGGGACAACGTTCACTGTCATCCGGCTGCGGCGGTGAGTCGGCGACCGGCGCGCGCCCGCGCGCTGTGCAAACCTTGGCCTTTCGTCGAGCTCGCGCTAGCGTGCGCCGCACGCGCCCGTAGCCCAGGTGGACTAGAGCGGCTGGTTTCGAAACCAGTAGGTCGGGTGTTCGAAATCACCGGAGAACTCTCACAATGAGTGGACTGGCGCCGGGGGCAGGTCAGACCCACTACCCACGCTCCACGTGCCCTTGACCCGCGCGCAGCGCCCGCGCGACAATGCCATGAACGCGACGCTGCGCAGCGATGTCCGCTGATGACCGCAAGGAGCGCGTTGTCGATCAGCTGGTGAACGCCGCCAAGTTCTACGCGCCAGGACGAGGCATGGCGTACATCGTCAAGACTTGAGCGGATGAGTGCGTTCGGGAACGAGGATTGTTCTGCTCCACACCGTGACGGTCTGCACGCCGTTGTCATAGCCGTGCAGGCGTTGGTCGTGATCGTCCTCCTCTCGGCCAGCAGTTTGAGTGCTGAGACGCCGGGTGGTCACCCCGGACAGCTTGCGGCGCATACAGAGAGATCCCCAAACGCCCTGCGTGCCACGCAGATTCGGGTTCTGCCAAACACCGGGATGAATCGTGAGAGGCTGAATGCGCCTGGCGCGGAAGATCAACAAGACGAGGGACAAGCTTCCACGGTCGATTGTGAGGACAACCGAAAGGTCTGGGATGCTGAGGAACGAGGGAACACCGCCTACTGTCACGGTGATATGAAAGGAGCGGCGGCAGAATACGCAAAGGGTCTCAAGCTATCTCGTGCGTGCACCGGTACCGCCGGGCATGAATTCGAGGCCGAGGTGGGAACGCTTCTCGGCCATGCGCTGGCACGTGCAGGGCAATGGGCAGCCGCCGAAGCTGCCTTGCGAAAGGCGATTCTTCACTCGCATTACGCGGAGCATCTCGAAGTGCGGTCCAATCCTGCCGACGATGCGGCGGGCTTTATCGACGAAAAACGACGCTACCTCGAAACGTATGAAAACGCGTTTCGAGATCTAGAGACCGCGCTCATCCGGCAGGGGAAAATAGAGGACGCGCTCCTGATAGCGGACGAACGCCGGGCGGTCACGGTGCGTCAGATCCGAGCGGCTCGGTCCGGCGCGACCTCTGCGGGCCCGCGCTCGACGAGCGACCTACGTCGAATCGCGTCGAGCCAGGCCGTCACGTTCGTCGTCTACTCAGCCACCGAATACTGGCCGAGTGCGGGATTCAGTAACGGACCCATGCTCGGGCGCAATTGCTCCGCCCAACCGCCAGCTCGTTCGTTGCATATCTGGGTGATCGGGCCTTCCGGACGAGTCGAGAGCCGCAGCGTCGATCTGTCCACCCCTGGGCTCCGTGCAATGGCGGGAGACACAGATCGCTCCGGCGCGTATCTGCAAGCCGCTGTGCGCCATCTACGCGACGTCATCGCCGAGAAAGCCCCTCTGACTGGGGCTTCTGGGACCGGTGCGGCGGCTGGTGAACGATCATCCGACGCGTTGCGCTTCCTGTATGATCTGCTGATCGCTCCGGTCGCCGATCTGCTGCCCACCACGCCAGGGGCGGAGGTGGTGTTCATTCCCGATGGGTCGCTGCACTACGTGCCATTTGCGGCGCTCCAGGCGAAAGACGGGACGTATCTGATCGACCGATATACCATCCGGCTGCTCGTCTCGCTGGGCGACGTGGACACGCAGACCCGGTCGGCCAACCAAAAGGCCCCATCCGACCACGCGCTCGTGGTCGCCAACCCTCGCCCAATGCCGGATGATTTGCCGCCATTGTTCGGTGCCGAGCGGGAAGCTGAGTCGGTCGCTACCGTCCTCGGCACCACACCCCTCATCGGGGACCGCGCCACGCTGCAGACGGTGCTCGAGCGCCTGCCGAGCGCCGAGATCGTGCACTTCGCGACCCACGCCGTGTTCGACGAAGAATATGGTTACATGAGTTACCTCGTGCTCGTACCGCCAGGGCCAGAGGGAATTCGCGTAGCGACCGAGGACGGAATGCTTTTCCTCTCGGGGGATGAGGGCGCGGCGGCGAAGGGTCACTTGACGGCAGAGACGATCAGCGATTTGCATCTGCGCGCCAAGGTCGCGGTTTTGAGCGCATGCAACACCGGTCGAGGCGACATCACCGGTGAGGGTGTGTCCGGCCTTGCCTCGGCGTTCCTGTCGGCCGGGGCCGGCAGTGTCGTCGTTGCCCTATGGAGCGTTCCCGACCTGTCGACGGAGTCGCTCATGACCGAATTCTACCATTCGCTGCACGGCGGTTCGGGGACGGCTGCCGCGCTGCGCGAGGCGATGCTGAAGACCCGCGCCCGAACATCGAGCCCGCGTGCTTGGGCGGGTTTCGAGCTACTGGGAGCAGGTAGTTAAGGATGGGATCGCCAATGAACGGAGCAGATGCGTTCTCGCCCTGGCAGTCACGTCGCCGGTTCTTGCCCGCCGGCGTGCTTAGTAGCAACGGAATCGGGAAGCCGTCATGAGGGTGTCTTTCGCACAGGGGGCGGTGATTGCCGGAGTTACGTTGCTGCTGTGGACGCTCTACGACCTGCAGTTCGGAAACCCTCCCACCAGAGAGGAAACGGCCCTCCTGGTGATAGGGTCGGCCGTCGTGGTCCTGCTGATGGGCTGGATCGCCAGACGCATCCGGCCTGGACGCTCTCAATGAAGAACGTGGCGAGAACCGTCGCCCTGTTCCTTCTGGTGTTCCATCTGTTCCCTTGTGGGATCCCGGGAGGTGGCTCCGCCGTTTCAGCGAGTACCGCTGCACCGGACTTTGCGCCTCTCGCGTGCAGCGCCGAGCGCCCAATCGCCTGGCGCGGAGAGACAATCTCGATACACGCATGGCTCGCGCCATCCGGCGACGCCGCGCCAACGCCGCAGACCTATGAGTGGACCGCCAGCGGTGGGCAAATTGTCGGGGCCGCCGTCGCAACTTGGAGGCTGGACGGGGACCCTGGGCCGAACAGCGCAATGGTCCGTGTCGGTGACCCGCGGGGCGCTTCGCTGCAGTGCTCTATTCGGGTGATTGTCAAAGAGCAGCCCGATCGGGACGCCAATCCACTCCCACGCGAAACTGGACGCTCGGTGCTCGTCCGGGGACAAACGGAGGAAAAGGGATACGGCCTGTACAGCTACCTGCTCCTTGGGTCTCCCCCCGACGAGGACACTCGGGAGCGGTATCTTCAGGTGCTCAGCGCGTACTGGGAGATCGTGCCCACTATCGCGGACCTGGAGGCGATTCTTCCGCGCGACACATTGAACGTGACTTACCTGCCGGCGACGACCGCGCCGGCATCGAAGGCGTCGGCCGAGTGGGCGCTTGACCACTACGACTACGCTCGCGCACTAGCCCTCTTGAGAACGCTCTCCGGGAATCATCGCCGGGGCCCATACCTGGTCTCGTCACCCCAGCCGATCGTCACGACCACACCGCTTTTAGGTTACCTGTTTCTGGATCTCTCAACGATTCCACCGCGCCTTGCGGGCGAGTGGATGAAAGATTTTCTCAACCAGGCGGCGCAATGCACCATGTCGAAGCCGTGCAGCGGTGCGTCGTTGGCGCTGGAGCTCCGGACGATCCTCTTTGTCGCCGCCAGCGGCCTCCAACCGGTTCTGCAGGGCGTGGATCAGCTCATCGTATGGCGGCCCAAGATTGAGTGATGGCCAAGGACGCCGGGAATCGCGGGACAGCTCCGCGACAGGAGGACGTGCCGTGTGGACGAGAATCGTCGTTGTGGTCGCGACCCTAGTGGCAACCACCCTGCCTTTGTCCGCGGTCCAGAAGGCAACGGGAACGGTCATTCACGTTACAAAGAGTGCTTTCCAGACGAAGGGCGACGATGGGTCCATTGGGTTCAGATTGACGGGCCTCATCCGGATGAAGGGTGCGGACGGAAAGACGTACGAGATCAAAACGGATGACCCTACGGCCGTAGATCTGAAACCCGGGGATACCATCGAGTACGAGGTCATCGATGGACTTCCTGCGAACCTAGTGAAGAAGGGGACGCAGTAACGGTGCACTGTGCGGGGCTGCCTCGGGCCGAAGCGAGGACGATTTCGATGCGCTGATCACCGCTAGCGCTCTTCTAGGGTTGTGTATCGAGCGCACTCCGCTAGACGGTCCGCCTCTCGATGCACAGGCAGAAGGCGGGATCGTGGCCACCTTCGGCCATTTCGCTCAAGAGCGACGTCCCGTGACGCTTCCATCTCCCCTCCCTCGAGACAAGCGCGACCATCGAGGACATCCGAATTGGCCACACGCGGCAGACACTCGCTTGCGGCGGGCAATTTCGCTGAGAAGCAGCCGGGTTCGTTAGCCGGATTTCGCGGCCAGGCTTTCCAGCTCCGAGACGACTCGGTCCAGTTCATCGATCAGCGCCGCCGGCGCCTTGGTCTTCCGAAAGGTGTCGACGAGTGCTCGGTAGTACCAGAGCGTATCGGCATCCGTGTTGAATCGATCCCACAAGCGATCGCCGAGTTGCCGATAGTCCGCCAGTATCGCGCGCGCGTTGTGCAGCTTGTCGGCTGCCGAGACCAGGAGAGCCGAATTTGACGCCTCCCTCAGGTGCTCGATGTAACGCTCCTTACGCTGCCGCCAGGGCGGCTTCGGATACTCGTCTGTGTCCGAGCACTCCATGACGATCCTTCTTACGGAGGCGCCGAACGCCCGATCGATCTCCTCTGTGGTGGCTTTCTTGTCCTCGATTGCATCGTGGAGAAGAGCGGCAATGGCCTCGTCCTCGGTCCCTCCGAACTCCAGCACGATGCCCGCAACCGAGAGCAGGTGGGAGATGTACGGAATCTCCGTACCCTTGCGCATGTGGCCCCGGTGTCGGTGGTCCGCGAACGCGAGCGCGTCAGAGAATCGTGGCGTCAGGTGCATCACGAACCACGCAACTACCGCTCGACGGGGCAGCGTGTCCACGCCCTCCGTGGTACAGGGTCAGCACGGTTTCGTCATGCGGCCGCGACAGACATCCGACGAGTTCTGGGCAACACAGCAGATCCTTCCGCTAAGCCCTCCACCGCGACAACGCACTCCTCTCTACGGGTGGTCGATCACCGACTGATCGGGGCGGAAGGGATCCGGTCGAACCTCACGGAGCGGCTTCCCGGTGTTGTAATCGTCGACCCGCTGCCAGTCCGGATGGAACGGGTCCGGCTGGACCCGATAGAGCGGCTGGCCTGTCGCCCGGTCCCGAACAACCTGATTCCCGGGCCGAAACGGATCCGGGCCGACCGCAAGTCCGGTGCCCGCCCGCGCGCCGCACGAGTCGCAATTCCCCATCTTATCCGCGCCGCGCGAGCCTGACTGCAGCTCGCCCGCGCGAGCGATGGCAGTGCAGAGGAGCAGACTGATGCCGACTGCGAACAGTTTTCTCATGCGACGCTCTCCTCGAATCCTGTACAGGTCAGGAAGAATCACTGTGAACAATCTAGGCGGTGTCCAAGGTCAGCGGCTGTCACGAGCGCGAGTCGGCGCTTGGGTTTTGCTCGCCACTGGGCGATGCCGTCGAGCAAGGCGCCGGCGCGATGCACTTCCTGCGACGGATGCAGTTCCTGCGGCTCGACGAGTTCATGCACCTGCACCGACAGCTGGCGATGCCGACGATGTTCGTCTGGGGCTCCGACGATCCGACCTTTCCAATCCCGATCGCCCCGCAGATGCTCAGTCAGTTCCCGAACGTCGCCGGTTTCCACGCCGTCGCCAACGCCAAGCTGCTGGTCCACGCCGAACAGCCGCACGAAGTGGCGCAGCGCATCGAAGGCTTTCTCGCCTAGTCACCGCGCGGTGCGCGATGGCGGTAGCTTGGAGTTTCACCGATCGCGCGCTAGCGTGCGCCGCACGCGCCCGTAGCTCAGGTGGACTAGAGCGGCTGGCTTCGAACCAGTAGGTCGGGTGTTCGAATCACCCCGGGCGCGCTGGAAAATTAACTACTCGGCGGCCTCGGGTTGGAGGCCGCCGCCGTTTGTGGGCTGAGTTGTGTGCTGGTTCTCGGACGTGCTCGGGGTGCGGTTCGTCCAGGGAGGCCGACTGCGGCGGGAGACTGAGGGCGAGGTCGGTGACGGTCGACCACCGAAGTCGCTGCCCACCAAGCGGCGGCACGGCATCCACGCGTGAACTGCGGGCCCATGGTGACGTTGTATGTCAATTCTGGAATGACACCCGCTGGGTGATGGTATCGCCGACGCATCGGCCGGAGGTGATCCCGTCGTCGTTGTCGAAGGAGAAGTGTATCCCGGCGTAGAGTCGTGAAAGCGCGGCTTCGGCAGCGGCGCTGTCGAAGGAATCAAAGCTGCGCGCCTGGTCGGTGAAACTCTTGATTCCGAACATGTCGGTGAGCACGCGTGCCGCCGCACTCGACTGTGTCGAGTGCCCCGAAATATAGGTCGGAAAGACGGGGGTCACCAGATAAGGAGACCAGGTCGCGTCAATGTGATCATTGACGTAGGTCACCGGTCGCTGCAGGTTGTAGAGATACTTCGCGTTCCAGCAGACGATGAATGCGTCGTTGACCGCCAGACCGACACGTACGTATGCCTCGGCGGCCGCGCCCAGCGAGAGGCCATCGAGCTCTGCAATCTGACTGACGATCGCGATCCAGTGCCCGGGCGGGGTTCCGCTCACGCCGGGATTATCGGCCCAGTGGTTCGCGATCGCCTTCTGCTCATCGGTGAGATGCAGGTTGGTGTCGTACACCTCGCGGGCTGCACCGTAGAAATCCGAGGAGGGATCGGTCGAAAACGCCGGCGGGCCCGCCGGCGCACACTCTTGCCCGGAAGTGAGCACCATCGGGCGAATGAGCCCCCAGCACGGCTGTAGTGGATTTGGATTGAAGGTCGGCGGAGTCGGTTGCCACGCCCCCGTCACCTCCGCGGGAGCATACGCGCAGTTGTTGTACGTCGCGAAGCCGTCGCTGGCCGCCCAGTTGAGAATCGCGTCCGCAACCGCCCGCGCTTGCTCGACCGAGCGCTCATACACAGGTGGTGGAACAGTCGCCTGTTGTTGGCTGGCGATGTCTGCTTCCAGCTCGTCGATTGCCTCCGTGGACGCCTGCGAGAGTGACGGATAAAGTCCGCGAATGGTTCTGGCAAGAACCGAATTCGCCACGGTTGGCCAGTGGAGCTTTTGCTTGTCGGCCTGCGGCAATGCGGTCAGGTCATTCAGCTGGCCGACCAGCGAACGATTATCGCGCGTCCCGGGAACGATCGCTTCGTAGAGCGCAACCGCGGTAAGCGCATAGTTGCGAGACGCCGGTGGCGGAGTCGTTTTCTCCGTGCGCACCACATCGTAAAGCAATTCGAACCAATCGGTTGCAATCGTCGAGGGAAAGTCGTCGACGTCGGCTCGGCTGCGATCAATCGCGTTCGATGGCGGCGCTTGTTGTGCCCGTTGGGCTGCTTCGCCAGGCAAAATGGCCACGCTGCTCAGACATGCGAGGATGATCGCGCTGCGCAACACCGCTTGCGCCCCAGGCGAGGGAAATGGCTTTCGATACCCGAGCAACCCCGTCTGTTCCTCGGTCGGCGCAGTTGGCTCACATGATGAAATCAAGTCAGCGCACCTGCAGCGAGAACGTTCAAACCGGTCGCGTGATCGGGCGCCAAGGATCCGGTAAAGCACGTCGTACCTCCCCAATCACCTGGGATGCGGCAAAACGTCGAGCAAGGAATGTTCCCAGCGGGCTGCCTCCATCTCGCACCGCATTACATATCGCTGGGCCCCGGAAGCTGCATCTGTTACTTCCGGCGTTCTCTGATTTACACGCCCGACGCCGATCTCGCCGGCTCCTGGCGCCAGCGATGATGACCGCGACTCCATCGAGGAGCCGGCGAGCCAGCGATGCGCGCGTTGCGAGGGAAGCCGGCCACCGCACGCTCGTGATCATGAAGAGAAGATCTGACGAGAGCACAGCTCCTGTGCGACGACGAGAAATGCTCATTTCTCCTCGTCTCCCGAATCGTCGCCGAAGCGGCTTCGAACCAGTAGGTCGGGTGTTCGAATCACCCCGGGCGCGCTTTTTCGGCCTGAGTTCAATCACTTGCGCACGGCCCGTCCGTGGCGGCTTTGGCGCGCGCCGTCTGGTACTGGCGGTCGTCCCGAGCGGATATGGCGCCGACCCAGTTTTTCGCCGGCGCGGCGGCCGCTGAGCCGCCGAGTCGTGAGGCAGTGGACGTGCCCCCGTGAAGACTCTGGCATTCGTGAGCACGATCTTGCCGTCCGCGTTTCGCTCGCAATCGCGGCCGCAGAACGGGCGGCACAGGTGTTCGAGACGGCTTCGATCTCCACGCCGCTCGAAGCGACGGCTCGCATTTTGATCACGCTTCCTCGGACTCGCGAGCGTCCTGAGGCTTTGTCGACAAGTCGGACTGATCGGGGTAACTGATCCGCATGGCCTGGCGCGGTCGGATCACATTCGGTGACCTCTGGGCCGCCTACGAAGGCACGACCGACCAGAACGCTCCGCACGCGCAC
>Ga0066388_100000497_pt1 | contig 18591 bp, 13 predicted proteins | sample PanSoiMetaGPlot6_FD_64539 | JGI IMG/M metagenome (GOLD analysis project Ga0066388, IMG submission 64539) | Tropical forest soil microbial communities from Panama analyzed to predict greenhouse gas emissions - Panama Soil - Plot 6 (Hybrid Assembly) | ecosystem: Environmental > Terrestrial >... | reverse complement strand
CTCGCGCCTCGGCACGGAGTCCTGCCCGCTCACCTTGGTCTCGACCAGAATCCACCGGTAGCGCGGGAAGATGTGAACGGCGTGGGTCGGCGGGTCCTCGCGCGGCCAGGCCCCGAGAAGGAGCGGCGCCTGGGCGCGCGCGGGAAAGACGAACAGCGAGTCGGCTCCCTGGGGTCCGAGGACGCGGACCGCGGGCCAGATCGGCGCGCCGCCCAGCGAGACGCCCTCGCGCTCGAGCGCGGCGTTCCAGGCGATCGGGTTCGCGCCGGCGAGGATCGTCTGCGAAGGAGCGAGCGGCCGGCCCGGCGGCGCCGGCACGGCGGGGCGCGATTTCGGCGCCGCCTTCACCGGAGCGCGGCGGGGGGTGGACGAAGAGGAGGCGGGAGAAAGAAGCAGCGCGGAAAGGAAAAGGATCGAACCGGCCAGCGCGAATCGAGCGCGCGCCGTGGGAGGCTCCCCTACCGTACGGCGCGGGCTACGCCGCGCGACCCGCGCGTCGACGCCCTCGCCTTGCCTGCCCCCTTCGGGGCGGGCGGGACCTTCAGATCGAGATCGCGGGCGATCCAGATGTCCTCGCTCTTTCCATCCGGCTTCAATACCGAGTAGTAGATCGACTTGGAGTCGCTGGTCCAGGTCGGCTTCATGCAGTCCCCTTCGGTCGTGATCCGGACCGCCCTCCCGGTGGCCACGTGGAGCGCCCAGAGATCGCGCTTCGCTCCGAGCGTGCGCCCGAACGCGATCCACTTGCCGTCGGGAGACCAGCACGGCCAGGTGTCCTCGAGCGGCTCTCCCGCGACGGTGCCGGAGGTGAGCTGGACCTCCTTCCCTCCGATCGAGGGCACCTTGTAGACGTGGTACTTCGCGAAGAGGATGTTCCCTTCCATCGTCTGCTGCCGCGCCGCGTCGTATTCCTTCGCGACGTACGCGATCCACCTTCCGTCGGCCGACCACGTCGGATGTCCCGGGCTCCCGCGGCTGTGGGTGACCTGCCTCGCCATCTCGGTCTCCTGCTCGCCCGACGCGTCCATCACGTAGATGTTGAAGCCATAGAGCTCGGTGGGGGCCAGGCGATTCGAGTAGAACGCGATCTTCTTCCCGTCGGGCGAGTAGCAGGCAAACCGGTGTCCTCCCGGCGCGTGGGTGAGCTGTCGCGGCTCTCCTCCCTCGAACGGAACCGAATACACGTTGTACCGCTTGCCGCGCGTCGAGACAAACAGGATCGTCTTCCCGTCGGGAGACCAGCTCGGCGTCGCCGCGCGGATGCTGTCGGGCTCGTGGGTGAGCTGGCGCGCTTCGCCGCCCTCGGCGGGCATCACGTAGATCTGCGTCGCGCCGTGGCCGGCGCGGTCGGAGGTGAACGCGATCCACTTCCCATCCGGGGAAGGCGCCGGATCGGTCTCGTGCGTCGAGTCCGAGGTCACCTGGGTGAAGGTCGTCGCCCTCGCCCGGCAGGCGGTCAGGCCGGCGACGGAGGTGGTCAGGACGAGCCAGAGGAGGAGCTGCGAGAGGAGGCCGATCATTCGACTGCTTCGTACCCTCTCGATCGGGGCAGGTTCCTCGCGGTCACGGGCGGGGCGTAAACCCTTCGCCGGTCGTGAGCACCTCGTACGAGGCGACGCTCAGGGCGTGGCGGCGGATCTGGTTCCAGGGGCGGTCCAGGATGAAGCACTTGAGGAGCGCGAGCACGACCTGGTGCGACACCACCGCGACCAAGCCTTCGTGCGCCGGGTGGCGCGCGGCGATGTCGCGCATCGCGTTCACCGCGCGCTCGTGCACCGCATCGAGCGGCTCCGCGCCGGGGAGCGTGCAGCAGGTCGGATCCTTCCGCCAGCGGAGGTAGAGATCGAGGTCGGGGATCTGCGATTCGGGAAGCCCTTCCCAGTCGCCGTGGTGGATCTCGTTCAGCCTCGCGTCGGTGACGACGTTGACCCGATGCGGCCCCGCGACGTACGACGCCGTCTCGAGCGCGCGCGGGAGGGTGCTCGAGTAGACCGCGATGAGCGGCACTTCCCAGAGCGAATGCGCGAGCGATTTCGCCTGCTCGTGCCCGGCTTCGTTCATCGACGCCCCCGAGGAGCCCTGCACGCGCCGCTGGCGATTCCAGTCGGTCTCCCCGTGACGGACGAAGACGAAGTCGCGGGTGCCGCTCATGGCCCGAAGATCAGAGTCGGCCCGCATGACGAAGCAGCTCCGCGTTCAGGATGGCCGCGCCGGCGGCGCCGCGAATGGTGTTGTGTCCCAGGGCGTCGAATTTCCAGTCGAGCACCGAACAGGGGCGGATGCGGCCGACCGTGACCCCCATGCCCCCTTCGCGATCCACGTCGAGCCTGGGCTGGGGCCGGTCCTCCTCGTTCCGCACCTGGAGCGGCTGCGCCGGGGCGGACGGAAGGCCGAGCTTCGCGAGCGGGCGGAAGTTCTCGAGCGCGCTCACGAGCTGCTTGAGCGAGGCGTGGCGCCGGAGCTTCACGCTCACCGCCTCGAGATGGCCGTCGATGACCGGGACGCGATGGCACTGCGCGCTCACCGAGATCTCGACCGTCTCGACCCCTTTCGGGTGGACCCTGCCCAGGATCTTGTTCGTCTCCGACTCCATCTTCGGCTCCTCCCCCGCGATGTAGGGGATCACGTTTCCGAGGATGTCGAGCGATGGGACGCCCGGGTAGCCCGCGCCGCTCGTGGCCTGGAAGGTGGTCACGAGGACGGAGTCCACGCCGAACGCGCGGTGGAGCGGCGCCAACGCCAGCACCAGGACGATCGTGGAGCAGTTCGGATTGGTGAGGATCCCGCCGCCGTTCGTCCCCTGGCGGTCGAGGAGCTCGATGTGGTCGCGGTTCACCTCGGGGATGACGAGCGGGACCAAAGGGTCGAGCCGATGGTTGCGCGCGTTCGAGGAGACGAGGTGCCCCGTGCGGGCGTAGCGCTCCTCGATCTCCCCCGCGACCGAGGCGTCGAGCGAGGAGAAGAGGAGCTTCGAGCGGAGCTTCTCCCCGGGCGCTTTGACTTTGAGCTTGGCGACCGGCTCGGGGATCCGGGTCGAGAGCTTCCAGCGCCCCGCGACGGCGTCGGCGTAGGTCTTTCCCGCGCTCTGGTCGGAAGCCATCACTTCCTCTACGTAGAACCAGGGATGGCTTTCGAGCAGCTGGACGAACCGCTGCCCGACCGTCCCGGTCGCGCCGAGGACGGCGACCGGCTGTCGGGTCGGCTGGCCGTTCCCCCGCCGCGCCCCGGTGCGCTTCGAACTCGTTGCGGTGTTTCGCGATTCTGGTAGCATGGTCGGCCTCATGATACGGTTCACCCACCGAGGGCCGCAACCCCTTCCCACCCCGTGAAAGGCTCCGAAGCCTTGCATTGCATCCGATCCGCGAGCGCTGCCATGGTCGGGGCTCTTGCCCTGGCGATATTTCCGCAATTTGCGGCGGCCCAGCCGCCATGCACGGCCCCGCCCCAGGTGGTGGCGACGGTGCCAGGGGATGGCGCCACGCGGGTGCCCGCGAATATCACGCTCGAGGTCATCTTCGACCGGCCGACGGGAAAACATGCGATCTATTCGATCGCCGACCTCGATCCGAGCGCGGGAGGGGGACTCATCTCGACCCTTCCGGATCGATGGTCGCCTCTCGGAGACACGCTGTACATCACACCGGCGAGTCCCCTTCCCTTCGGCCATCTCTTCGGCTGGAAGCTCAACCTCGTGCAAGCCGCCGACACCAGTGAGTGCAACGACTTCTTCTACCCGCAGATCTACTATTTCACTACGGCTTCCCAGGCGATGGTCGAGCGCGTCCAGGCGGGGAACGTGAGCGTGGCGCTCACGCCGGACGTGCCCATGCCCGTCGGGATCCCCGTGCGGGAGCTGGCGGGCACCGACGTGCGCTTCACGTCGGCACGGGTGCAATTCCTCCCGTCGCCGGACGTGACGAACACCGGCCCCACCCCACTCGACAGCTCGGTCTCGCCGATCTATGAGTACACGATCCCGATCTCGGTCCTTTTGGCGCGGTTCGGCGCTGCCAACCTCACGGTGCCGGTCACCCTGCCGGACGCGATCGCGCGGACCGTTCCCCAGGGCATCCTCGGTCTCAGGCTCACGTTCTACGGCATCGACGAGACCGGCTCGGCGGTGGCGCTCGACGCCGTCTTCCGGATCGATCCGGCCACGATCCAGGTCCATCAGGCCGCGATCGTCCCCGCGATGGCTTCCGATCTCCTCGTGCGGTCGGCCACGCTGGAGTGGCCGCTCCATGGGGCCGCGATCGCGGCGGGGGACACGGTGCTTCCTCGGGCGGTCGTGACCGGCAACGGCACCGGCGCCTTCCGCGCCGGCTTCTACCTGGATGGCGATCTCATCTCGATGGAAGAGGGCTTCATGGAGGCCGGGCGCCCGGTCGAGGTCACCATGCGCGGCCCGCTTCCGCTGCGCCGGCTGGGGGAGCATCGGATCCAGTTCCAGGTCGAGTCGCCTCAGGCGGTGGCCGCGAACCCGATCTCGATCCTGTGCACTCCCCCGGTCCATGGCCTCGAGCCGCCTGCGCCGGGGAAGACCGTGTCGCCCCCGCCGGAGCCTTCGGGCGCCATCGGACGTGTCGAACGGCTCCAAGGCGCTCTCTCGTGGATCGCGGAAGGGACCTCGCACTTTCGGACGGAACCCGCGTCGGCGGTCGGGTGGGCCTCGTGGCTCGGCGGATACCAGCTTTCGGCGACCCGCAAGCTCTCGGCCGAGCTTTCGATGCGGCTTCGGTTCGACGACGTCGGAAACGGGCGCGGGGCGCCGCAGCGGATGCTCGTACGTTACGATGCGCCCTCGCTGGCCGCGCAGTGGGGAGACGCCGCCCCCGAGCGCGCGACCGAGACGCCACTGCTCCTGAGCCCGGTGCCCCGCCGGAGCGCGCAGGGCGCATGGCGCCGGAGCCCGCTCGGGGACCTCGACGCGTACGTCGCCCTGGAATCGCACCCCGTCTCCTCCGGCGGGCCGATCCGCGAGGCGCAATCCGACCTCTACGCGGCGCGCCTCACCCGTGCTTTCGCCGGCGGCCGCCTGCGCGCGACCGCGTACGGCGGCTACACGCACGAGGACCCGACGCCGGGAGGCGTGGAGACACAGGTGCGGCGTCGGGTGATCTACGGAGGGCTGGCCCGGCTCGGGTTCGCGAGGCGCTGGCAGCTCCTCGCGGATGCCGCGACCGTGCACCATCGCGCGGCCGAAGGGGTCGAGGAAGGGCGCTCGCGCACCGGCTGGCGCGGGGAGCTGACCGGCACCGCCGCGGGATTCGATGCTCTCGCGCAGGCGTTCTCCTATCAGCCTTCGATGGAGACGGCGTTGAATCCCTACGCGCTCTCCGATCGGCGCGGCGGGTTTGCCCAGCTCCAGCGCTCGATCTGGAATTGGCGGTTCTTCGGGAGCTTCCGCTCGGAGGAGCCCACCGAGCGCCGCGGCCTCGAGCCGGTCGTGCGCGTCCAGCGCGCGACGATCGGGGGGCGGCTGGCGCTGAACCAGGACAGCTGGGTCAGCCCCTCCCTCGTGCGGGTCGCCCATCGGGGGGCGAACACCGAGCTGACCGAGAACCGGATCGCGACGGAGTTCTCGACCTCGGAGGCGATGGGGGGGCGCACGACGGCCCGCTTCGACGTCGGGTTTTTCGAGGACCCGAAAGGTATGAACGCGAAGCGCCGCGTGCTCGCGGGATCGCTCGTCTCGACGCGGAAGCACCCGGGGCGGATCGTGAGCACGCTCACGCTCGGGATCGAGAAGAACCGGATGAGCGACTTGAACCTGACGAACACGACGATCCAGGGATCGTTCGAGGCGCGCTGGGAGGCGGTCGCCGGGAGGTTCCTCGTCCTGCCGTTCCTCTCGGGTGTCTCGAGGAACTTCGACCTGTTCGGGGTCCGCGAGGATCGCTACGCGGCCAGGCTCCAGCTGGCGTGGCTCAAGGTGCCCGGGCTGGGCGAGAACGCGCTCGCCGTGGAGGGACGGCTCGACCGGGTGCGGCATCTGACGCCCGCGGCGCCGAGCGATCTCGACGCCTCGGCCAAGGTCACGCTCGGACAGAGGTTCGACTTCCCGTAGTTCGACGCCGTCAAACGTTCGACGTTTCTTCAAGAGGATTCCCCGGCAGGAAAGGCGGCGCCCCGAGCCGCGCAACTTCGGTCCTGGAAGCATCTTCCCTGTCCCCGTCCAGCGCGCAGACACGACCCGCTGGGTTGGAACGCATCCTGCCCTGACCCCTGCATCCTCGCTCCTCGGCGCCCACGAGCGCGGCCATGCCGCGCGAACCACGGAGGGGTGCCGCATGAAGGTTCTTCACGCTTCGCTCATCGTCCTCGTCGTCGCAGGTACCGTCGCGGGTTGCACCACCCGCAAGGGCACGCAGCGGATCACGGGTCCGGCCGTGCCAATCGAGCCCGCCCTTTCGGACGTGGCCGACGCAAGGCTGCTCTCGCAACCGGAAGAGGTCCAGGCCGCCGCCGCGCGGGCCGCAAGAAGCCCGCTCGTCCAGCGCGCGGCCCTGGACATCGTCTCTGGGACGCACGCCGCGTTCCTGCCGTCCGGCGTCCTCGGGGCGATCGGCCTCATGAAGGACGGGTCGCACGTCCGGATCACGCTCCTTCCCTTCCAGGACGGGGCCGATTCCACGCACGCCTGCTACGTGGTGCTCCTCGAGGTGAACGCCTCCGTGCAGGCGCAGACCTTCGAGCTGATCCGCCACCGCGAGCCCGATCTGATCGCCCGGGGATACGAGCGGGTGAACGGGGGAGCGCACGGGTTGTGGCTGCGGGACGGATTCACCTACGTCCCGACCTCGACCGGCATCGCGAAGCGCTCCCCGGAACGCATCAACTGGGCGCGGTTCTCGGCGTGCTTCGTTCCGCTCGCCGATCAGCTCATCTCCGAGGTCAACGGCACCTGCTCGTCGATGGGGAGTTTCCCGGCGTGCCGGGTGATCGGCACCACTGCGGCGATCGTGGGCGCGGCGATCTACTGCGGCTTCATGGCTTCGAAGGGGTGAGCGATGCGCTTCTCGTGGGCGTCTCCTGCGGGGCTCTTCTTCGCGTTCGTCGCGCTGGTGGCGCTCGGCTGCGGGGTGTTCCGGCTCTACCCGAGGCACTGGTCGCCGGCGACGGCGCACGGGATCCTGGCCGGGATGGCGATGTACTTCGTCGCCTACACCGGGGCCGTCTCGCGGAACCGCCCCCGGGATCTCGGGCGGATCGGAGTGGGGATCCTCTACCGGGCCGCCGCGTTCCTCGCGATCCTGACCGTCCTCGCGTTCGTCTACTTCGACCGTCTCTGGTTCTTCGACATCACGTGGCCGGTGCTGATCCTTGCGGCGTGGTGTCTGGCGGAGTCGATGCTGAATTCGGGACGGCGAGGAGGGGTGCCGACGTGATCCGGAAAACGCCGGCTACGAGCGCGGGCGGCGGTCCCCCGCCCGGTGGATTCGGATCTTCGCCGCTTTCGAGCGCGGCGTCGGTTCCGGCTTGCGCCGCCCCCGCGCGGAGGCGCGCTTCATCCGAGCCTTCTTGGCCTTGTTCTTCGCCTTCTTCGAGTCGCGGGCTGCCTGGCGCGCCTCGAGCTCGGCGATCCGCTCGGCCACCCCGACGAAGGCGTAGCGGAAGACCTCGTCCACGGCGCTCACCGGGATGAGCGTCATGTTGCTTCGCACGGTGTCCGGCACTTCGACGATGTCCTTCTGGTTGTCCGAGGGAAAGACGACCGTCTTGATGCCCGCGCGGTAGGCGGCCATGACTTTCTCCTTCAGGCCGCCTACCGCGATCACCTTGCCGCGCAGCGTGACCTCCCCGGTCATGGCCACGTCGTTTCGGATCGGAGCCTCGGCGAGCGCCGATGCGATGGCCATGGTGATCGTGATTCCGGCCGACGGGCCGTCCTTCGGCACCGCGCCCTCGGGAAAGTGGATGTGGAGGTCGAACTCGTCGAAGACCTCGGGATTGATCCCGAGAAGCTCGGCGCGGGCCCGCACGTAGCTGTGCGCCGCCTGGACGGACTCCTTCATGACGTCCCCGAGCTGGCCGGTCACGATGACGCGCCCCGCCCCGCGCATCTTCAGCGCTTCGATGAGGAGGAGGTCCCCACCGGTCGTGGTCCAGGCGAGGCCGGTGGCCACGCCGACCTCGGCGTGCCCCTCCGCCATCTCGGGCAGGACGTAGGGAGGTCCGAGGAGCTTCTCGATGTCCGCCTCCCCGAAACTCCAGGTGCCGGTATAGCCCGTGGTCCGCTGCCGGGCGCACTTGCGGCAGACGGTCTCGATCGCCCGCTCGAGCTGGCGGACTCCCGCCTCGCGCGAGTACTCGCGGATCATCTTGACGATCGCCGGGTCGTCGAAGGTGATGTCCCCCTCCTCGAGCCCGTGCTCGCGCGCCGCGCGCGGGATCAGGTGCCTCTTCGCGATCTCGATCTTCTCGTTGTCCATGTACCCGGGAATCTGGATCACTTCCATACGGTCGAGGAGCGGCGCCGGGATAAAGTCGAGGACGTTCGCGGTCGTGATGAAGAGCGTCTCCGAGAGATCGAAGGGGATCTCGATGTAGTGATCGACGAAGTGGGAGTTCTGCTCGTGGTCCAGGACCTCGAGGAGCGCCGAAGCGGGGTCCCCCTGGGAGTCGTGCCCGAGCTTGTCGATCTCATCGATCATGAAGACGGGATTCGAGCTCGCCACGTCGCGGAGGCTCCGGATGATCTTCCCCGGCTGCGACCCGATGTACGTCCGGCGGTGTCCGCGGATCTCCGCTTCGTCGCGCACGCCCCCGACGCTCATCCGGACGAACTCGCGCCCCATCGCGCGCGCGATCGAGCTTCCCAGCGAGGTCTTCCCGGTGCCCGGCGGGCCGGCGAAGCAGAGGATCGGTCCGCGGAGGTCGTTCTTCAGCTTGAGCACGGCGAGGTACTCGAGGATCCGCTCCTTCACCTTCTCGAGGCCGAAGTGCTCCGCGTCGAGCCTTCGGGAGACCTCGTCGAGGTCGATCGGGCGGCGGTTCGGGCGCCCCCACGGGATCGAGATCAGCCAGTCGATGTAGTTCCGGATGACCCCCGACTCCTGCGACGTCGGCGGGAGGTACCGGAGGCGGTTCGTCTCCTCGTAGACGACCGAGCGGACGTTCTGGGGGAGCCCCAGCGCGTCGGCGCGGTCGAGAATCTGGCGCACGACCATCTCCTGGGGATCCTCCTCGCCCAGGAGCCTACGGATCTCCGTGAGCTGCTGGCGGAGGAAGAAATCGCGCTGATTCTTCTCGACCTGGGCGGTCGCCCGCCGGACCACGTCCTCGGCCACGCTCAGCCGCCCGACTTCCTGGTCCAGGGAATCGGCGACGAACTGGAGCCTCTCCCCGACGTCGAGGGTCTCGATCACGCGCTGCTTCACCTCCACCGGGAAGCGCACGATCGAGGCCACCGTATCGGCGAAGAGCCCCGGGTCCCCCAGGTTCATGCTGAAGACGTTGTCCATCTCCGGCGGGTAGGAGTGGTCGAGCTGGGACACGGTTTTCAAGAGTTGGAGGATGCGGGAGGCCAGGATGTTGACCTGGGCCGGGTCCACGGAGGTCTCGACGGGGCAGGACACACGGCCCTCGAGGTAGGGCTCGGTGCGCAGGATCTCGTCGATCCCGAGGCGGCGCAGGCCCTCCAGGGTGACCTGGACGTTGCCACTGGGCATGTTGAGGATCCGGATTACCCGGGCGGCGAGCCCGATCTTCCCGAGCTCCTCGGGATTCAGGTCCCGCTCCCGCTTAGCGGGGCTGTAGACCAGGGCGATCAGCTCGTCGGGCTCCGCGTAGTCCCGGAGGAGCGCCTTGGACTGCTCGAGGCGGATCTGAATGGAGGTGACGCCGAGGGGGAACACCACGGTGCTCATGAGGGGGAGCACCGGAAGGACCGGAGGAACATCGCATTCGAGCATCCGGCCGATCTCAGACATCGGTCGTTTGCTCATGAGGGGGTTCCCTTTCGACCGAGTGACGCGGACGGGGGCGAGGACTATGACCACGGTACCACAGCTTCCCTGCTGCTGGCCAGTCGCCCCCGCCCCAAAATCGAAGGGCCACCAGGGGAAGCAACTGATGGCCCATCGATCCGCCTAACTCGGCTCTCGCAGGGGTTCGCCCTCCCCACGGTGCCGTGAACTGCTTGTTACCAGCCTGCCTTGCCTGGGTCGATCGACCCGTAGGCAACGATCAAGAGCAGGAACAGTGCTTCCATTCTCGTTTCACCTCCTTTCTGTGCGTCTTGGTCAGGACTGCGTTTCGTTCAGAGCTTCTTGTTTCGGTTGCCTACCAGCCAGCCTTGCCAGGATCCGGAGGGATGATCGACGCGAACGCCACAACCAGGAGAATGAGAGCTTCCATTGTTCACCTCACCGTTCAGGTTCACTTCGTTTGTAAGTTGCTGGACGCCTGGGCACTAGAGCACCCGTCGTGCCATTTGCAAGAAGGGAAGGTAAGTACGTTGTATGTCGCTGACCTGCAAAGGATTGGAGGCGGGGCGAATCGCACGCCTTGGTAGGGGGAACCGGAGGCCGGATGTCAGCCTCTTGCGACATCCCGGCCTAGACCGTCGGATCTAACTGGAATCCCAATCCCTTACGTGTGTAGTCTGGATTTGACGACGGCTGTCTGGAGGTGTTGTCAGGCGGCGGGCCGCGCCACCGATTCGGAGTCCCGCGCGACTCCATGGCTCGCGGGCAACCGGATCCGGAACGTGCTCCCCTTCCCGAGCTCGCTCTCCACGCGGATCGTTCCGCCGTGGGACTCCACGATCCCGCGCGCGATGGAGAGCCCGAGCCCCAGCCCCGCGGAATTGAACTCCGCGGTCCCCGAGGAGTGCCGGTTTACATCCTTGAGCTCGACCAGCTTCGTGAAGATGCGCTCCTGATCGCCCGCCGCGATCCCGATGCCGGTGTCTCGCACCACGATTTCCACGAGGCTCTCGATGTTCCGCCCCTCCAGCTCGACCGTGCCCCCGTCGGGCGTGTAGCGGACCGCGTTCATCGCCACGCTCAGCACCGCCTGCCGGAGATAGTCGTGGTCGGCGTGCGGGTGCGACAGGCCGGGCTCCACGCTCAGGGAGAGGTGCTGGTTGCGCTGGGTCACGAAGGGGGAGATCTCCACCGCGACCTCCTCGAGCAGAGCCGCGAGGTCGCAGGGGCCGGGCTTGAGGGGGAGCCGGTTCCGCTCGATCAGCGACATGTCGGTGAGGTCGCGCGCGAGCCGGGTGAGGGTTTCGGTGGCGCGGCGGATGGCGCCGGTCCCCTCGCGCTGCTGCGGCGTGGTCGCGCCGAGCGTCCCCTCCCCGATCATGTCCGCGTACGCGCGGATCATGGTCACCGGGGTGATGATCTCGTGGGAGGCTACCGTGATGAAGTTCGATTTCATGCGATCGATCTCGTTCAGCCGATCGATCTCGTGGCGCTGCGAAGCGCGCATCGCCTCGAAGTTCTCCGCGAGCGCGCCCATCTCGTCCCGCGAGCGCACGTGGAGCGGAACCTCGTAATTCCCGACCCTCATTTCGTTCGCCGCATGGACGATGCGGCGGATCGGCCGCGTGATCCCAGCCGCGACGCTCGAGCTCATGATGACCGCAAGCAGCGCGGCGAGCACGCCGACCGAGAAGAGGTCGATCCCGATGCGCTTCATCACAGCGGTCTCCTGATCGAGGGAGCGGAGCAGCACGTATCCGAGGACGCCGCCCACTTCCGGGCCGTGGACGAGACCGCGCCGGACCAGGAACCGCTCCCCTCCGGCGGGGAGGACCTCGACCGTCCCGGCGGGGGATTCGCCCTGCGCGCGCCACGCGCGGATCTTCTCCTGGAGCGCCGGAACGAGAGGGGATTCAGCGAGGGTGCTCGAGACGATCTCGCCGTCCACGGTGAAGACGACGTCGCTCCGCGTGGTCTCCTTGAGCGCCTGGGCCAGCTCGGCGTCGATGCTGCGGCCGAGGCTCAAGGTCCCCACGCGGCTCCCGCCGACCACGATGGGCACGACCGCGACGCGGTAGGCCTTTCGGTCTTCGACCATGTACCCACTCGCCGCCCGCCCCGCGAGCGCCTCCGCCACCAGACGCGAGCCGGAGACGTTGGTCCCGAGCTCTTCCGGCCGTCCGCCCCGTGCCAGAACGATCCCGTGCTCGTCGGTGATGTCGAACACGGGAGCCGCGACGTCCCGCTGGAAGTCCCCGGCCACCCCGAGGAGGGTCGTGTGGAAATCCCCCCTCGAGCGGTCCGATCGGGGGAGGGTCAGCATCGCGAAGAACTTCGGGTCCGCGGCGACGACGGCGCCGATCCGCTCCAGATCGTCCCCCTGCCTCGTCATCTGGCGCTCGAAGGAGAGCGCCGCGCGGGAGAGATCCGCACGCACGGTGCGGTCCTGCTGCGCCGCGAAGCGCGAGTTCACGGCGAAGAGCGTGGCGAGGAGCACCGCGAGCACCGGGAGCGATGTGGCGGATGCGATCTTGAAGGCGAGGGTGAGCTTGAGGCGGGGGAGGCGCACGGGAAGCATGGGAGGCGCCGGGTTCATCGGAGACAACGCCCCGACATCACGGAGCCGGGGGCGCGGCGACCATCCCCTCCGCCGGGACGTCGATCCGGTACGAACGCTCGCCGGTGCTCGGCAGCCAGACCTTCAACGTGTGGGCTCCCGCCGGCACCCTGTCGATCCGGTAGCGCCCGCTCCGCCCCACGAGCGACCAGAGCGCGTTCGGGACGACGATGATGTCGGCACGCATGTCCGAATGGATGTCGCAGTAGACCTGAACTTCTCCCGGCTTCACGAAGGTCACGCTCCGCGAGTGACCTTTGGGATAACGGCCCAGATCGAACTTCTTCGGCGGCGAGTACGAGAAGATGTTGTGGAAAACGTTGTCGCTGTTCACGAACTCCACGCTCTGCCCCGCGGGGACGACCAGGATCCTCGGAATGAAGTGCTGCTCGAGCTGGTCCATGCGGGATGATCGCGCCGCGCCCCCAGCACCGGCGGGCACGTCGGCGATCCAAGCGACCCCGAACCCCGTGTCCGCCGTGGCCGCGCTCTGCAGCGTGCGGGGAGCGGAGGCCATGAGCTGCCCGACGTAGGGATTCGGCTTCATGGTCCGGATGGCGAGATCGGCCGGGGTGAGCGCGGCCTCCCCTGCCACGGTGCCGGCGTGCGCGGGGGAAGCCGCGGCGAGGAGCGCGCCGGCGCAGACCAGGAAGAGGCCCGCTCGCATCAGAAGGTCACCGAGAGCTGCGCGGCCGCGAACGCCCGAACCACGGGTGGAGAGACGTTGACCTGGGACTGCTGATGGACCACCTTCGCGACGAGGCTCTTCGAGGGCTTGAATCCGATCCCGATCTCACGCTTCCAGAGGTCGGCGTCCCACCCTTCCACCGCACCGGTCGCGAGCGGCACGTCGCTGAAGATCATCCGGTCGTAGCGGCCGGCGACGTACCAGCCCGGCAGGATCGTCCACTTCCCCTCGAAGTACCAGGTCTTGAGGTCGAGATTGCCCACGAAGGGAGACTCGTAGCGGCTGGTCGCGATCTCGGAGTAGAAGACGCCGTGCCCGTAGCTGAGCTCGAGGTCCGCGGCCCCGACCTGCTGCATGAAGTCGTCGACCTCGGTTCCGGGGGGCAGGTCGTCTTCGAGCTGATCGTAGAGGTACGGGCCGCGCGCGCCCGAAATCCCCGCGCGGATCCACGGCGCGGGCACGAAGCCGATCCGCGCGAGGACCTGCTTTCCGCCGTTCGTGTCCCCCATCACCGGATCGCCGACCGTGCCGTTGGTCGCGCCCAGGGAGAACTCGAACGGCGCGGCGGTCCCGATCACGGACACGCCGAAGTCCCAGCAGTTCTCGTAGAGCGTGGTCATCGTCCGGCCGAAGTTGTACCCGGACCCGGTCAACCCCGGGCCGATGTAGCTCGTGTAGTAGCCGCGGCTGCGATTGGCTACGAGATCCTCCGGCCGGGTCGGAACCTGATCGTCCCGGAGGTCGGTGTGGTACTGGTACATGAGCGGCGCCCCGATCAGGTTGTTCTGGGGCGCGTAGCCGCGGTTCGGGAACGCGCCGATGTGGAGCGGAATCTTCCCGAGCTCGAGGTGGATGTCCCGCCCCTTGGGATCGGAGAGCCGGACGAAGCCGCCGAAGAGCCTCGGGCGCATGTTGCCGTCGTCGTAGACGAACTCGGTGAACGCGTGCACGTGCTCCTGGATCGGAGCGTCCGCAAAGAGCCGGATGCGCGCGGTGTGGAACGGGTTCTCCCCGTAATTCAGGTAGTTGACCGCGTCCTGGTTCGCGCGGCTCACCCCGACCAGGTCGAGCTGGGCCTCGAAGTTCACGTTCTGGATCGATGCGGCCGGAGCCGAGCCGGGCATGGACGCCATACCGGCGGAGCCCATCCCCACCGCGATCGCCACCGAAACCAGGGTTCGTCCGCGCACGGGCGCACCTCCGAGGGAAAGCCGAAAATCGGTCCTCCCAGTCATCGGAAGCCGCCGAGGCGATCCTGAGCCGAATCGATGGTGTAAGATCGTGGGATGGAGCCGATTGAAACCGAATTGACGAACGTCTTGGCAGCCCCTCCGGCGTCCGAAATCCGGCGGGGCCGGACCCTGGAGCTCGAGATCGCCGATATCGCCTTCGGAGGCAAGGCGCTCGCCAAGGTCGACGGGTTCGTGATCTTCGTGGAGAACGCCCTTCCGGGGGACCGAATCCTGGGTACAGTATTCAAGCGCCGCCGCCAGTACGCCGAGGCGCGGGCCGAGCGGATCCTCCGGCCGTCCCCCTCGCGGGTCCCGGCTCCCTGCGTCCACGTCCCCTACTGCGGCGGGTGCCGCTTCCAGGATTTCGACTACGCGGCCCAGCTCCGCCACAAGGAGCGCCAGGTCGAGGAGTGCCTGGCGCACCTCGGGAGCCTGCGCGTCACCGCGCGGCCGGTGATTCCCGCGCCGAGCCTCTTTCGATACCGGAACAAGATGGAGTACTCCTTCGGCCGCGACCCCCAGGGGAAGCTGATCCTCGGCCTCCACCGGCGGGGGTTCTTCGACCGGCCGTTCGACCTCGAGTACTGTCACATCGCGACCGACGTCTCGAGCGGGATCGTCGCCTTCGTGCGGGCGTTCGCGGAGCGGGAAGGGCTCCCTCCATACGACCTCAAGCGCCACCAGGGGCTGCTCCGATTCCTCGCGGTCCGCGAGGGAGTCCGGACCAGCCAGGTCATGGTGAACGTCGTCGCAAGCGAGCCTGATCCCGCGCTCGGGCGCCTCGCGTCCGAGCTCCAACGCGCGTTCCCCGCCGTGCGGAGCGTCGTCCTCAACTTGACGAGGCGGAAGGCGCAGATCGCGGTGGGAGAAGAGGAGCGGCTCCTCGCGGGGGAGCCCACGATCTTCGAGCGGCTCGGCGATCTCACGTTCGAGATCTCGGCGAATTCCTTCTTCCAGACCAATACCGAACAGGCGGAGCGGCTCCTCGAGTGCGCGCTCGAGGGGCTCGCGCTCACCGGAACGGAACGGGTGCTCGACGTCTACGCCGGCACCGGCACGTTCACACTTCCTGTGGCACGGCGGGCGGCGGAAGCGATCGGAATCGAATCCTCCGAGGACGCCGTCAGGGACGCCGCGCGAAACGCCGATCGGAACGGCATCACGAACGTCCGGTTCCTCCGGGGAGAGGCGATGGAGGTGCTGCGCGACCACTTCGGGCTCGGACCCCGCGTCTCGGACGCGCCGGTCGCGCGCGAGCCGATCGACGCCGTGCTGGTCGACCCGCCGCGCGCGGGGCTCCATCCCGGCGTGGTGACCCGCCTCCTCCACCTCGGCGCGAAGCGGCTGGTCTACGTCTCGTGCAATCCCGGGACGCTCGGGCGGGATCTCGGGCTCCTCTGCGAGTCGCGCTATGCCCTTCGGTGGGTGCAGCCGGTCGACATGTTCCCGCACACGCCCCACATCGAGTGCGTCGCGGCGCTGGAGCTCACCGCGTGAGCGCGGTGACCGCGCCCGCCTCGAGCCGCGTGGCCGAGACGGTCCTCGACAACGGCCTCAAGGTGCTCGTCGAGGAGGTGCACGCCGCGCCGGTCGTGTCGTTCATGGTCTGGTACAAGGTGGGCTCGCGGAACGAGACGGCGGGGATCACCGGAATCTCGCATCTGCTCGAACACATGATGTTCAAGGGCACGCCCCGCTACGGAAAGGGAGAGATCGCGCGAGTCCTCCAGCGGCACGGCGCCTCCTTCAACGCCGGCACCTCGATCGACTACACGAACTACTACGAGGTGCTCGCGGCCGACCGGCTCGAGCTCGCGGTCGAGATCGAGTCGGACCGGATGGCGAACGCGCTCATCCCCGAAGAGGAGCACCGGCTCGAGATGACGGTGGTCCGCTCGGAGCTCGAGCGGAACGAGGACAACCCGCACCGGGCGCTCTACTCCGAGCTCTTCGCCCAGGCGTTCAAGGCGCACCCCTATCACTGGCCCACGATCGGCTGGAGGAGCGACGTCGAGTCGATCCGCACCGAGCAGATCCGGGATTACTACCGGCGCCACTACCTCCCGAACAACGCGACCGCCATCGTCGTCGGGGACGTGGCGGCCGACCGCGCGATCGAGCTCGTGCGCTCCCGGTTCGGGGGCATCCCGCGCGGCCCCGATCCCGACGGTGTCGTGACGGTCGAGCCGCCGCAGCTCGGAGAGCGGCGATTCAGGATTCGGAAGCCGGGGGACGCGAAGTACCTCCTCGTCGGATACCGAAACCCTGCGTTCACCCACCCCGACACCTACCCGCTCGACGTCCTGGGGATCATCTTCGGCCACGGAAAGACGTCGCGCCTCCACCAGGCGCTCGTCGAGGGAGGGATCGCCACCGAGGCCGAGGCGGTGAACGAAACGGCGCGCGACCCCTATCTCTTCCTGGTCCAGGCGACCGCGGTCCCGGGCGTCTCGCTCGAAAAGGTCGAGCGGGCGGTCCACCGCGAGGCCGAGCGCCTCGCATCCTCGCCCGTCGCCCAGGCGGAGCTCGACCGGGCCAAGCGCCAGTCGCAGGCCTCGTTCCTCTACTCGCGCGATTCCATCCGGAGCCTGGCGCAGCTCTTGGGGTACTACGAGACCGTGGGGTCCTACCGGTATCTCGACACCTACCTCGAGCACATCCAAGCCGTCACCGCCGAGGATGTCCGCCGTGTCGCCGGCACGTACCTGACCGAGGACGCGCGGACGGTGGGCACCTACGATCCGCCCGAGCGGGCGTCGGGGGGAACGTCGTGAGCCGTGCCGCGGGGGCCTCCGGCCGGGCCGTACTCCCGCACCACACGCGCGCGGTGCTCGCGAACGGGCTCACCGTCATCTTCGGGAGGAACGACGCGAACCCGACCCTCGCGCTCTACGGCGTCGTGAAGGCCGGGGCGATCTTCGATCCTGCCGCGAAGACGGGGCTCGCGAGCTTCACCGCCTCGATGCTCGACCGGGGCACCGCCTCGCGGACGAGCCTCGAGCAGGCGGAGGCGCTCGAGGACCTCGGCGCGAGCCTTCATTTCGAAGGGGGCGCGGAGACGGTCTCGATCTCGTGCACCGCGCTCTCGGAGGATCTCGGGACGGTGCTCGCGGTGCTCGCCGACGCCCTGAGCGCGCCCGCGTTCGCCTCCGACCAGATCGAGAAGGCGCGCGACGAGCAGATCGTGCGGGTCCGCGTCCACGAGGAGCACACCGGAATCCGGGCCTCGCGCGCCGCGAACCAGATCCTCTATCCCAAGGGGCATCCCTTCCACGAATCCCCCATCGGGACCGAGGAGAGCCTCCGTTCCGTGACCCGCGACGATCTCGTCGCGTTCCACGCGCGCCACTATGGACCGAACACGACGGTGCTCGCCCTGGTCGGAGACGTGGAGCAGGAGAAGGCGCTCCAAACGATCGAAGCGGCCTTTGGCGCGTGGGGTCCCCTGGCGAGCCCACCCGCGTTCGAGGTCCCGCGATCCAAGCCGCTAGCGAGGATCACCCAAAAGGCCATTCCAATGAAGGGGAAGTCCCAGGTGGACGTGGTCTACGCGGTCCCGGGAGTCGCCCGGACCGATCCCGGGTACTATGGCGTGATGCTCATGAACTACATCCTCGGGGGAGGCTCCCTCTCGAGCCGCCTCATGGACAATCTGCGGGACCGGCAGGGGCTCGTGTACGGGGTCTACTCCAACCTGAGCGCGGGCATCGGCGCGGGCCCCATCCAGATCCACGGCGGGACCAATCCGGCCAACGCGGAGCGGACCGCCGAGGGGATCCTGACCGAAGTGCGCGGGATGCTCGCCAAGGGCCCGACCCGATCCGAGCTGGACGAAGCGAAGAGCTACCTGACCGGCGTCTTTCCGGTGCGGCTCGAGACGAATGGCGGGGTGGCGAATCAGCTCCTCGGGGCGGAGCTCTACGGCCTCGGGATGGACTACATCGAGCGCTACCCCTCGATCCTCGAAGGCGTGACCCTGGAGGACGTGCGCGCGGCGGCCGGGCAGTACCTGAGCCTCGACGCGTATGCGCTGGTGACCGCGGGAACCCACGCCGGATGAAGCACCCTCCCCTCGTCTCCCTCGTGCTCGCGGCCGCGATCCTCCTCTCGCTCGCGGACCCACCG
>Ga0066388_100000495_pt1 | contig 18600 bp, 16 predicted proteins | sample PanSoiMetaGPlot6_FD_64539 | JGI IMG/M metagenome (GOLD analysis project Ga0066388, IMG submission 64539) | Tropical forest soil microbial communities from Panama analyzed to predict greenhouse gas emissions - Panama Soil - Plot 6 (Hybrid Assembly) | ecosystem: Environmental > Terrestrial >... | reverse complement strand
TCGCGATGTTCCACCGCATGATGCCGCCAGGCGTGGCGAAGTAAGATCGACCGCAAAGACCAAGCGCCGATTTTGAATCGAAGCGTCGCCATGTGCACGGCGCGCTCCCTCCCCCGCGTGCGGGGGAGGGGTGGGGAGGGGGCTAGGAGATCGCAGCGCCGTCCAAACTTGCCCCCTCCCTGACCCTCCCCCGCAAGCGGGGGAGGAGACGCTAGAGCCGCCACCTCGATTCAAATGGCGTGCGAAAAAAAGCGGCGGTCATCACAGACCGCCGCTCGACGTTTCGACGTACGACGCGCGATCTACTTCGCCACGTTCACATACTGCCCGTTGACCACCTTGAGGATGGCGCTCGAGCCGGCGCCGTCGCGCACCTCGTTCATGGTGATCTCGCCGGCGACGCCCGGGAAGCCCTTGAGTTTGCCGAGGCATTCGCGCATGCGGTCGCGGTCCGCTGCCAGGTCTTCCGGCTTGTTGGTAACGCCGGACTGCTCGATGCAGTACTTGTACGAGTAGATGATGTCGTAGGCGCGCGGGCCGCTATAGGGCGGCTTCTGGCCACCGAGCTTCGCCATCACCTTCTTCAGATAGGCCTGCACCTCGGGGCGCGGATCGTCGAGCCACGCCGCGGTCGACATGTAGGCGCCCTCGGCCGCCTTGCCGGCGATCTCGATGAAGCCCGGCGCGCTGGCGCACGCGCCGCCGATCATCGGCACGTTGAGGCCCTGCTTCTGCATCTCCTTGGCGATCGCCGCCGCGTTCTGATAGCAGGAGCCGAAGCCGATGCCGTCGGCGCCGAGCGATTTCGCCTTCGTGACCTGCGCCGAATAGTCGGTGTCCTTGGTGCGGTAGCTGAGCATGTCGAGCACCTCGACGCCGTGCTGCTTGAACAGCGCCGGCAGCACGGCGACGCCCTCGGCCTTGGAGACGGCATCCTCGGCGTCGTAGATGATCACGACCTTCTTCGGCTTGTATTCCTTCACCCACGCAGCGACGACCGGCGTGAGCTGCTTGTCGCTGGTCAGCGTGTTGCGGAACGCCCACTTGCTCATCGCTGAGAGGCCGGGCTTGGCCGAGCAGTAGGAGTTGATCACCGTCTTGAGCTGCTCGTCGAGCTGCGGCGCGATCGCCTCGAACTCAGACGAGAAGCACGGTCCGGAAATCACCAGCACCTTGTCGCGCTCGACCAGCCGGCTGACGGTCTTGAGCGCTTCGGCTTCGAGCGTCTGCGTGTCGTAGCAGACCAGCTCCATCGGGATGCCGCCGACGCCGCCCTTGGCGTTGATCTCCTCGACGGCGATCTCCATCGACGCTTTCGCGCCCTGGCCCCATTCGGCGCCTTTGCCGGTCAGCGAGACCTGGCAGCCGATCTTCACGCTGCGGCCGGCGAGGTTCGCGGCGTCGGCGTCCGGCGCGGGCCAAAGCGCGAGCACGGCCACGGCAGCCGCCACCGACGTGATGAATGTCTGCGAATGCGTCATTGCTCCAATCCTCCGAGACAGAGACGGACCACCTGCAACTGCTGTTTGAACCTGCGTCATGCTTCCCCTCCGATCATTATAATCCAGCGCGAGGCGTGTTCCTCATGCGGCGCGCTGTCCGAGATAGGTCGATTGCACCTCCGGCGTGCTGAGCAGCGTCTCACCGGTGCCGGACAGCACGATGCGGCCGCGCTCCATCACGTAGGCAAAGTCAGCCACCTGCAGCGCCTGGCGCGCGTTCTGCTCGACCAAGAGGATGGTCTTGCCCTCGGTCTTGAGCTCACGCAGCGTCAGGAAAATGCGGGTGACGAACTTGGGCGCCAGCCCAAGCGACGGCTCGTCGAGCAGGAGGAGGCGAGGGCGCGCGATCAGCGCGCGGCCAATCGCCAGCATCTGCTGCTCGCCGCCCGAGAGCGTCGCCGCCATCTGGTCGCGCCGCTCGCCCAGCACCGGAAAGCGCTCGAATACCTTGTCGATGTCGCGGCCGATCTCGGCGTCGCTGCGCACGTAGGCGCCCATGCGCAGGTTGTCGAGCACGGTCATGCGCTTGAGGATGGCGCGGCCCTCCGGCACATGGCTCATGCCGAGCGCGACGATCCTGTGGGCCGGCCGGCGCGCGATGTTCGCGCCCTCGAGTTCGACCGTGCCGGCAGTCGGGCGGATCAGTCCGGACACGGTCTTGAGCAGCGTCGTCTTGCCGGCGCCGTTGGCGCCGATCAGCGTGACGATCTGGCCGGGCTCGATCGTCATGTCGACGTTGTGCAGCACCTCGATCTTGCCGTAGCCGGCGCGCAGGCCTTTGACGGAGAGCATGCTCATAGCTTCACGTCCTCGCCGAGATAGGCCTCGATCACCGCCGGATTGCTCTGAATCTCGTTGGGCACTCCATCGGCAATGCGCGTGCCGAAATTGAGGACGGTGATGCGGTCGGAGATTTCCATTACGAGGCGCATGTCGTGCTCGACCAGAACGACGGTGATGCCGCGGTCGCGGATCTTCTTGATCGTCTCGTCGAGCTCGAGCGTCTCGTGCGGGTTCATCCCGGCGGCGGGCTCGTCGAGCAGCAGGAGACGCGGCTGCGTCGCCAGCGCGCGCGCCATTTCGAGCTTGCGCTGCTCGCCGTAAGGGAGGTCGGATGCCTTCGCGTCCTGCTGGCTCGCGAGGCCAAGAAACGAAAGCAGCTCGAGCGCGTGCTCGCGCATGGTGCGTTCTTCGCCGGCCTCGCCGAACGGCGGCTGCAGCACCGCCTTGCCGAGCGCGCCGACCACCGACGGAAACGCGCGGCAGTGCGCGCCGATCATCACGGTCTCCAGCACGGTCAGGTGCGGGAACAGGCGGATGTTCTGGAACGTGCGGGCGATGCCGCGCAGCGTGCGCTTCGACGGCCGCGCATCGTCGACGACCTCGCCTTCGAACACGATCCGGCCCTTGTCGGCCGGCAGCACACCAGTGACCAGGTTGAAGAAGGTGGTCTTGCCGGCGCCGTTCGGTCCGATCAATGCATGGATGTGGCCGGTCGCGACCTGCATGCTGAGCTCGTTGAGCGCATAGAAGCCGCCGAAACGCTTGGTCAGCCCTTCGATCGCGAGGCACACCCCGTTGGCAGAACGCTCAGGCATGCTTGGCCTTCCATCGCGCCGGCGCAAGGCGGCGCAGGCTGTCACGGGTGACGAGGCCATCCGGCCGCACGATCATCATGATGATGAGAATGATGCCGTAGGCGATCAGCCGCTTGGCGTTCTCGAAGTCGAGAAAGTCGTGCAGGAAGTCGTAGACGCGGTTCATCGGGAAGAAATTGGTCCACGCGACCGGGACAAGCTCCAGCCAGTCGCGCAGTGCGCGCAGGATCTCCGGGATCATGTTGAGCACTGCGGCGCCGACCAGCGGGCCGAGAAACGTGCTGCCGCCGCCGACCACGACGAACATCAGTATCTCGATGCCCATCATGACGTTGAACGTGGTCGAATCCATGTAGGTCGCGTGATGCGCATAGAGCGCGCCGGCGAGCCCGGCGATCACCGCACCGAGGCCGAAGGCGAGCAGCTTGATGCGCACGACGTCGATGCCCATCGCCTCGGCAGCGGTCTCGTCCTGGTGGATCGAGTCCATGGCGCGGCCGAGGCTCGATCGTTCGAGCCGCGCGAACAGCATCAGCAGCACCAGGATGATGACGATGACGTAGTCGAGCGTGTAGCGATTGAATGGAATTTTGCGGAAGCCCTGCGCGCCGCCGACATAATCCCAGCTCAGCACGATGACCGAGACGATCTCGGCGAAGCCGAGCGTGAGGAGCAGCAGGTAGATGCCCTTGATGCGCAGCGCCGGAAACCCGACGGCAACACCGACCACGCCGGCGACCGCGCCGCCGGCAACGAGCGCGACCGCGAACGGCATGCCGAATTTCTGGGTGAGGATCGCGGCCGTATAGGCGCCGACCGCCATGAAGCCGGCCTGGCCGAGCGACACCTGGCCGGTCTTGAACGGCGCATAGAAGCTGTAGGCGGCGATCACGTTGATGCCGGCGAAGATGAGCAGCGAGCGCGTGTATCCGTCGAGCAGGCCTTCGAACATCGCTACCTTTCTTCGATCGTGCGCGTGCCGAACAGACCGGTCGGCTTGTAGAGCAGGATGAGGATCAGGATCAGGAACGAGAAGAAGTCGCGCTCGGTGGTGCCGATATAAGCCGCGGAAAGGATCTCGATCATGCCGAGCATCAGGCCGGCAACCATGGCGCCCGGCACGTTGCCGAGCCCGCCGAGCAGCATGACGATCAGGCCTTTGGCGGTGGCTCCGACGCCCATGAATGGCGAGACTCCGCTGTTCTTGATGCCGTCGAGGACGCCGGCGACGCCGGCGATACCCGAGCCGATCACGAAGGTGATCAGCACCACGCGATTGACGTCGACGCCGAGCAGGGCCGCCGTCTCGTGATTCTCGGCCGTGGCGCGGATGGCGCGGCCGGTCTTCGATCGTTCGATGAACAGCCATAGTGCGAGCATCAGCGTGACCGCGGTGACGAGGATGAAGATCTGAACCGAGCTGATGGTGACCGGGCCGAGCTGATAGAGCTCCTGCCGGATGGTCTCGGGGAACGCCATCTGCTGGCCGCCGAAGATGTAGACGGCGAGGTTCTGCAGGATGATGGTGAGGCCGATCGTGCTGATCAGCGGCGCCAGCGGGCGGTCCTTCGGGACCGGCCGTACCGACACGTAGACGGCGATGATGCCGAGCAGGCCGCAGGCGAGCATGGCGCCGATGAGGGCGACGTAGATGTTGGCGTGGCCGAGCACGACGAGATAAAGCCCGACGAAGGCGCCGACCATGAACACCTCGCCATGCGCGAAATAGAGAAGCCGGAGCACGCCGAAGATCAGCGTGTAGCCGATCGCGATAAGCGCGTAGGACGCGCCGAGCATCAGGCCGTTGATCAGCTGCTGGAAGATCATCTCAGTGTCCCGCCGCCGAGAAGTCCTGCATGACGCGCGAGCTCGCGACGCGCGCCTTGCGCGTGGTCGCCGGCGTGTTGCGGCTGCGTCCCACGAAGCGCGGCACGCCGGCGGTGACGACGGCGCCGATCGCGGCGATGTCGCCGTGCTTGATGGCGGCGAGCGCGGTCGACTGCGTGCCGCCATCCGGCGCGTCGATCAGCACGATGTCGGCGGCCTTGCCCGGCGCGATCAAGCCGGAGTCGAGCCCGTAGACGCGCGCATTGTTGCCGGTCGCCGCGCAGATGAAGCGCTCCGGCGGCATGTCGGTCAGGCTCGACAGGTGCGCGATCGTATAGAGCATGCCGAGCGGCATGATGCCGCTGCCGGTCGGCGTGTCGGTCGCGATGATGAAGCGGTCGAACGCGCCGTGCTTGTCGGCGAGCCGCGCGCACAGAAGCGTGGTGCGCAAGTTGCCGGCCGTGCAGACCTGCAGCGCCATGTTCGATTGCAGGATGACGCGCTCAAAATCGGCGTCGGGCATCGCGGTCGGCCCGCCGTTGATGTGGAACGACACGTGCGGGTGCATCTCGAGCAGGTGGTCGCCGGTGATCGCGCCGGAGCCCGGGATCGATGAGCCGCCGGTGTGGCAGGTCGTGATCAGGCCGGCGGCCTTGGCGTCGGCGACCAGCGGGACGTAGTCGTAGGCAGTCTTCACCGCGCCGAAGCCCGCCTTCGCAAGCCCGACACCCTTCTGCTTCAGCTCGACGAAGTCGGAGGCCTTGAGGCCCGGCTCCAGGATCACCGAGCCGGCGATCACCCGCATGCCGCCCGGCCGGTAGTCGGCGAAGCAGCGCTGTGCCGCGACCGCCAGCGCCTTGACGCCTTCGACGTCGCGCGGCCGCCCCGGCACGTGCACCTCCGAGGCCGAGATCGACGTGGTGACGCCGCCATGCAGATAGCTTTCGAGATAGCCGACGGTGCGCTGGCGCGGCGTGTAGTCGCCGAACGTGATGTGCACGTGCGAGTCGATCAGGCCGGGGATCGCAGTCATGCCACCGGCGTCGATCACCACGTCGGCCTTGTCGACGTCGGCCGGGGCGGCGCCGACCGAGGCGATGCGCTCGCCGTCGATCACGATCGTATCGCCGGCGGCGAACGGCGCGTGCCAGTCGCCGGAGACGATTTGTCCGAGGTTGACGATCGCGACTTTCATGGCGGTCAGTGCTTGGTCCTGTCGAGCTCGTCCGCGAGGTCGTAGGACCCCATCAGCGAGTCGATCATGCCGGTCGCGCCGCTCCAGTCGAACGTGCGATAGCTGTGGCCGCTGGTGACGAAGCGGGCGCCGGCGTAGAACATCTCATATTGCGTGTGACGCGAGCCGAACTCCGAGCCGACCGCGTCCCACGCGGCCTTCAGGAACTTGACCTTCTCGTCCGGACTCATATTGGCGGCGCGCTGTGTCACGCCGATGATCTTGCGCAGCTGCGGGTCGGCGAAGTCGTGCAGCGACGAGGGCAGCATGATCAATGCGCCGCCCGACAATTCGCGCAGCGTGTTGATGACGCGCGGATAGAGGTCCTGCGTCAGCACCTGCGCCGAATACATGAAGTGCCTGTTTGGCACCCAGTACTCGCCGCGCATCGAGCCCTCGGCCTCCATGCCGGCCATCATGGCGTTGACCATGCTGCTCTGCGCCGCGAGATAGCCGAGCTGCTCGCGCACCGAGGGGATGTTGGTGGTGCCGATCGCCTCGGTGAGGCGATGCGCAAGGCCGGTCAGGAACTTGATCTTCACCGACAGGCGGATCTGCGCCTGGTAGTTCTGGTAGGCGTGGCCGGGCGTATCGTGAAACTGGGCGCGGCACATGTCGGTGTCGCGATAGACGAACACGCGCTCCCACGGCACCTTGACGTCGTCGAAGTACATCAGCGCGTCGTTCTCGTCGAAACGCGACGAGATCGGGTTGTCGAACACCGAGACGGCGGAGGCCTCGTAGGATTTGCGCGAGAGGACGCGCAGGCCCTTCACGTTCATCGGCAGCGCACAGGAGAAGGCGAGGTCCTCCTCGTCGGGCTTGAGCGGCTGCAGGTTTGCGACCAGGACCTCGTTGGCCATGATCGAGCTGGTGCCGAGCATCTTGGCGCCGCGGATGGTGATGCCGGCGGAATCCTCATCGACCACGCGCGCGACCAGCTCCTCCTTCTGTTCGCCCCAGTCCTTGGCGCGCTCCGACTGCGGATTGATGATCACGTAGGTGAGGAAGTAGTCGTTGCGGCTCGCCTCCTCGAAGTAGTTCCGCAGCGCCTTGGCGCGGTCGGCGCCATGCTTCTCGAACACCTCGATACCCATGCGCTGGCCGACCAGCGCCGATGCGAGATGATCCGGCGATCGGCCCATGAAGCCGTAGGAGAGGGCGGCCCACGCCTGCAGCGCCTTGCGCCGCTGCACCATCTCCGCGTAGTTGCGCGGCATCTGCCAGGCACGGCTGACGCGGCGGTTCGAGCCGTCGGGCACGAAGGTCATCAACTCGGCGTTCTCGGGCCTGGCCTGGAAGTCGTACAGCATCGCCGCGGATTTCACCGCATTGCGGAACGCCGGATGCTCGGTTACGTCGGTCACGAGCTTGCCGTCGATATAGACGGTGCGGCCGTCCTTGAGCGACTTGATGTGCTCTGCGCCGGTCTTGCAGGTGGTCATGATCGGCTCCCTCGCGGCCGTCTCGATGATGCACGCGGTCAGGTCAGCCCGTCGACGCCCTTGAGCTCGTTGACGGCGAGGCCGCCGACACGGTGGTTCGGGCGGCCGCGATTGGCATAAGCGCAGATGACTGCGATCTCGTCGGGCAGCGGCGCATCCGGCAACGTGACGGTGATGCCGTCGTAATGCGAGCGCACGTAGAGCGCATCCTTGTGTGCGAGCGGAATGTCGATCGTGGCGCCCGGCGCGGCGCGCTTGGTGATCGACGAGATCCACGCCTTGCCGCCGCCGGCGGCGTCGCGCATCACGTTGCCGAACACGGTGGTCAGCATCGCGACGCCGTGCTCCTGCTCGCCGTTCACGCCGATGATCGCCGCCTTGCCATAGCTCTGCGGCGAATGCGGTGACAGCAGTCCGACTGCGTGCGCACAGATGCGCCGGCCGATGTCGGCGCTCGCATCGGTCAGCGCGCTCAGGTCGCGCTCGAAGCGGCCGGCGAAAGGATTGTCGATGATCGCCGCCACGGCGACCTTACGTAGCGGAGGATCGATGGTCTGGCCGGCCTCGCTGCCGATCTCGTCAACGAAGCTCAGCAGTCGCTTGATGAGCATCGCCTCACTCCCCCGTAACACCCGCTCCGCCAGTCAGTCTAGTAATGCATGTCAATGCAAGGCCATCCGCGAGTCAAGTCTGCGGGCTAGTCGGGCTCGGCCGCGATGGGACGGCCAGCCTTAATGGGACGGCCATCGGCCGTCGGTCGGTAGTTCAGCCGGTAGCTCATGTCGGCCGCCTTCAATGGCGCGTGGCAATGATCGCACACTATTGTGGGATTGAAATCCGCACCGCAGTCGCGATGGGTGAGGATCAGCGGCGGTTCGTCGCGGGACAGCCAGCGGTCGCCCCACCGCAGCATCGCAATCAACGGTCCGTACAGATCCTTGCCCTTGTCGGTGAGCCGGTATTCGAAGCGCTCCGGCAGGTCCTGATATTTGCGCCGGACGAAGATGCCCTCTGACACCAGCCGGCCGAGCCGGTCGGTCAAGATGTTCGAGGCGATGCCGAGCTTCGACTGCAGCTCGTCGAACTGGCGGATGCCGAAGAACGCCTCGCGGATCACCATGAAGCTCCAGCGGTCGCCGATCACCTTGAGCGTCTGCGCGACCGAGCTCGGCCGGCCGCGATCGAGCACGGCCGGATCGGACGAGCGGCGATTGCGTTTGGCATCGATAACCGGCGTTACGCCGGCTCCCGGGCCATCGCGATAGGACACAGTGCGGGCGCTCACCTCGTGCTTGCAATGCAGGCACGCCGCGATCGGCCGGCACACATGGCTGCAGACGTTGTGGACGAGATAGATCGGCGGCTTGCGGCCCGCCGGGACCAGCCATTTGTCGCCGAACGCGAGCAGCGCCAGCATCACCGGATAGAGATCGATGCCCATGCTGGTGAGGCGGTACTCGGAGCGTTGCGGCCGCTCGGAATATTGCACGCGGCGGAGCAGGCCCTGCGCCGTCAGCGTGCGCAGTCGCTCGGTCAGCGTCTGGCGCGGAATGCCGAGCGCCGACTGGAACGTGTCGAACCGCGTCGCGCCGAAATAGCTTTCGCGCAGCACCAGGAACGCCCAGGAGTCGCTCAGGATCGCGACGGTACGCCCGACCGAGCAGTTGCGCTCGTGCAGCACGCGCGCCGCCTTGCCGCGGCGCGGGCGCGTGTCGCGCTCGACGCGTGCGGCGCGTCGCAGGCTCGTGGCTTGGCTCATCCTGGCTCCGGCACAGTCGGCTTGACTCGTTCAGCTCACGCTAGTCTACTTATGAAAGTAACAAACGACAGGCCACCACGCAATGGCCGTCGCGCTCAGGTGAGCGTCCCAAAGTGAGCGCACCAAGTGAGCGCTCCAGTGAGGTTGTGCCGGCATGAAGCCGCCGCCGTTCGACTACGTGGTTGCGGATAGCGTGCGCGCCGCCGTCGCGGCGCTGGCGGCGGCCGGCGGCGATGGGAAAATCCTGGCCGGCGGCCAGAGCCTGATGCCGATGCTGAACTTCCGCCTGCTCAAGCCGTCGGTGCTGATCGACATCAACCGGATCCCCGGGCTCGCCTTCATTGCAGATGAGGGCGACGCCATCAGGATCGGCGCGCTGACGCGCCACCACGCGATCGAAACATCGCCCGTTATCGCACGCCATTTTCCGGTACTCGCCTGCGCCATGACCCACGTCGCGCATCTTGCGATCCGCAACCGCGGCACCATCGCCGGCAGCCTGTCGCACGCCGATCCGGCGGCCGAGCTGCCGATGCTGGCGCTGCTGCTCAACGCGGAGCTGACGATTGCCGCTCCGAACAGAGAACGAAACGTCGCCGCGCGCGACTTCTTCGTTGACGCGCTGAGCGTCGATCTCGCGGCGGACGAGGTGGTGACAGAAATCGTGCTGCCGAAGCTGCCGTCCTCGACCGGCTGGGGTTTCGAGGAGGTCGCGCGGCGCAGCGGCGACTTTGCGCTGGCCGCGGTCGCAGCGACGCTCACCGTGTCCGGTGGCAGAATCTCACAGGCGCGCATCGCAATGACCGGCGTTGCCCCGACGCCGCGGCGGGCCGGTGACGCCGAGGCGCTGCTGATCGGGCAAGCGCTGGAGCCCGCGTTGATCGATGCGGTGGTGACGTCCGTGCGCGCAGCCGCCGAGCCGCCGACTGACCTGCATGCGTCGTCCGACTACCGGCGCCATCTGGTCGGCGTGCTGGCCGGCCGCGCGCTGCGAGCCGCGTGGCGTTCATGCGGAGCGACTGCATGAGCAAGACGCGCGCGATCAAAGTCACCGTCAACGGCACCACCTACGAGCGCGAGGTCGAATCGCGCCTGCTGCTGGCGGACTTTTTGCGTCATACGCTCGGCCTGACCGGCACGCATGTCGGCTGTGAGCACGGCGTGTGCGGCGCCTGCACGGTGCTGGTCGACGGCGACAGCATGCGCTCGTGCCTCCTGCTCGCGGTGCAGCTCGACGGCTGCCGGGTCGAGACGGTCGAGAGCCTCGGCAGCATCGGCCGCTTGAATGGGCTGCAAGAGGCCTTCCGCGAGCATCACGCGCTGCAATGCGGCTTCTGCACGCCCGGCATGCTGATGACCGCAACCGACATGCTGCAGAAATATCTGCTCGCGAGCGACGCGGAGATCCGCGACGGTCTGTCGGGCAATCTCTGCCGCTGCACCGGCTACGAGCACATCGTCGCGGCGGTGCGCGCCGCGGCCGCCGACCGCAAGGACGGCCTGCGATGAAGATGCACTTCCTCTCCGGCGGTCGGCTGCGCATGCGCAAGAGCATCTTCCTCCCGGATGCCGAGCGCACCGACACGATCGAACTGCCGGTCGGCTGCGCGCTGCTGCGTCATCCGGAGGGCAACGTTCTGTTCGACACCGGATGTCACCCGTCGGCCGCGGAGAATCCGGAGGCGCGTTGGGGCGATCTCGGCAGGCGCATGGTGCCGATCATGCCGCCGGGCGACCACGTGGTCACGGCGCTTGCCCGTATCGGGCTCAAGGCTGACGACATCGACGTCGTGGTCTGCTCGCACCTGCATCCGGACCATTGCGGCTGCAATGCGTTTTTCAGGAAGGCGACCTTCGTCATCCACGCGCGCGAGATCGAGGCGGCGCGCGCGCCCGGCGCCGAGGCGTCCGGCTATTTCGCCGCCGAATGGGTCAATGACATGCCGATCGATGCCATCGCTGGCGAGCGCGATCTGTTCGACGATGGACGCATCGTGCTGTGTCCTCTACCCGGTCATACGCCGGGCAGCATCGGCGCTTACGTCGCGCTCGATGGCGACGGTGCGTTTTTTCTCGCAGCGGATACGGTCACTCTTTACGCGACGCTGAGCAACGATTTCCTCCCGCGCAACACCTGGAACGCGGACGCGCTTGCGAAATCGCTCGACGAAGTGCGGCGCATCGAGGCCGGCGGCGCAAAGATCATCTGCGGACACGATGCCGAACAGTGGGCGCGCCTGCGTAGGGGGGCCGACTCCTATGCGTGATCCGGTGGATATCACCGCCCGGCCGAAAATCATCGGCGCGCGCGTCAAGCGCACCGAGGACCCGCGACTTCTAACCGGCCGCGGTGCATTCGTCGACGACCGGCAGGTGCCGGGCCTTCTTCATGTCGCGTTCCGCCGCAGCGATCATCCGCACGCAACGATCCGAGCGATTGATGCGGCTTCAGCGAAGACGGTACCCGGCGTCATTGCCGTGCTCACCACGGCGGACCTCGAAGACAACGTGCGGCCGCTCAAGGCGAGCTCGCGAATGGCCGGCTACTACGCGACGCCGCTCCTGCCGCTCGCGCGCGGCAAGGTGCGCTATGTCGGCGAGCCGGTGGTGGCCGTCGTCGCGGAGAGCCGCTACCTCGCGGAGGACGCGGTCGAGTTGATCGCGCTGGAGCTCGAGCCGCTGCCAGTGATCATGGACCCGGTCAAGGCTGCGAAAGCGGGTGCGCCGCTGCTGCACGACGAGGCCGGCACCAATGTGATTTTGGCGCGCGAGTTCAAGCGTGGCGACGCTGACGCTGCGATCGAAGCCGCACCGGTGCGCGTCAAGGGCAACTTCCGCATGCGCCGCAAGACCCCGGTCGCGATCGAGCCGCGTGTCTGTATGGCCGAGTACGATGCCGGTCGCGACGCGTTGACGCTCTATTCGGCGACCCAGGTGCCGGGCGTCGTGCGCGACGCGCTCGCCGACGCACTCGACCTGCCAGGACACCGGATGCGCGTCATCGCCCCTGACGTCGGCGGCGGCTTTGGCGGCAAGGGCTCGCTGTACCCCGAGGAGATTCTCGTCTGTGCCGCGGCCCGCCGGCTCGGCCGCTCGGTGAAGTGGACGAGCGACCGCATGGAGGACCTCGCCGCCACCAGCCAGGCGTTCGACGAGATCGTCGATGCCGAACTCGCGCTCGACTGCGACGGCCGCCTGCTCGCGTTGCGCGCCGATGCACTCGGCGACATCGGCGCGTATTCGATCTATCCGTGGACGGCGGCGCTCGAGCCGGTGCAGGTGATGAGCTTCCTGCCCGGTCCCTATCGGCTGGAGCATTACCGCGGCCGCGTGCAGGCGGTCGCGACGTCGAAGGCGCCGACCGGTCCGTACCGCGGCGTCGGCCGGCCAATCTCCACTTTCGTGATGGAACGGCTGATCGACATGGCAGCGCAAAAGCTCGGCCTCGATCCGAAGCAGATGCGGCTGCGCAATCTCGTCCGTGCCGAGGAGTTTCCCTACAAGATCGGCTCCGGCATCGTGTGGGACCGTTCCGGGTTCAGCGAGGGCCTCAACGCGGCGTGCGACGCGATCGGCTACGACGCGGTGCGCGCGAGGCAGCAGGAAATGCGCGCGGCCGGCCGCTGGTTCGGCATCGGCATCGCGACCTACGCCGAGCTGACCGGCATCGGATCGCGCATCTCCGTCGCGCCGGGCATGCCGATCAACACCGGCACGGAAACCGCGAGCATCCGCATCGACTCGACCGGCGCGATCACCGCGGCGTTCGGCGTCGCGTCGCACGGGCAGGGGCTCGAGACCACGCTGGCCCAGGTCGTGGCCGAGCATCTCGGCGCGCGCCTCGACGACATCCGCATCGTGCAGGGCGACAGCGCCGCGGTCGCGGTCTCGACCGGCACCTATGCGAGCCGCAGCACGGTGCTCGCGGGCGGCGCCGCGACGCTTGCCGCAGACGCGGTGCGCGAGAAGCTGCTCAATGCCGCATCGCATCTGCTCGAAGCCTCCGCGGGCGATCTCGTCGCGCAGGACGGCCGCGTGTCCGTCGCCGGCACTGATCGCTCGGTCACGTTCCGCGAGGTGGCGCGTGCGGTCTATGCCGAGATGGGGCGGCTGCCGCCGGAGGCGCGCGACGAGCTCGCCGCGACCAAAACCTACGATCCGGTTTTCGGCACCACCACGTCGGCGACGCACATCGCGGCGGTCGAGATCGACCCCGAGACGCTCCAGGTCCGCATCGACCGTTTCGTCGTCGCCGAGGACTGCGGCCGCATCATCAATCCGCTGATCGTCGACGGGCAGGTGCACGGCGGCGTCGCGCAGGGCATCGGCGCCGCGCTCTACGAGGAGGTCGTCTACGACGGCAACGGCCAGATCCACACCGCGAGCCTGGTCGACTACCTGGTGCCGTCGGCGTGCGAGATCCCGCGCATGGACGTGGTGCACCTCGAAACGACGTCGCCCACCACGCTCGGCGGTTTTCGCGGCATGGGAGAGGGCGGCACCATCGGTGCGCCCGCCGCCATCGCCAACGCCATTGCCGACGCGCTGTCGCCGCTCGGCATCGACATCAACGAGCTGCCGATGACGCCGGAGCGTTTGTTCCGCCTCATCGACGCGAAGCGAACAGCATGAAGGAGGAGCCATGGATCTCGGCTTGAACGGCAGGGTCGCCCTGGTGACAGGCGCCGCGCGCGACGTCGGCCGCGAGATCGCGCTGACGCTCGCCGCCGAAGGCGCGGCGGTCGCGCTCAACTATCATTCCTCGCGCGACAAGGCCGAGGCGCTGGCGGGCGAGATCAAGGCGAACGGCGGCAACGCCAAGGCCTACCAGGGCGATGTCGCCGACCTTGCGTCGGTCAAGGCGATGGTGGATGCCGTCGTCAAGGATTTCGGCGGCTTGAACATCCTGATCAACAACGCCGGGCTCGCGCTGCGCCAGCGCTTCGTCGAAACGAAGCCCGAGGATTGGCGGCGCCAGATCGACACTTGCCTCTACGGGGCGATTCACTGCTGCTTCGCGGCCGCGCCGCATCTCGAAGGCGGCAAGGACGGCCGCATCGTCAGTGTGATCGGCGATTCCTCGCGTGTCGGCGAGTCGGGCCTGTCGATCGTGGCGGCGGCGCGCGCCGGCGTCGTCGCGCTGATGAAGTCGCTGGCGCGCGAGTTCGGCCGCTCCGGCACCACCGCCAACACCGTGTCGCTCGGCCTGGTCGAGACCGCGCATGACCGCGAGTGGGTCGAGGCGAACCGCGAGAAGCTGGTGCGGCTCTATCCAGTGCGCCGGCTCGGCGTACCGGACGACGTCGCGCCGACCGTCGCTCTGCTCGCCTCGCCGAAGAGCGGCTGGATCACCGGCCAGGTGCTGAGCATCAGCGGCGGCTTCAGCATGGTGTGAGCGGAGCATGACCCCGAAAAGTGGTCACCGGTTTTCGGAAAAGATCATGCTCCCAACCAAAGACTGACGCACGTAAGAAGCAAGAAAATACGGGGAGACGCCATGTTGCATTCGGATCTGATCGCGCCGATTCCCGAGCTGCTGCGGCGGCATGCCGAGGCGCGGGGAAACAAGGTCGCCTATCGTGACGCGCATGGCGGCGTCACCTATGCGCAGCTCGACGAGCGGACCGGCCGGCTCGGCGGACATCTCGTCGATCTCGGCCTCGCGCGCGGCGACACCGTCGCGATCCTGCTGCCCAATTCCGTGCAGTGGGTCGAGGCGTGCTACGCCATCGCGCGCGCCGGCGCCGTCAGCGTGCCGATCAGCTACGACGCGACCGAGCCGGAGATCGCCTATCGGCTGAGCGATGCGAACTGCCGCGCCATCGTCACCGCCGCCGAGCGCGGCGAGCTTGTCGCCAAGCTCAAGGCCGGCGCGCCGAATCTGAAAACCGTCATCGCGACCGACCGTGGCACGACAGCGACCGACGTGCTCCGCTACACGCAGTTGCTCGCCGCTGCGCCGAAATCGGCGCCGCGCGACCCGGCCTCGATGCATGAGCCGGCGTTCATTCTCTATACGTCCGGCACCACCGGGCGCGCCAAGGGCGTGCTGCTTACTGTGCATGGAATGCTGTGGGTCGTCGCCGCGTGCTGGACACCGATCACCGGGCTGACCGAGCGCGACACCGTGCTGTCGCCGCTGCCGCTGTTTCATTCCTATGCGCTCAACCTGTCGGTGCTCGCGATCCTGGCGACCGGCGCGAGCGAGTACATCATGGAGAAATTCTCCACCAGCGAGGCGGTGCGCCTGCTCGGCACCGGCGAGTTCACGTTCTTTCCCGGCGTGCCGACCATGTTTCACTATCTCCTCCAAGCGACGCCCGGCACACCCGGCACGAAGCTTCCCGGCATGCGCGTGTGCGTGTCGGCCGGCGCGATCATGCCGGCGACGCTCAATCGCGAGTTCGAGAAGCGCTTCGGCATCCCGCTGCTCGACGGCTACGGCATCACCGAGACCTCGACGATGGTGACGATGAACTGGCCGAGCGGTCAACGCGTGCTAGGCTCGTGCGGCTTTCCGGTGCCGGGGCTCGCGGTGCGGATCGTCGATCCAGTGAGCGTCGCCGACGTCGAGCGCGGCCAGGAAGGCGAGCTGATCGTGCGCGGGCCGAACGTCATGCCCGGCTATCTCAACAAGCCGGAGGAGACTGCGAAGGCGCTGCGCAACGGCTGGTACCACACCGGCGATCTCGCGCGCAGCGACGAGAACGGGTTCCTCACCATCACAGGTCGGCTCAAGGAACTGATCATCCGCGGGGGCCAGAACATCGCGCCGGCGGAGGTCGAGGAGGTGGTGAATACCTTCGCGGCAGTGCTCGACTGTGCGGTTGTCGGCGTGCCGCACGAAACGCTCGGCGAGGTCGCGGCGTTGTTCGTGGTGCGGCGGCCGGGCCATGCGTTCGAGGCCGAGGCGCTGCTGGCGCATTGCCGTGCGCACCTCTCGGCCTACAAGGTTCCGCACGCCGTGCATGTGATCCAGGAGATTCCGCGCACTGGATCGGGTAAGATCATCCGATACAAGCTGCGGGAAAGTTTGAACGTGTAACTCCAACGGGCGCGGCCCGGGATGGAGGAGAAAGCCATGCAGGATATCGAAGCACTATGGGCCGACTTCGCGCGGCCGATCGTCACGGCGGACGACTATCTCGGCTCGCTGCGTGGCCGCCGCATGAACGTGTACTTCATGGGCGAGCGCGTGCCGGAACCGGTCGATCATCCGGTGATCCGTCCCTCGATCAATGCGATGGCCGAGACCTATCGGCTCGCCACCGAGCGGCCGGAGCTGGCCAGCGCCAAGACCGAGATCGGCGGCTGCCAGACCAACCGCTTTTTGCATGTGCCTGCGAGTGCCGACGATTTGGTCACCAAGCACGAGATGCAGCGCGAGCTCGGCCGCCGCACCGGCACCTGCTTCCAGCGCTGCGTCGGTCTCGACGCGATCAGCACTTGCCACTCGGTGACGTTCGACGTCGACGCGAAGAAGCCCGGCGCCGGCTATCACGAGCGCTTCCTCGCGTTCCTCAAGCGCGCGCAGCGCGCCAACATCGTAATCGGCGGCGCAATGACCGATCCCAAGGGCGACCGCTCGAAGCCGCCGCACCAGCAGGCTGACGTCGACATGTTCCTGCACGTGGTGCGGCGCGACGACAAGGGCCTCTACGTCTCCGGCGCCAAGATGCACCAGACCGGCGCGGTCAACTCGCACTGGCTGATCTTCATGCCGACCATGCGAATGACCGAAGCCGACCGCGACTTTGCGGTGGTCGGCGCCGTACGCGTCGATGCGCCGGGCCTCACCTACGTGGTCGGCCGGCAGACCAACGACACACGCGTGGTCGACGGCGGCGCGCTCGACGCCGGCAACGCACAGTTCGCCGGCCAGGAGGCGCTGATCGTGTTCGACAACGTGTTCGTCCCGCACGAGCACGTGTTTCTCGACGGCGAGTGGGAATACGCGACCACGCTGGTCGAGCGCTTCACCACCTATCATCGCTCGTCTTACGTCTGCAAAACCGGGCTCGGCGACGTGCTGATCGGCGCAGCGGCGGCAGCGGCCGAGAACAACGGCGTCGAGGCGGCGTCGCACATCAAGGACAAGCTCGTCGAGATGACGCACCTCAACGAGACGATCTATTCAAGCTGCATGGCGGCGGCCTATCGCTCGACAGCGACGAAGTCGGGCGCCTATATCAACGACGAGATGCTCTCCAACGTGGCGAAGCACAACGTGACGCGCTTTCCGTTCGAGATCTCGCGCCTCGCGCAGGACATCGCCGGTGGGCTCGTCGTCACGATGCCGTCGGAGAAGGACTTGCAAAACAACGAGATCGGTCCGCTGATCCGCAAGTTCCTGCAGGGCCGCGATGGCGTCGACACGGTCGACCGCATGCGCATCCTGCGGCTGATCGAGAACATGACGATCGGCAGGAACGCCGTCGGCTATCTCACCGAGAGCCTGCACGGCGCAGGCTCGCCGCAGGCACAGCGCATCCAGATCGCGCGCAGCATGAAGATCGAGGACAAGAAGGCGCGCGCCCGCAAGCTGGCCGGGGTGGCGGCATCACCGCCAAAGACGTGAGCGGTGCCTGCCATTGCGGCGCCGTCTGATCAAAATCAAGGCAGCGCCACCTTAGGCCGTTGTTATTTCTGGCTGATTCAGCTGGCCTCCGACCATTCCTTGGCCACCGCGCTGGGCAGGTTCGCCCATATAATAAGGTCGGCGCTCCAGCGGGTGGTTTCTTCGTGTCGATCCTGTGCTCACTGCACCATGTCACGCACTACAAGTACGACCGGCAGGTCTCGCTCGGGCCGCAGGTGATCCGGCTGCGGCCGGCGCCGCATAGCCGCACGCGCATTCCGAGCTACTCGCTCAAGGTGACGCCGGAAAACCACTTCATCAACTGGCAGCAGGACCCGCACGGCAACTGGTTCGGGCGGTTCGTGTTTCCGGAGACCACGGACGAATTCCGCGTCGCCGTCGATCTCACCGCCGACATGGCGGTGGTCAATCCGTTCGACTTCTTCGTCGAGCCTTACGCGGAGGAGTTCCCGTTCGCATACCCGGAAGAGTTGCGCGCCGAGCTCGCCGCCTACCTCGAGCCGGAGAAACCGGGACCGCAGCTCGCGGGCTTTCTCGCGGAATTGCCGCGCGAAAATATCCGAACCATACCGCTGCTGGTCGATCTCAACGCGCGCCTGCAGCAGCGCGTCCGCTACGTTATCCGCATGGAGCCGG